>Ga0078972_1012059_pt1 | contig 15081 bp, 20 predicted proteins | sample YelNatPaOPGAMG01_FD_67568 | JGI IMG/M metagenome (GOLD analysis project Ga0078972, IMG submission 67568) | Hot spring thermophilic microbial communities from Obsidian Pool, Yellowstone National Park, USA - OP-RAMG-01 (SPADES assembly) (version 2) | ecosystem: Environmental > Aquatic > Thermal... | reverse complement strand
AATTCTTTTGGAGTCCACTTACAATGTTTTCTATAAGTCTCTTCAAAAGATTCTTGAATATACTTGCGCTCACTGTACCACTTTATAAATTTCTTCTTACTCACTTTTCGAAAGTCATAAACTAAAATTATTCCATCATTTTCTAAATGCCTATAAAATTCTTTTATGTACTTTTTAGGGTTTGTAAGCTCGTGAAGAGTAAAACAGCAAGAAATTGATGTATACTTTCCGATTATTTTATCCGTTGCTACCAGCTTAAGGTTTTTTCTCTTATACCTTTTTCTTCCTTCTCTTATAGCCTCTTTATCTATATCCGTGCCAATTACTTTCATTCTAGGATAGTCTTTAGATAAGAGATATGCAAAACAACCAAACCCACAGCCAAAGTCTAAATGTTTCTTGCTTCCTCTAAGATAAGGTTTAATCATCTCTCGAAACTTTAGATTAAAGTAGCGTTCTTTCCATTTCTTTTCTCTAGTTAAAATGTCGCACATAATATATTTTTTATAGAGTTGGAAACTTAGAACTTAGTCAAATGGATAGTTCCCCCAATAGAAAGAATTTAAAGTTCTAAACCTAATCTAATTTATGAAGAAAGCTTTGCTTTTTCTCTTCATTCTACTCTTAATTCCATCTGTAATAGCTGATGGCGGCATATGGCGTCCTGATAATTGGCAACCTTTAGAGCAGAACGAGCAGAGAGCTGTGATAACCTATCAAGATGGATTAGAAAAGATGATCATAGCAGTAGACTTTAGGATGGCTTATGATAAAGCGATTTGGATATTTCCTGTACCTGCTAAGCCACAAAGAGTAGTTATAGATGTAGTTACAGAATTTCCAACTTTTAGTGGCAAAAGTATAGAAGGGTATATCCAGCAGCCTGTAAGAAGAGCTGCTCTAGGAATTGTTTATCCGTTTTTCATACCTACTCCAGTCATACCGACAGAAGAATTCTATCCTAGGTATGGATATCCTCTGGCTGAAGGAATAGGCGGTGTTGTTGTACATGAGCACTTGGAGAAAGAAGGTGTGACTGTAGAGCTCGTAACTGCGGAAAGTGGAGATGCTCTATATAATTATCTTTCAAACAAGGGCTTAAACGTGCAAAAAAGTGCTATAAGTGTTTTTGATGGTTATATAGGCAAAGAGTACAGTTTTGTAGTTGCTTGGATAACTGGTTCTAATGTTACCGGTTATGTTCCTAGTTACTGCACTAACCATGCTCAATGCTCCCAAGCATGCTCTGTCAATTGTCCGCCTAATATTTATGGCTGCTGTGTAAACGGGAACTTAGGTCAGTGTGATACTAGAACAGGGAAATGTTATTGTGCATACAACGCGAACTTTTGCACTGGTTGTCCACCCTGTGATTATACAAAAGAATATTGTGATGGATTTACAAACACGTGCAAACCAAGATATTATGGACCTGTATACGAGCAAGAAATAGAGCTTCCTTACTATCCTTATTGGAAAAAGGTAGGTATATCCCTAACTTTCCCAACAGACAAAGTATTCTATCCTTTATTGCCGACAAGCGTTTACGGAAGCAAGTCAATACCCATAAAAGTATACCTGCTAGGATATTTCGAGCCGAAGGTATATCCAGAAATAAAAAGTTATGCTAAGACAAGCTACTACATCCAAGACTATTTATCTACTGGCTTAACAGAATTTTTCGGAGGTACTAGCGTCATAAACTTGCCTTACACCCAATTGGAAATGAAAGCTCCGTCTAAGTACTTTGTTGACGATTTATGGTTTGAAAAATCTGCACGAACAGAGCGTATAAGCTTCTTCGTTTCTCATCAAACTACAGCTACTTTCATCTTGCTTGTAATAGAATCTCTCATAGCAGGAGCTGTTAGTGGGTTTATAGTATATCGTGAAGTGAAGAAGTTTGCTTTGATAGGGCTAGCAAACGTTTTGACTGTAGCTGGTGTTTCAGTAGCAGTAATGTTCACAAAAACTGAAAAGAAGTTTGTGCCAATAGACAGGAGAAAACTAACCTTTATCATAGTTTTTTCAATAGCATATGTGATAATTTCCTTGATTTTCTATTTCATGCTGCCGACAATAATTTAAAAAGAAAAAACAAATTATTTTTATGGTAAGTGTAGAAAAGCTTGCGTCGATAAGCCTTTTGCTAATAGGAATAGTGTTTCTACTTCAAGCAATAGCGATGATGTATGGGCTAATAACAGTTGGGGCATTTCTAGAAGCTGCAGGAAGTGCATCTCGTTACTACGGCTCTCCAATACCCAACTTCACAACAATAATGGTTGTAGGTTGGGTATATGCAATCTTGCTGTTAATCACAGGAATAATATCTTTACTAGCAGGTGGAGCAAGTCTAATAGGAAAGTAGGGCTTGAAGTAGAAGAACAAGAAGGAAGAGAAGGAATTTCTTAGTTTATTTTTTAAATTTTTTATTCTTTATTATGAGCTTAAAATATGCTTTGATTCATTGGCTTTTCCATTTTCTTCCTGTAATTTTATTCTACTCTTTATTAAAGTTCAGCTCTTCTCAGCTTTTTGTTATGCTTTTGTCTGTAGTCATAATAGATGTAGACCACTTGCCCAGAATTAGAAAACTTGGCTGGAAAAAGTGGTTGAAAGAAAGCACAAATTTCCATATACCAAGAAAATATTGTTTCCATAACTTTTTCTCGCTCTTCCTTTTTTCTATCCTTTCTTTGCTCATTTTAGATCAAAAATATTTCTTGCTTGGAATTTGTTCTTTGCTTATAGGTTTGCATCTTTTATGGGACCTTCTTGAAGATATGTTTATATTTAAAATGGGATACAAACACTGGAAGTTAATTTAGAACCTAGATATCCAGGATGATTCTGGCTTTCCAATTTTTGTTCTTTTTGATTTCCATTTGGTGATAAGTGCAAGCTTTTACATGTGTCCTAGTTTCATGCTTTTCCCTGTTCATCTCTTCTCCTTTACAAATTCCTTCTAGCTTGAAGTTCTTTTCGTCTACTTTTACTTTAAATTCTGAAAAGGCTAGATTTTCTGAATCTACAAAAACTAGTAAGCTGTTGAGCCAGTTAAACATTAGAGATTGTAAGTCATTCCCCTCAGCTTTAACCTTTCTTTCAATTTTTGGTTCAACTTGTTTCGTGTTTACCATTACTTCAAACATCGCTAAAGCAGCATTAGCAAAAAGTTCGTTCAAATCCTTGCCATAAGCTTCAAAAGCTACATCAGCAGTAGTGATGTCGATAAACTTATACTTTTCCATATAATTATTTCAACTTAGCTTGTTTAAAAAACCTTTTAAACTTTTTTGGATAGTTAATAAGTATGTTATAACGATGAAGGGATTCCTAACTCTAATTTTTGCACATTTAGAAAATTTTACGCACCATCAGAGATTTTTTCAGTTAATGAAAAAGAGTTTCTCTTATGGACTAGAAAGAAATTGAAAGAAAAATTAACAGATTATGAAACAAAGTCTCAACTCTTGTACGAGTTATTCAACCCTTTTTATGAAACTTATAATCAATTTGTAGAGCAACAGATTAAGCTGTTAGAAGAAGAATTTAGGAAGAGATTAGAATATAGAATTTAGTAGGTTCTCGCACCAACATACTCTGTTAAATCCTTAAGAAGGTCTTCATATTCCTTTTCTAAGCAAGCCTTTTCTATCAAAGCTTTACCTTTTTCCCCAAATTCCTCAATCATTTTTCTTAGCTTGTCTACTGCTCCGCTCGAAAAGGCAGCGTCTATGGCCGAGCGAATTTCTTCTTCTGTGGCTCTTTTGTTACCCCATGCTTTTAGGAAGGTCTTCTTTTCTTCTCCACTACCCATCTCCAGAGTAGCGACAACAAGAGGCGTAACTTTTCCATCTTTTATATCACTTCCTACTGGTCTTCCTTTTACTCCATCTATATTGTTTTCTATCAAATCGTCTTTTATTTGGAAGCGCCAGTTGAAGTATTCTCTTGCCCACTTGCTTAAAGCTTTTTTCTGATATTCTGTTCCGTCAGAAAGTGTTAAGCCTATTAGAGCACATGCTTCAAACAATGCACCGGTCTTTTTTGTGTACATGTAAAGAACGTCTTTTAGAGTAGTGTTTTTCCTCCCTTCAAAACTTAAGTCTAGCAATTGCCCTTCAGCAATTTCTTGCGCCCTGCTTGCTAGAATGCTAACAGCTTCGATTTTTTGGTCTGGTCTAAAGTTAGAAGTGCTCAATAGATAATAAGGAAGTAGAAGCAGCCTGTCACCGCTCTGGATAGCTGTATAATCCCCTTTTTCTACTGGTTTTTCCCCTCTCCCTAGAAAATCTTTTCTCTTAGAGTAAAAATCGCTCCACAGCTTTCTGACAGTAGGTCTTCCAGACCTTATATCATCCCTATCTACAATATCATCGTGTATAAGGGTAGAATTGTGAAAAATTTCAACAGCACAAGCAGGCTGAAGCAACGAAGCTAAATCTTTGCAGCCGTTACCTCTTGCTACTGTCATTAAAATGAATGGCCTTAGCCTTTTTCCTGGTCTTTCTACTATAAAGGCGTAATCGTAAGTGTATAAATTTTTGAGAATTTCTTTATAGCATTCACTTATTTCCAATTTATCCAAGCTTCTTAAAGGTTCTGAGAGGATGGTAGAGAGAGTTTTGTTCACTAGCTCAGCTGTGTAAGAAAAACTGTTAAAAAAGTTTTTCTCGTTGATGTAAGGCATAATAGAAGATTAAAAAGTAACGTTTTTAAGCTTTAGAAAAACCAAAATTTATATAGGGAAGGGGGAAGTTTAGAATTCAGTAGCTCTATTAGCTACAGAAGTGGCAATCTCTTCGGAGATTAGCCACAATTCAAAGAATTCTAAACCTCGTACTTCCTCTTTTCTAAGACCGAAAAGTTTATATAGCTTTAAATTTACCTAATTCTTATTGAAGTTAATTTCTTAGAGAGTGATGACATGTCTAGAGGTTTTAATTTAGATTTGGAAACAAGGTTAAACATAGTTAAGACTGCAGATGAAGTTCTCAAAGACTGTAAAGAATGTTGGAGCAAAAAAGTACCAATAGAAAAGGAGAACGTACCTACACTCCAACAAATACTCAAAAAGTTGACAGACGATTTGTATAGAATAAAAGAACAACCTGTTGTTGTAGAAAAAGATTTGGCACAAAAAAGAGAATCTTACATAAATTCCTTAATAGATATTTCTAGAAAGCATACAGAAGATCTCTCTAAATTTGCTAAACAACCTTGGTACTATAGGGTATTCTACCATTACAGAACTTCTGAGGAATCGGCTCCTCCAACAAGTATCTTTCTTGTAGACTTGAAACACCTAATATGTGGGATTGACGAACTTGCTGTTGGAATGCTGAAGGCAGAAAGTATAAGAAATGGGGAATTGACAAAAGAAGAGCTTGATAAAGACGCTGAAGAAAAAGCAAAGCTACTTCATAAACATTGCACAGAAGGCATGGGAGAAATAGAAAAGAATTATAGGAGTGTGGCTGAATTAATCTGGAGCGGGTATTATATGATTAACCCTATTAAGAATGTAGAAGACGAGAACCTGCTGTATCAGATATTGGCTTCAGGAAACTATAGGGCATGGAACATTTGCTACCAAAAAAGGCTTGTTGAAATAGCATATGTTAACAAAGTAAAAGACAATTGGTATGAAAAATGGAAAGATCCTGAAATTAGAAGAAGGATGGCAGAAAATAAGGTGTTTTGGACTGAAGACTTGTGTTTGCCTTACATGCATTATATATCTTTACTTCCTGAGCTACACGTAGCATTGCTAGAAATTACAGAAAGAAAAGAGCAGTTTAAGTATGTTGCTTAGAGTTTTAGAATGTCTCTACTTCCTTTGGTGTATATTTCAAGAGAGATTGGTATAACTGGTCTTCTAGACGGACAGTAATTCTTGATGCATAGCTGAAGGTCTGAATAGACATTCATTATTTCGGTAGGTGTGCACTGGTACAAATTTTCTAGTCCTTTGTATGGTATATTGTTTAGAATGCATTCGTACTCTATTTTTGTTATGAGTCTCTCTTTCAAGTTATCTTCAAATGTTTTAATATCTATTATCTTATCTCCTACTTTCACTAAATTGTCTTTTCTGTCAATTTTCACATAGTTTATACTAGGATTGTTGTAAATTTCCCTGATTAAGTGGAGCCAGGAATCTAGAGTTTTTTCTACTCTTTCGTAACTTTCTACTGCTTCTCCTCCGTCACTAAAACTGAACCTAATAGCATCCCTTGCAAGCGTTACCATGCCTACCTTGTTTTTAGTCTTGTTTTCCACAATCCAAGTAATGAAACTTAAGTTGTCTTCTATCTTCTTTTCTCTCATATTTTAAAATTTTAACAGAAAAGTTTATAAACATTAGTTAAACTCGATAAAAATGAAACTTTTCCTTGGCTATTTTCTCCAGCTTAGCTATTTGCTCTTTTCTGAAGCCGATATAAATTCCTCCAAACTTTCCACCAACCCATGTTCTTGTACTCTTCACGATCTTCTTTAAATAAGGATGTAAAATCATTATAGAATTGACCAGTAGTCTCTTGTTTTTGTATTCAACTTCTTTAGGTTTTTCTAGTTCAATTTTTATTCCGTCTTTAATCCCTTCTACTGTAAGAAAATAGCCTCTCTTTGTTGGAATGATGTTGTCTAGAATGTCGTGCTCTATATCAAGATGAGTAACTCTTGCAAGAGAATAGCCTTTTACATGGATGAAAACTATTGCATTATCTAGCTGAATTTTATTTTGATTTGATACCAAAAAGACTCTAGCTTTTTCAAGCTCTAATTTTCCTTCAGCTCTTCCAGTCACACTCTTTTCACTTCTTTCCCTTCTATTAACCAAAGTCCGTATAAAACCTTTCTTCCTTCACTTCTGCTCCATCCAATCCCGAAAGAAATTTTATCTGTATTATAAACTTCAAGAGTTCTGTCTATGGGAAATTCGTACATGACTTTTCTTGGTTTAGGAAGATATTCCTGCTTAAGGCCTAATAAACGGCATGCATGAGCCTTTGCTTCTTCTTCGCTTTCAAACTCGATCATATTAATGTTTTAGGATAGATAGGTTTTTATCCGTTTTCTAATTTTAGAGAAAGGTAGGAACTGGGATAATGCCTAAAGAAGTTTACCTAGAAATTGACGAATGTTCAGATGGGAGGTGTTATGAGAGAATTTTTTCTGTATGGTTACGGAAGCAAAGGATTATCTTGGAAATTGTAACCGTATTTTTGGTTGAAATAATTTTATTTCTAACAAAAACTTGATTTTTTTCTATTTAAGGATCTTTAACAATTTATCTGCTGGTAAAGTGTTGATTACATCCTTGGCAGTAGCCCAACCCCTACGAGCTTGAGCAATTCCAAATTCTAAAAAGTGCAAGTGAACTTTACTGTGAGCATCAGAGCTAATACCAAGCTTAGCACCTGTTTCAACAGCAAGCTTTATGTGCTCATCTTTCAAGTCAAGCCTATCAGGATAAGCGTCTATATCAAGAGCTACATTGTTTTCTTTCGCAACTTCTATTATTTTCTGTATGTCAACAGGATAAGGCTCCCTTTTCTGAATTTGCCTTCCTGTGGGATGGCACAAATAGTCAACATGTTCGTTCTGTATAGCTTTTATTATTCTTCTCGTCATTTCTTCTTTGCTCATGTTGAAATGAGAGTGAACACCAACAGCAACAAAGTCTAGCTGTTTAAGCACGCTATCAGGCAAGTCTATTCTCCCATCTTTCAGTATGTTTGCCTCTATACCTTTAAGAATCCTTATCCCTTCCAATTGTTCGTTTAGCTTGTCTATTTCTTTTCCTTGCTCTTCTATCGCTTTTTCGTCAAGACCTCCTGTCATTGCCAAAGACTTAGCATGATCTGATATGACTATATACTCTAATCCAAGCTTTTTAGCCTCTTCTGCCATTTCTCTTATCGTATTTGCTCCATCAGTCCAGTTTGAGTGAACTTGTAAATCACCACGAAGATCCTTATAGTCTACGAGCTTTGGTAGATTGCCTTTTAAAGCTGCTTCTATTTCACCAGTATTTTCTCTGAGCTCAGGAGGAATCCATGGTAATCCAAGCTTTTCGTATATTTCTTCTTCTGTTCTACCAGCTATCTGTTTTCCGTTCTTGTCAAAAAGTCCGTACTCGCTAAGCTTCCATCCTTTTTCTATTGCAATTCTTCTTAGAGCTATGTTATGATCCTTGCTACCTGTGAAATATTGCAAAGCAGCACCAAAGCTTTCTTCTGGAACAACTCTTAAGTCTGCGTCCATTCCATTGTTGAGCTTGACTGAAGACTTTGTTTCTCCCTTTCCCATTACATCTATTACTTCTGGCATAGAAACAAAGAAGTCCATCACTTTTTGTGGCTTATCAGAAATAACTAAAAAGTCTGCATCCCCGATAGTTTCTTTCATTCTTCTTACTGAGCCTGCAACTACTACACGTTTAACTTCTGGCAAGGCTTTTAGCCTGTTTTCTATTTCTCTTATCAAAGGTAGTGTAAAGCCAAGGATGAACCTTCCTTTGCTCTTTCTTGCAAACTCTATGCCTTTTAGAATGTTCTGTTCAGTCTTTTCCTTAAACCCTGGAAGCTTGCATATTTTGTGCTCCCGAGCAGCTTTTTCCAAATCGTCTATGTTCCTAATTTTAAGCTTCTGCCATAGGATCTTTATTTTCTTTGGGCCTAAGCCCTCTATGCCTTGAAAGCTTTCTAAGTCTACTGGCACTTTCTGCTTAAGCTCTTCATAGTATTTCAGCCTTCCTGTTGTTAGCAGCTCTGCAATCTTTTCTGCAATACTTTCGCCGACACCAGGAATTTCCATTAGAGCTTCTTTCCCTCCTCTTTTGAAAATTTCTTCCACAGGCTCTGTCAATGCTTCAATTGCCTTGGCTGCTTTTTCATAGGCTCGAGGCTTAAACTGAACGTTATCCATTTCTAGGTAAATAGCAATTTCTTTGAGAATCTTTGCAATCTCAAGGTTCTTCATAAGTAATTGTTAGTAAAACATAGAAAAAGTTTTTTATCTTTAAAGGTTTGAGAGTATATCTGGCTTATCGCTTGCTATTCCGTCAACACCCTTTTTAACGAGCTCTCTTGCTCTTTCTGCATCGTTAACAGTCCAAACTATCACTTTCAAGCCGTTTTCATGAGCTTTCTGAACGTTTGCTGTATGGGTAAAAGCATGCAAAGGAAGTAAATAGTTCGCTTTAAGCTCTAAAGCAGCTTTTATCGGGTTTTTATGCTTAACATAAATCAAACCAGTTTCAACTTTTTTGTTCAGCTCTCTAACTTTCTTTAGAGCATCTTCCAAGAAAGAAACTATTATCACGTTTTCTTCTAGACCCCTTTTCTTAACAAGGTCTAAAACCTTCTTTTCAATTCCAGTTTCTTTTAGCTCTATGAGGATTTTTACTTTCTTGTCTATAAAATCCAAAGCTTCTTCCAAAGTCGGAACTTTTTCTCCTTTCTCTGTTTCCAGAGATTTTATTTCTTTTAGGGTTAGCTCGCTTACTAGACCTTTACCGTTTGTTGTTCTGCTTACGTCAGCATCATGCATTACAATAAGCTCTCCATCTTTTGTCTTTCTAACGTCAAGCTCTACCGCATCTACTCCAAGCTCTATTGCTTTCTTAAAGCTTCTTAGCGTGTTTTCTGGCTCGTAAGCTCTTGCTCCTCTATGGCCTATCTTAAGCATGCTTCTTAACTCCAACTTTTGGACATAAGCTACTGAGAAAACACTTGCTACAAGCTGGTACAAGCCCACAAATTGCACGACCGTGAGCTTTTAATCTGTAAGCAATAGTTTTCCATTCCTCTTTAGGAACGAGTTTCATCAAATCTTCCTCTACCTTGTCAGGATTCTCGCTTTTGCTCCAGCCAAACCTCTTTGCAAGTCTTATGACCCAAAGGTCTACAGGAATTCCTTCTACAATTCCAAAAGCATTTATAAGGATAGAATTAGCTGTCTTTCTTCCTATCCCGGGAATAGAAGTTAGCTCTTTCATGCTTCTTGGAATTTGTCCATTAAACTTTTCTAGGATAACTTGACAAGCCTTTTTAATTCTGGCTGCTTTTACCGCAGGAAAGCTTATCGGCTTTATCAGTTCTGTTAGCTCTTTCAAGTCTGCTTTTGCATAGTCTTCTATCGTCTTATACTTGGCAAAAATTTTTGGAGTTGTTGCATTTACTACTTCATCTCTTACTTGAGGGGAAAGCATTGCTGCAACTAAAAGTTCTGTAGGGTTGGAAAAGTTTAGGTAGTATTTTGCATGTGGATAATGCTCTTTTAGCAGAGCTATTATTTTTAGCACTTTTTCTTTTTCCATAATTATCCAGCAAGCAAAAACTTGAGCAAAAGTTCTAAGATGATTATACCAACTACTATGTACATTACCCATTCAGGCTTTAGCTTGACCATTTCTTCCTCTTCTTCTGGAAAGCGGACTAGACCTCCGAAGCCTGAAGGCATGTAGATTTTGTCCTTTTTGGCCATGTATATTAATTGAAGTAGCTTAAATAAATTTTTGGTTAGAAGATGAACTTTTCTTCCAAGATTCTGGCAGAACCGCCATGGCTATGAATTAAAAGAGTTATGTCAAGAAGGTTCTTTAGATTGCTTGACCTCCACAAGGATTGATGAACCATCTCAGCATTAGCGTTTCTTAATCTTTTAAAAACTCTTAGCCTTAAAGCATTAAAATCTCTTGGAATGTCGAAAGAAAGGAGAAACATGAAAAAGAAATACGTATTTCCCTTATATTTAAACTTTTTGCTGGTTTACTTCCGGTTAGAATAATTTGTAATACGTATTGCAAAAAATCACAACAACTTCACAATAATTTCTAAAAAAGAGGGCTGGCATGCTGAGAATAGCCCATCTTCTGTTCAAGACGGCATTTGTCTAAGCGCTTAGCTTGCACCCCATCAGACAGGTCAGTCCGTTTCACCCTTTCAAGCTGCGCTCACTCTTGCTCATAGCTTTAAGCAGCCGAAAGGTCTCGTTTCTGATACTGACCTCCCCTTCTCAGGGTTTTTGTCTTAAGGTGGATGGAACTTCCTCACTCCTGCTTTGACACAGGAGCGAAGCCGTCCTCTCAGCTTACCAGCCAAATTATTTTTAAGCTAACTACCTTATAAATTTTTCCCTAAAAGCTTTTTAAGCTTAAACTTAAACTTCTAATTGATGGTAGTTTCTTTACAAAAACAAAAAAGTGAAAAATGTCCTGAATGTGGGAGCGTAAACATCTTGCACGACTCAGAAGCAGGAGAGTATATTTGTGGCAATTGTGGTCTTGTTCTCCACGAGCATGTTATAGACAGAGGTCCTGAGTGGAGGGCTTTTAAGGAAGAAAAAATAACAAAAAGAGTAAGAGTTGGGGCTCCATTAACGAATTTGATGCACGATCAAGGACTTTCTACCGAGATAGATGCTCGAAACTACGATGCTTATGGTAGACCAATACCCTACGAAATAAAATCTGATATTTATAGATTGAGAAAATTGCAAAAGCGTGCAATGGAAACCAAAGAAAAGACTCTAGCCTTAGGTTTATCTAACATTTCAAGATGGTGCAATCATTTGGCCCTACCTGAGTATGTAGCAGAAACTGCTGCATTAACCTATAGAAAAGCGTGGAATCAAGGGATTACAAGAGGAAGACATGTAAACGAATTATCCGCTGCGTCTGTATACTTTGCTTCTAGACAGTGTGGGGCAACAAACCACGAACTACTTAGAACATTAAAGGAAATAGAAGATGTTTCTGGTATTTCGAGGAAAAAGATAGGTAAAAGTTATAGGCTACTTCTGAAAAATTTTGACTATCTGTCACCAAAACAAAGGCCTGAAGGTTATGTCTCAAAAATATTGAAATCCTTAGGCATTACTGGACAGACTGAAGAAATTGTCTATAAAACTCTGGCAGCTGCAAGAGAGGCAAAGCTTACAAGCGGTAAAGGACCTGTAGGAAGAGCGGCTGCTGCATGCTACATTGCTTCTACACTAACAGGAGAAAGAAGAACACAAGCTGAAATAGCTGAGATAGCAAACGTTACAGAAGTTACGATAAGAAATAGGTCTAGAGACTTGATGAAAGAATTGATGTTCGAAGTATACCTTTAAAAGCTTAAAAAGCTTAAATTCCATTTAGTTTTTATGGCTGAGGAACAAACAGTAGTAAAAATAAAGGTGCCTAAGATAAACCCTTGGATGGCAGCTACTGTAGTGCTTGCTATTGCTTTGATAGTAATTTTAGCTACTGGTTTTAGCTTGACTGGAAAGGTTGCCTTGCTAGGCTCTAACTCATTAACTCCTCAGGAAGCTGCTGGAAAGGCTGTAAATTGGATTAAAAACTATTTTAAATCTGGAGGAAGTGATGTTCAAGTAGAGCTTATCAATGCTAGCGATACAGGCATAGGTATTTACAAGTTTACTGTTAGGCTTTCTAGCAAGTCTGGCTCAGTTGAAGAAACTTATTATGTTTCTATGGATGGTAGCTTATTCTTCCCTCAAGGCATTCCTACTCGTATAACTACTACTCCAACCACTCAACCTCAGCAGCAAGCACCAAACGTTCCAAAAGCTGATAGACCGGACGTAAAACTTTTTGTTATGTCCTATTGCCCGTACGGTTTACAAGCAGAAAAGGCAATGCTACCTGTAATGAACCTTTTGGGCGATAAAGCTGATATAACAATCCATTTTGTAGATTATGCAATGCATGGAGAAAAGGAAGTTTATGAAAACCTCAGACAGTACTGCATCCAGAAAGAACAAAAGGATAAGTACTACAACTATCTGCTATGCTTCGTCCAGTCTGACGATTATTCCAAATGTCTCAAAGAAGCTGGTGTAGACGAAAGCAAGCTGAATGAATGCATGAATGCTACAGATAAAGCATACAACATAACTAAATCTTTGCAAGATAAGTCTACATGGATAAGTGGCTATTATCCACCTTTCCCGATAGAAACAGACCTGAATCAACTTTATGGCGTAAGAGGTTCGCCAACAATAGTAATAAACGATGTTGTAGTCCAACTTTCTCGCTCTCCAGAAGCTTTTAAGCAAGCAATATGCAACGCTTTCAACAATCCTCCAGCTGAATGCAACACTACACTCCCCACGCAACAAACCTCCCCAGGAATAGGACCTATCAACTCAACTTCTTCATCTTCCTCAGGATCTTGTGGATAAAATTTTTAACCTTAAACTCAAATAATTAACATATGCTTAGATGTTTAGACCCTACAGCAATTCTTCTATTCTCATTCATACTAATTTTCTTGTTTTCAATCTTTTCTCCCAGCTTACCTGCTTCTACTCCACCTACTATCACACAAACCACACAAAGGCATGTAAAAAATGTCACAGAAGTTTGTGACGAAGAATGCAGGAACAGAGGATATGCCTATGGGTGGTGTGAAATGGGAGGGACTCGCTGTGGAGATATAGGAGGAGTTGGTATAGGCCAAGACGGCTGTATAGTCGGAACTCCAACTACATTTTTCCTAGAATGCTGCTGCTTTAAAAAATCTTAATAAGCATTCCTACGTACAAACTCACAGCATCTATAAAAGTCACAACAAGATATATCTGAAGCTCTACAATCTTTTAGAATACAATCATTACAATAATTATCTATTTCTTCATACGCTAAACAATCTTTGTTAACTTCAGAAAATTTTTTGGCACCTGCACATGCATCCAATAACTCTGCGTAACAAATCCTCCTGTCAACTCCAGGATATGGAGGTCTGAAAAGTGATGGTAGCATAAAAATAATTAATGTAACTATCATTCCTACCGCAAAACTGAACAAATTCAAGTAGAAGCTGAAAAACATGCTTTTCCGTACAGGAACCTTAATTAAAGCTGTTATCAGTAAACCCTCTAAGAATACTGCTATCACCTCTCCCAATAAAAGCATTAGAAAGGATAGCGTAGACAAAAACCAAACTAATGGAAAGGTTATCAAATTACCAAAAACTATCACAAGCAAAAGTTTCAGTTTGCTTATTTTTTCTAGCTTGAAAAACTTCAAAAGAAGAAGCGAAGCAAGATATTCTACAACAATTGTGATTAACAAAAACTTGATGTCGATGGAAAATGTAGGTCTGAGTATCATATCAGCTTTAGCAACAGAAATAACTAAAACCTGAAATACGAGCAGTGCTGTTAAAATCTTTCTCTTCATTCGCTTATCGCTTGTACCGGACATGAAGCTATAGCTTCCTTTACACACTTAGCCTTGCTCTTAGGGTCTTTTACTGTTGACTTGCCATTCTTTCCAAGCTCGAAAACTTCTGGACATATAGAAGTGCACAAACCGCAGCCTATGCATTTGTTTTGATCAACCTTTACCATGCAATCCCTCCTTTTCTCCTTCTTCAAAAACTTTCTTGTTGAGGTCAAAAAGCTTTTCTGACAAAACCTTTCTCATCCCTTCCAAAATAAATTCTCTTTCTATAGGTATTAGCTTTTTCGCAGAACAAAACCCTAGTAAGTAAATGTTAGAAGCAACAAAGCTTCCAGTCAGCTTTCTAACTGCTTCTGAAGCGTTTACAGCATAAACCTTTTCACCAAATCCTTTAAGTATGTTTTCTATTTTCTTCAAGCTTGGATAAGGCTCTTTGCAAACTTGAACAGAGAGAGGGAAAATTCTTTTTGTGTCTATGACAAAAACTGTCTTGTTCTCTTTCGAGCCGTAGTAGCATGCTCTTACTGCCTCTAAAGGCTCTAAACCAATGACAAGATTTGCCTCGCCTTCCATTATAACAGAAGAATAAATTTTTTCGCCCAACCTTACATGACAAGGAACTGAGCCATACCTTTGAGCTAAACCATGCAACTCAGAAGTCTTCACATCATAACCTTTAAGGAAAGCTGCTTGAGCCAGAACATAAGCTAAAGTAATAGAACCTTGTCCACCTATACCAGCAATAACTATGTTAAACTCTTTTATCATCCTTTCACCTTTATTACTCCTGGACAAAGCTGAGCACAGACTCCACACCCTGTGCACAAGTCTTCGTCTATGAAAACAACACCATCTTCTTCTACAATAGCAGGACA
>Ga0078972_1012058_pt1 | contig 15081 bp, 9 predicted proteins | sample YelNatPaOPGAMG01_FD_67568 | JGI IMG/M metagenome (GOLD analysis project Ga0078972, IMG submission 67568) | Hot spring thermophilic microbial communities from Obsidian Pool, Yellowstone National Park, USA - OP-RAMG-01 (SPADES assembly) (version 2) | ecosystem: Environmental > Aquatic > Thermal... | reverse complement strand
GGAGACCCGCTGGGCGAGAGGGGTTGTACGGGCTCCGGAGTGCGGGCGGGGGGGGGACTTCCCCCCCCTGGACGAGGTTGAGTCTTCGTGATTTATTTACTAAACGGCTATGTAGTTTCCCGCTGGAAATAGGCCTTTGTGAATTGAGACAATTCTAAAAACATCAGTTTTTAGAATTGTTCCGCTCAAATCACAATTCCTGTAAGGAATTGCTTAAGTCTCCTCTAAAAACAATTGGTTTTTAGAGGAGACTCTGAATTCAATTAACGTTGGAGCCCTGGATGAATAGGAATACAACTCCCGTAGATTTGGGTATAGATATTGGTTCAACGACCGTAAAGATTGTGGTGATGGACCGGGATAACCGGGTGGTGGATTCGTTGTACCGTTACCACCATGGGAATCCCTTCCAGGTGGTCCAAAAATATCTTGAAACCAGCGAATGGGAAGTCTTTCGATCCGTGGCCGCCACGACAGGGACGCCCTATTTTATCCACGCGGATCAACGTTTTGACAGTAAGGTGTGTTTTATCGAGGGGGTCAGGCACATCCACCGGGACGCGCGGAACCTGATTATCGTCGGGTCGGAGAAATTTGCCCGGATTATTTTTAACGCCCACGGGGCCTACCGAAAGATGCGGGCCAATTCGACCTGCGCGGCGGGGACGGGGAGTTTTTTGGACCAGCAGGCCGCCCGGCTGGGCATTGGAACTAGCGACCAGCTGGATGCGTTGGCCAGGGGGGCAAAGGCCGATATTCCCCGGATCGCCAGCCGCTGTTCGGTTTTCGCCAAGACCGACCTGATCCACGCTCAGCAGGAAGGCTGGGGCTTGGCGGAAATTTCCGACGGTCTCTGCCTGGGCTTGGCCAGGAATATCGCCGACACCCTCTTCCCCGGGGAAACTCTGGAAAGCCCCACGGTGATGGCGGGGGGTGTGGCGCTGAACCGGAGGGTGGTGGAGCACCTGGAAAAAATCGCCGGGATTCCCATAATCACCGACGATATGGCTCCCTTCTACGGAGCTATAGGGGCGATACTCCGGCTCCGGCTGTTGGAGGCCCAAGCTCCGAAGGCTTCCCTAGAAGAGGGGGCCAAATCCAACGGGGTCAATACGGTGGGCCACCGCGCCGAGGACCTGCTGGTCAAGGTAGAAGAAAAAAAGCGGTACGCCCACGCTCCCCTGCGGGGTCCCCAGGGTCCCTACCCGGAGTTTACGTCCAAAGAATCCTTTAACCATATAGCCCAAACCCTGGGCCCCCAAAATCCTGTGGAAACGGATATATACGAGGACCTGGAAAAAGGAGCCCCTTTGGAAGTCCTGTTGGGTATCGATATCGGGTCCACCAGCACCAAAGCGGCGATTCTAACTCCCGAGGGGCGCATGCTCCTGGGCCTGTATACCCGTACGGCGGGGGATCCGATCCGGGCGGTTCAAGGTCTTTTAGAAACCCTTCAGTTCATCGAACAAACAAGGGCTATTCGTTTTTCCATCGGTTCTTGCGCCACCACGGGGTCGGGGAGAAAACTGGTGGGGGCGGTGATCGGAGCCGATGGGGTTATCGACGAAATCACCGCCCACGCCCGGGCGGCCATAGAGCTGGACCGGAACGTGGACACGATTATCGAAATTGGGGGGCAGGATTCCAAGTTCACGGCCCTTTCGGAGGGGCGGGTGGTGTTCAGCCAGATGAACACGGTCTGCGCCGCGGGTACGGGTAGTTTTATCGAGGAACAGGCCCTTAAGCTGGGGGTTCCCATCCGTCAGTACGCAGACCGAGCCCTGGGGCACCGGGCTCCCGCCACGAGCGACCGGTGCACGGTTTTTATGGAACGGGATTTGAACAACCTGCAGAACGAGGGGTATTCGACGGAAGAGTTGTTAACCGCCACCCTTTTTTCGGTGTGCGATAATTATCTTTCCAAGGTTGCCATGGAGGGCTCCATCGGGGACCATATCGTCTTTCAGGGGGCAACGGCGAAGAATAGAGCTCTCGTGGCGGCCTTTGAAAAACGGCTGGGGAAGCCCATCGCGGTATCCCCCTTTTGCCACCTGACCGGAGCTATGGGGGCGGTGCTTCAGCACCGGGACGATGTTCGGGCGGGAACCCCCGCGGGGGAGGCGATCAAACCCAGTGCCTTTAAGGGGCTGAATATTTGGCGGGAAACGATAACCCAGCGCTCCGATGTGTGTACGGGGTGCACCAACCACTGCAAGCTCCATATCATCACCCTCCAGGGCCAGGAGGTGGTCTACGGCTACCTCTGCGGCCGGGGTGCGGGGGATACGACCTTTGTATCCAAAAACCGTTCAGGGTTTGACCTATTACGGGAACGGAATTTCCTGTTGAACGAATCGATCCGTTCGGTCCGCGAAAAGGCGGCCCTAAAGCCCTCCGCCGACGCCCCCCTGGGGACCCGGCTTTCCCAGGCCATGGTTTCCCTATCGACCCAAACCATCAACCTGCTAACCGACGCGGTGTACCAGGCCGCCGATCGGGCCCTGGAAGCGGCGACGCCCCCCGCCATGAATCGGGGAACCCCAACGTCCCCCCAGGGGGCTTCGACGCCCTCCTACCCAAAAATAGGTATTCCCCGGGCCCTGTACCTCCAGGAGGACGCTTATTTTTGGAAAGCCTTCTTCGAAAAGCTGGGCTTTCCGGTCCAGCTGGGGAACGATGCGGCGGACCTGTTGATCACGGGGAAACGGATCGCCGGGGCCGATTTTTGCGCCCCCATCTCCATGATCCACGGCCAGGTTCAGCAATTGTTGCAATCCTGCGACTACGTTTTCCTGCCCGTATACCTGGAGGCGCCCCAACGGGGAAAGGATGAACCCACCAAGGCCGGCAAGGAACGGAACCTCTTCTGTAACTATTCCCAATACGCCCCCACCATCGTGGGGGTCGCGACCCAGGGGGCCGAGCGGCTCCTGCGGCCCCTGATCTTTTCCACCTACGGGAACGACTCGTCGGCCATGAACGAAATCCGGGAAGCCCTGCGGCCCCTGTGCGCGGCCCGGGGAATTCCCCTGCCCACGCCGTCGGTAATGGAGCGGACCTATCGGTTGATGCGGCGGGCCAAACACCTTTACGGGCAAAAGTTGCGGGAACTCTTTACTAAGCTAAAACCCGACGTGGACGAACCGGCGATCCTGTTGACCGGCCGACCGTACACGGTGCTTTCCAAGGGGTTGAATAAGGGTATTATCGATCTTTTTGCCCAATATGGACTTAAGACCCTGTTTCACGATATGATCACCCCCTTGGAAAGCTACAAGCAGGAACACGAACTGCAGGCCTACCACTGGTACTACGCTTCCCAGGTTATCGAAGCCGCCTATTTTAGCCGGGATAACGCCAATTATTACCCCGTGCTTATCACCTCTTTTAAATGCGGTCCCGATTCCTTCGCCATCGAATCCTTTAAGGACATTTTGGAACGGGCCCACAAGCCCTACCTCATTCTGCAGATCGACGAACACGGTTCTGCCGTGGGGTACGAGACCCGGGTAGAGGCGGCGGTACGCGCCTTCCGTAACCATTTTTACGCCCAGGGGGAACGGAAAGAAACGGTGATAGAAAGGGACGAAGGGCTTCCCCAAAAAAGCGCTCCCCTCTTTCCGCTCTCCCTTCTGGGCACCCCTGCCAAGGAAACAGCGAAGGAGACGCCCCAGACTAAGGGGGCTCCCCACTTTCCTCGAACCAAAACGGTTCTGTTGCCTAATTGGGACCCCCTGGTGTGCGACCTTTTAGCGGCGGCCCTTCGGGGCCATGGCATCGACGCCCACGCCCTGGAAGAAAGCCCCGAGATGATCCGGGAGGCCATGACGTTGAACACGGGGCAGTGTATTCCCGTCAGTATAATCGCCTACGAAGCGATCAAATACGTGGAGACCCAGGGGCTGGATCCCGAACGGACCACCCTTTGGATGATCCGGGCCCTTTGGCCCTGCAATATTCCCCTCTATCCGCTACAAATCGAAAATATTTTTAAAAAAGCCGGTAGGGGGATGGAAAAAATGCAGGTTTACCACGGGGATATGATATTTTTTGATGTTTCGCCCCGGATGACCATCGACGCGTTCTACGCCTTTGCCCTGGGGGGAATGCTTCGGAAAATCATCACCCGAATTCGGCCCTACGAACTTGAGCCAGGGAGCGCCGATGCCTTTGTGGAAGAAGCGCTTAAACAGTGCGTTGGGGCCTTTGAAAAACGAAAACCCATGGTACCGATCATCAAAAAAATAGCCGAAGGATTGGAGAACCTTCCCCGGCGGGAGGAAAAACGACCCAAGGTGGCTATCTTTGGGGATTTCTACGTCCGGGACAACGATATATTTAACCAAAATCTGATTCGTTCCATCGAACAGGCGGGGGGCGAGGTGGTGGTCACCTCGTATATCGAATACCTTAAAGCCACGGTGGATTCCTTTTTTGACCGGCTCCTGCTGGAAAAGCGATACGCCAGCTGGGCGGGATACCGGACCGTCTTGTTAGCCATAGCCCAGGTTGAGCATTCCCTGGGGAGGAAAACCGGGATGACCTTGGGTACCACCTGGGATAATAAACGGCGTAAGGAAGCCTACGAATACTTTGGGATCCGGCCCGAAATGTCGGGAGAAAACTTTGATAATACCCTCAAGATCCTTAAAATTCTGGACGAATACCCCGACGTTTCGCTCTTTGTCCAGGCGGCCCCCGCGTTTTGTTGCGCGTCCCTGGTTACCGAGTCCATGGAAAAGGCCATCGAGAACCTGACGGGGGTCCCCGTGCTCTCCATCACCTACGACGGAACTGGGGCCTTAAAAAACGATCTGGTGGAACCGTACCTGGCGGCTTTTCAGGCCAAAACACCGTAAAATGCTGTCTGATAACTAACAGAGTTATCAGACAGCCTCAATTCCACGGTAGGTGGTAGAGGGAAGCCTAACCTATCGCTTCGGTTCCCCGTTCACCCGTACGAATACGGACTACTTCGTTAAGATCGTACACGAAGATCTTACCATCTCCCACTTCCCCAGTTCTGGCGCCTTTTATAATCGCTTGAATCGTGGGTTCCACAAAGTTCTCATTCACCGCAATCTCGAGTCGCATCTTGCGGAGCAGGTTTCCCGTTTCTTTATGCCCCCGATAAACTTCGGTTACCCCACCTTGTCGACCGTGCCCCAAAACTTCTGATACGGTAATCAAATTAACATCCACCGCGTATAACGCTTCCTTTACTTCGTCGAGCCTAAACGGCTGAATAATCGCTACTATCATTTTCATATTAAGTTCCCCCTATTCTATAACCGTATAGGCCCGTTCGTTGTGTTGGGTAATATCCAAACCAATGGCTTCGGACTTTTCATCTACCCGAACCCCGATAACCAAATCGACAAATTTGAATATGATAAGGGTTCCGATAAGGGTAACCGTGATCGAAACACCGGAGGCGATCAACTGGATGATCAGCTGTTGAGGATTTCCGTACGCGAGCCCCGCGTATTTCGCGCCGAAGGATTTCCATACCGAGGGATCCGCAAACACTCCCGTCAAGATGGCGCCGACCAGCCCCCCAATCCCATGGCACCCAAAAACGTCCAGGGAGTCATCGTAACCAAAGCGTTCCTTGATCCACGTGACCATGGAAAAGGATATAACGCTGGCTATCGCTCCGATGACCATGGCGCCGCCAACGTTCACGTACCCCGAGGCGGGGGTGATCGCGACAAGACCAACGACCGCGCCCGTGGCAACCCCAAGGATGGTGGATCTCCGGTTAAAAATAACATCCATGAGGGCCCAGACCAGGGCTGCCACCGCAGTCGCGGTGTTGGTGGTCAACAAAGCGAGGGCCGCGATTCCGTTCGCCGCCAAGGAAGACCCGCCGTTAAAGCCGAACCAACCGAACCATAGCATCGCCGAACCGATTAACGTAAAGGGTAGGTTGTGGGGCGGTGTGGATCGTAAATTTTTACGTTTTCCGATTATCAAAACGGTTACCAACGCGGCGAACCCCGCGTTAATGTGAACCACCGTTCCGCCGGCGAAATCGAGGGCCCCAAGTTTTAATAGCCAACCGTTGGTGGACCAGACCATATGTGCCAGGGGAGTATAAACGAAAATGGTCCAAAGGACGGTAAAGAAAAGGAAACCTGAAAATTTAATCCGTTCCGCGAAGGCACCTATAATAAGGGCTGGAGTAATCGCCGCGAACATACACTGAAACATCACAAAGACCAAATGGGGAATCCGTCCCACCGTATCGGATACAGCGTAGGGACTTAAGTCCGCGGGGTTAATTGTATGGAGAAAGGCCCATTTAAAATCCCCCAGGACTCCGGGGATCAACTCCGTATCGCTAAAGGCCAGGGAATATCCAAAGGCGACCCAAATAAGAGAAACCAAGGCCACGGACATAAAACTCTGCATCAATATAGAAAGAACATTTTTCTTCCGAACCAACCCTCCGTAGAACAACGCCAAAGCGGGGACGGTCATAAAAAAAACCAAGGCGGTAGAAACCAGTACCCAAGCGGTGTTTCCCGTATCCAAAACCGGTTCCCGCGCGGCAGATTGGGTGGTTTGGACAGTCACGGCGTTCGTTGACGACGAAGCGTCCTCGGCGAGGAGGGGTGTGACCACGGTGAAAACAACCGTTATCACAAGCGGGATGATTCTTCTCATGAAAACTCCTTGATGATTCCTAAGTAGGACTATCAAAAAGCGTGCCAATTAAGCTAATAAATAGAATATATTTGTGAACACCCCTGGGATCGATTAGAACTCGTAATGTTATTCGTTATCGTCAATAAAATTATATACAGGTATATTATTTAAAATATAATTATATTTTAAATATTTTTATTAAATTTTTATTAATATAGAATAAATTATAAAGAATGGTATACTACCTTTTGTATATTTTCCTACAATATTGTATTATTACCCCTCTTTGATATACAATATTGTAGGAATTCTTTATGTCTCAGCTACGTGCATCAGATTCTCTGCCATGTCAAGGTACCATTACTGGTCATGATTTCGGTTCCCTAAAATAGTGATACCACGATCTTACGTTGTTGACGAACCTATAAAATAACCATAAAATTGTTTAATCGCTTAATCACGGACTAGTGGGAGTTTATGTCGAAAGTTACTATTGAGACGGTTGCGAAAAAAGTGGGAGTATCTGCGGCGACGGTATCGTACGCCCTATCAGGGAAACGAAAAATCAGTCGTGAGGTTACCGACCGGATATTAAAAGCTGTTGAGGAACTGGATTATAAGCCTAACATAACAGCCAGAAATCTTGCGAGCAGTAAAACGTGGACGGTCGGATTGTACGCTTCACCGACCCAAAATATTCGGGAAGATTATTTCTTCAACAACATTCTTGCCGGGGTCATCGATGTTTTACACGAAAAAAGGTATCAGATACACCTATACGCCGACAGTTTAGATGAAACAAGCAAGAACCATCCGGATCTAAATATGACTCAACCGATCGATGGAGCGCTAATAATGAATCCGCGTATCAATGACTTGTATATTCAGCACCTAAAACAGCTAAATATTCCCTTTGTTGTTATTGGTACGCCTGAAAGACCGGAAAATTCCTTTTATGTGGACGCTGATTTAACCGCGGGATACTACGCCGCCGTTAATTATCTTATAAAAAGAGGTCATAAAAAAATTATTTTGATCAACGGATTGGTTGATTACACTCAAAGTAAGCAAAGACGAGCGGGATACGCGTTAGCATATGAGGATAATGGGTTGGATTTTGATGATACCTGGGTTGTAAATATTCCCATGTTAGAAGAGGAAGGATATCGGGTATTTAAACGCACAGTTGAAAATATAAACGATTTTTCGGCGGTTATTACGTTTAACGATACCATCGCCGTTGGGGTTCTGCGCGTATTAAGGGAAAAGAATTTACAAGTTCCTGGTAAAGTCGCAGTAATAAGCGCTGGAAATACCATGATTACTCGGATTCATTCGCCGTCCATCACTAGTTTGGATATGAAATCCTACGAGATGGGAGCCAAAGCCGCCGAGCTTTTGGTGGAAGTGATAGAAAAAAAACGAATTCAACCTTCCCATATCATCATTCAAACCCAATTAGTGGAACGGGAAAGCACATAGGACTTTTTGGACTCAAAAGATTAAAAACTTATTTTTTTTCTTGACAATTAGGGGAATAGGGACTTATAGTAGTTTAAGCGTTTATATTGTTGTAACAATATTATTAAGTTTAACGTTTGAATTGATTGAGAGAAGATTTCTAAACGCGATTTCTTATATTACTATTAATGAAGAATTCAAACAAATTATTATATTGTTAATATTTGTTTGAATTTTCCATAGGTTCCCTTTAAAAATCAAAATTCTTAAGGGAGACCTAAGGTTTATTACTATCGTAAGGAGGAACGTATGAGGATTCGGTCAAAAGCTTTATTGGGCGTTCTTTTGTTTTCTCTGACCTTTTCGGTCTGGGCGAATGGAAGCAAAGAGTCGGCAACGGCAAAGAACCCCGGTTCTACCGTTATAACAATTTGGGACTTTAAGTACGGCGATGTACAGGGCGTACAACCGGCCATGAAAAAGATCGACGATCTGATTATGCAGAAAAACCCTGGTATAACGATCAATCATATCGGCCAAGCGAATGACAATTATTATCAACTGGTGCGTGCCGCCGTACAGGCCGGGGACGGCCCTGATATTATCATGTTCCATGGGGGTGTTCAGGCGTACGAATTTGATGATTACACCATAGATTTGGACAAGTATATCAAACCTTGGCGATCGGAAATTTCCGAATTCAGTTGGTCCTTTTGTTCCGCCGGTGGACAAGCTTCAAATCCGGTACACATGGTGCCCTTAACGACCCAAGGGTTTGGCATTTATTACAACAAAGCGTTGTTCAAAAAAGCGGGGCTCGATCCCGACAAAGCACCAAGCGATATTGATTCGTTTCTCAAAGCCTGCGAACAGCTGAAAAAGGCGGGGATTGTACCTATAACCGCAGGATTCCAGGGGTCCCCCTACACCATCGATTTCCTTTTCAGGGCTTTAATCGCCAACATATACGGACCGGACACCCAGGACCTGGTTACGGGCAAGCAAAGCTTTAAAGGAAACGCGGCCTTCAAAAGGGCCGCAGAAATTGTACAGGAATTGTTTAGCAAGGGATATATGGATCCCGCCGGAACTTCCACCCCCTATTTCATGGATGCGATTAATAATTTTGCCGCGGGAAAGGGCGCCATGTTCGTGGGTCTTCTATCCGATGTTGGACATTGGAAGGCCTTTGGTGACGGCCTTGGAAAAGACAACGTAGGATATTTCCCGACTATCAATTTCCCCGAAGCAAAATACAAGGATCAGCAAGTCGGTCAACCCGCCGGTATCGGTTACAGTATCATGAAATGGTCTAAAAATCCTGACGCCGCGATGAAGGTTATTGAAGGATACGCGAGGGGAGAAGGAAACGCGATTTGGATGGGCATGACCGGTGCTCTGTCGCCCAACAAAAACCTCGACATTAAGAGCCTGGGATATCCCCTGGTTGGCGAAATTCTTAAAAGACCCTTTGTCATCGATTTTAACACCCTCTTGTTGAATGAGGACGCGAATGGCAATTTCGATCGGTATTGCACCCAGGCTTTCGTATCCAATGAAATTAGTATAGATAAATTCATTGACTCGGCCCAGGGCATGCTGGATAACAAAAAGAACGCGAAATAATTGATAGAACCCAAGGCTGTTCGGGAATGGAACTATTTCCGGACAGCCTTGTATAATCTTACCAGGGGACTCGATTGAAAACACCATCAAGGATGATGAAAAGCGAAGCGGTTGATTCCTACCTCTTGATAATGCCGCTCCTTTTGCTTCTAGCCGTATTTATCCTGTATCCCGTAATCGCCAACATCTACCTTAGCTTTTTTAAATGGAAGGGTATGGGACGGGCTACGTTCACCGGATTTGATAATTATCAAACCATGTTTAAAGACCAAACATTCTGGACTTCTATAAAAAACACATCTATTTTATTGTTGTATATTCCTTTAGGGACCATATTACCAATCATGATCTCCGCTTTTCTTAGAGAAGGTCTTAAAGGATGGCCGATTTTCAGGGCTATTATTTATCTGCCGAATATTCTCGGGTATGTCATTATTGGAATGATTTTCAGTATTGTATTAAGAAAACTTGGCCCCCTTAATGGCGTTTTGACCGTTTTGGGCTTAGGAAATCTAGCGTTGGATTGGTTGAATAAACCGGATCTCGCACTCAATTCGCTGGGAATAGTCTATGGCGTTTGGATACGGTTGGGATTTGGTTGCATTTTCTTTTTGGCAGCCATGAGTAGCATAGACGAATCTTTATACGACGCCGCAAAAATAGATGGGGCCCTTTGGTGGCGAACCTTTTGGAATGTTACGGTTCCTTCTATACGATTTTCGATCGAGTTTTGGATCGTCTTATCGTGTATAGAGATCCTAGCCAGGGCTTTCCCGTTTATTTATACCTTCACCCGCGGCGGGCCGGGCTTCGCGACCTTTACGTTAGAATATGGAATTTATAACGCCGGATTTATCGCCTTCAATATGGGATACGCCAGCGCATGGGCCAGCGTTCTTTTTGTTTTCTGCGGAATTATCGCGTTCTTCCAAGTGGAGCTGATGAGGAAAAATATAAATGCCTAACATCTATGAGAAATCAATAAACAAACTAATGTACCTCATTTTGATTGTATTCGCGTTTATTGCACTGTATCCACTTTTTTTTGTTCTTATTACCAGTTTAAAATCCGCTGGCGAATACATTAACAATAAACTACTATTGCCGCAAAAGGCCACCTTCGCCAATTACCGTTACGTTTGGATCAACGGCAATATGCTCAAGTACTTTATCAACAGCTGTATCTTGATTCCCGCCGCTCTTATCGTTTATCTCTTCGTCTGTATTTCAGCTGGTTTTGCCTTTGGTCGAATGCGCTTTCCATTTCGATTTTCAATTTTCCTTTCGGTCTTATTCCTAATGATATTTCCACAAATGTTGTTGTCTATTCAGATATTTCAAATCATCCGCAATATGCGATTAGTCAATACCTACGTAGGGTTGATTCTGGTCTGGGTCGCTTATTTTGCCCCCTTTGGTACGTATATCATGACAACCTACTATTCCTCCGTTCCGATGGAGATTGTTGAATCCGCGAGAATCGATGGCGCGAGCATTTGGCAAATGCTGTTTCGGATTATGGTTCCCATCGCAAAGCCGATGATCGTGATTATTGTAATTATTGGCTTTCAGTCCATGTGGAATGAACTTCCCTTTTCTCTTCTTTTACTGCAAACCGAACATCTTCGAACGATTACCCAGGGAATCGGAATGATGCAGGGCCAGTACGGCCTAGACGATACGATCTTGACGGCGGCCATCATCTCAGCGGCCATCGTTCCATTTATTTTATTTATATTTTTTCAAAGACAAATAACAATGGGTTCATACGGCGGGGCCGTTAAGGGTTAACGAACATTATTGCAAATCCAAAAAGGAAATAAGGATTCATGAAACAAAAGAACCGTTTTATTTTTGACATGTTGGACCAAGATACAAGTGCTTCAATACAAGATGCCATTTACCGCGCGGCGAAACCTCTTTTCGCTCGAACGGAAAATGGAGAGGCCATCTTTAGCATCCCCTACCGTCGGCAAGAGATGCGAAACATGTTTTTGTATCCTCTTCAAGAGGCTGAACCGAGGGTATCGGATCTGATCGTCCGTGGTTATGGACAATCCATAATTCGAATCACCACCGCCTTTGGGGGATCAATACCAAAGGATGCGGACAACCCGATGCTTTACAAATCTCCATCCCTTGAAAAAGCAAACCTATACCCAGAGAAAACCAATGAAGGATGGATTGTCAAGGATGATCACGGCCAAATAAGGATGCGGATAAAAACAAAAGAGACTCCCCGAGAGATTTGGAGTACCCTACAACCAGAACCGCCTGAAACTTTTGACGCGGTTATTCTACCGGACGGAAAAACAGAAGTTCCCTTTTTAGCCTACGATGATTTTTTCCCCGCCCAATCGGAGTCCTTTAGCCTAGGATATATTGAGCGAGAGGGAGCGGTACACCGTTGTATGTATTCCCTACACGCGGAACCAAACGAAAAATTCGCCGGAACCGGTGAACGGTTTTCTGGAATGAATTTATCGGGCAAAACATTTATCCTTGAAAACACCGACGGTCTCGGTGTGAATAGCCGTCGGGCTTACAAAAATGTTCCCTTCTACGTTTCCAGCAAAGGGTACGGCCTCCTTATTATGACCTCGGCCCCGGTGCGCCTGTCTATGGCAGATATTTCAACTAGGGCAGCCCAGGGCCTCGTAGAGGACGATGTGCTAGATTTGTTTTTTATTGTCGGCGATACCATGGAGCAAATTGTCCGAAAGTATCGAGAGCTAACCGGTTTTCCAGCGGATGTTCCCCTGTGGTCCTACGGAACCTGGATGAGCAAGATGAGCTACTTCTCCGCGGATGAAACGCGGGAGGTCGTTAAAAAAATGCGCGCGGGCAAATTCCCCTGCGATGTAATACATATCGATACCGGGTGGTTCAAGACGGATTGGAAGTGTGAATGGGAATTTAATCGAGAAAAATTTCCTGAACCTGAAAAATATTTTAAAGAAATGGAAGAACAGAGTATTAAAATTAGTCTCTGGCAACTTCCAGCGATCGCGAAGGGAACGAAATATTATGATATAGCGAAAAAAAATCGCTATATCGCCCCCCAAAGCGACCGGGTCTCCTTGGGTTCTAACTTTAGCGAGGTGGAATTCGACGGAAACATTGACTTTACCAATCCGGAAGCGGTGAAATGGTATCAAAGCCTGCTTGAGGTTCTACTTAACATGGGCGCGTCCGTTATAAAAACCGATTTTGGCGAAGTAATTGAAGAAAATGTTGATTATTTTGGAATGCCCTACCGAAAACTTCATAATTTGTACGCTTTATTGTATCAAAAAGCGGCGTATGAAATCAGCGAAAGGGTAAAAGGACGGGGCCAAGCCATGATTTGGGCTCGAGCTGGATGGATCGGATGCCAGCGCTACCCCATCCACTGGGGGGGGGATTGCGCTTGTTCATGGGATGGAATGGCGGGGTCTCTTCGCGGCGGTTTGCATATCGGAATATCTGGCTTTGGATTTTGGAGCCACGATGTACCCGGCTTCCAAGGCATTCCGAGTTTCATGAACAGCCGTCCCCATAACGATCTGTACGTCCGATGGACCCAAATGGGAGTGTTCACGTCGCACCTCAGATATCACGGAACAACAGCCCGGGAACCCTATGAGTACCCCGAAGTCGCTGACATCGTTCGAAAATGGTTAAACCTTCGATACGCTTTAATTCCCTATCTAGCGGAGCAGGGAACCAAAACAACAAAAACGGGGTATCCCCTTTTGCGAGCCCTAATATTCCATCATTTTGATGATCCGGTTTGCTGGTCCATCGACGATGAATTTTACTGTGGCGATTCTTTTTTGGTAGCTCCGGTTATGAATAGCGCCGGAGTCCGGGACGTTTATCTGCCCGCGGGAAGCTGGATTGATTTCTGGACCGGCGAAAGGCTTGCGGGCAGCGTTTGGCTTAAAAATATCGTCAGCCCCCTGGAACGGCTCCCTTTGTTTGTAAAAGCCGAAGCGGTAGTACCCTTCTACCCCGAAATCGTTCAAAGCACCAAAGAAATGGATCTTTCTAAAGTCCAAAACCTTCGCTTTGACGAATCTTTTAAGGGCTTTAACGCGACACGTCTAGGTTCCCTGATTCCCTTATAGATGGAAAACAAGGCCCCGGGGCTGTCCTGGGGACGGCTCCGCGGGGGTGATCCGAGACGGCCCCGAGTATTCCGGAGAAGGCCGCGGGGGCAGTCCCGGGTGCGGGAAAAGGAATTTATTCCACCTCCAAATGTATTGGCCCGCTGGAGTTGAGCAATAACGCCATGGAGACCTCGACCATGGAAATATCGGGGTAATCGATGAGCGAAACCGCATTCTCGCTGTTCTCCGTTACGATTTTAGCCGATTTAGGAGCGGGGAGCAGTTTTTTACTGATCATCAGTCGATATTTGAACCCCGAGAGAATCGCCATGGCGGCCTGATTCTCCTCCACCGATTTTTCCGAATTCCCAAGGGAAAGGTCGACGATCAAGACATTATCCTTTTTATGGGGTATCAAAGCGAAACCCGTATGCTGATTCGTAGTTTGAGGAACCTGCGCAGGATCGTATCGAATCGTAAAAGCGACGCCGGTCTCAAAATCCGTATCGATTTTTCCCTTGCTTACGACCATGTCCGGGGGATAATTTGAAAGTAAAGTATCCGGATCTAGGTCCGAAAGGGCGTTAAGCCCCGAACTTTCATCCATCCCCGGGGTCTGGGCCATAGAGAGAAGAACCTTTTGTACCGCGATTCGCGTATCCAAGACAAATTTCCCGTTTTCCTGGCTAAGGTATTCGGTGATTTCGATACAGGACGTAAAAACCATGGCGCTCAGCGCTAAAAAAACCAAGCCGATTTTTCTCATAGGAACCTCGCTTTTAACGAAACCAACGTATTTAAGTCCCTAATTAAGGGTCCCAGGGAGCTTGAAACATTAGGTATTAGTTTCCTACAGCTTTTTCAATCTGTAAATACCGGGTCATAAAATATCGCGCGACGCAAGTTCCGGGATCCATTTTTCATCGATATTCAAAATTTCATTTTTATGGTAGTATCAACCATGACCGTAAAAAAGATTCTCCTGGTAGAGGATGAGGCGATTATCGCTATGGTCACCGCCAATACCTTGAAACGTTTTGGCTACCAGGTTCAGGTTGCCTATTCAGGCGAAAAAGCTATCCAGCTAGTCGCGGAACATGGGGCTCCGGATCTAATTTTAATGGATATAGACTTGGGAAATGGTATGGATGGCACAGAAGCCGCCAGGATCATCCTCCAAAAACAAGAAATTCCCGTGGTATTCCATTCTGCCCATACGGAAAAGGAAATAGTGGAAAAGACCGAGGAAATC
>Ga0078972_1012057_pt1 | contig 15081 bp, 16 predicted proteins | sample YelNatPaOPGAMG01_FD_67568 | JGI IMG/M metagenome (GOLD analysis project Ga0078972, IMG submission 67568) | Hot spring thermophilic microbial communities from Obsidian Pool, Yellowstone National Park, USA - OP-RAMG-01 (SPADES assembly) (version 2) | ecosystem: Environmental > Aquatic > Thermal... | reverse complement strand
CCCTTCCGGACAGGGGCTTTCCCGGTAAAGGTAGTCGCCGACATGGATCACGAGATCGGGCTTGAAGGCTGCGGCTGCCGCGCTGATCTGCCGGAACGCCCATTTTTCCGGATCGGTGCAGGACTGGAAGGCATGCTCGGACTGGTTCATGCGGCAACCCGTATCCCCGATGACAACGATGCGCTGCGGGCTTTTTACGGGAACGGGCAGCGCCCTTCCTGCGATGCTGACATGCCCGACATGAGCCGGCAATTTTGCATCGCACACCAGCACGGGAAACTTTGCATCCTTGGGCGAGCCTGGCCGTGCCGGAACGTCTGCAGGGGAGGCCCTGAGCTGCATTTTTCCCGGCTTCCCGTCGAACCGCACATCCGGGCAGGCAGGCGCGTCGGTTATGACCCGGGCAATGCTCTGTCCGTCGTTACCGAGCAGCACGTAGGCCGCATAGATGTTGTCATGCGGACTTGCGTCTGCCGTCCGGAAAAATGCCGCAGCCAGGACCGCGAGGATCGGCATCAGATAATTCATGCTACTGCACCTGGTTCTGGTTGAATCTCACCCATACCTGGAACTGCAGGGTTCTTCCAGCCAGATCGGGCGGAGGCGGGGGATAGGAAGCTGTTTCGACAGCCTGTTTTGCGGCATTGTCGAGCATGGCATAGCCGCTGGATGCGATGATCGAAACATGGCTTGCCGTGCCGTCATGGTAGGAGAAGGAAACCAGAGACTTTCCTGAAACATGCGCCATCCTTGCGGCATACGGGTAACGCACCGCGGCCTGTACTGCGGCCTTTACTGCGCTGCGGAAAGATGCCGTGATGTCCGGTGCCGGGGCAGGAGTCTCGACCTTGGGCGGGCCGGGCGGCAACGCCGGTGCCTGGGTCGGCGAAGGCGCGGCGTCGGCGATCTTTGGCTGCTGTACGGGCTCCGGTCTGGGTTGCTGGTGATGAACGGGCTTGGGCGTGGAAACGGGCTTCTCCTGCTTGGGCGGCGCCTGAGGCTTGGGTGGCTCGGGAGGCGCAGGAAAGCTCAGCATGACTGGGGGCTGCTCGATTTTTTTCTGGACGGGATGACGTTCCAGGGCCACGGCAAAAACCGCGATGATCAGGAATTCTAGTGCGAGCGCGATCAGGGCAGATCTGGAAAGTGTGAAACTCATGTCGCCCTACTCTTTGCGGGCCGCCAGCCCGATCTGGGTGACTCCTGCGGCGCGGCATGCGTCCATCACCGCCATCAGATGCTGGAGAGAGGTGTCTTTCGCCCCCGCTATGGTGACGACGGTATTGGATCCCTTCTGCTGCAGCATGGCGGTCAGCTCGGATGCGCTGACCGTTCTGCCGTCGAAGCCGATGTTGCCCTGTCCGTCGACGCTCAGAACCACTTTGGGCTGGTTGAGCTGCATGGCGGTCGAACTCTTGGCGAGGCTGGATGCGATCCCCGAAGAGGGGATCATGTGCAGCGTGATCATGATGAAGAAGATCAGCAAGAAGAACATGATGTCGATCATGGGGATGATCTCTATCCTGGCCTTCTTGGTTTCGAAATATTTCATGCTAGGCTGCCTGCGATCTGATTTCGGAAATGGTCTTGCCATTCCTTCTCGGGGCATCGTGATAATGCGGATACATGCGGTTCACCAGCATCACTTTCAGCGTCTCCAGCTGATGCATGATGACTCGCACCCGGTTGCTCAGGGCGTTGAAGAAGAACAGTCCCAGGATTGCGATGAAGAGGCCAGAAGCGGTGGCGAGCAACGCTTCGGCCACACCTCCCGTCACCTTGGTCGGGGCATTGCCCGGGTCTCCCAGCACCTGGAAGGCGTTGAACATGCCGATGATGGTGCCGAGCAGTCCGAGCAGCGGCGCCATGGTCACGATCGTGTCCAGCACCCAGAGGTGGCGGTCGATTCCGGGAGCCTCGCGCATGATGGACTCCTCCAGCTTGTCGGATATCCGGTCGAATTCATGGTTGAGGTCGTGCTGCAAAGCGACCGTCAGCACCCTGGCATGGGGCAGCTGGGAGAAGCTTTCTCCCAGATGCTCCAGCGTTTGATGCTCCACTTTCGATGTCGCTTCGATCTGGGACATGACCTGCCTGCCCTGCGTGATCACTTTCCAGAGATACCAGCTGCGTTCGATGGCTACCGTGAGGGCTACCAGCAGCAGCAGCCCCATCAGGTAGATGATTCCGCCGGAAGATTCGGCTACATGTTGGAATGTCTCGATATTCATTCGGGTTCTCACATGTCGATTGAAAGGGTCAGCTCGTAGTTGCGCTCGGGATACACGAAATACATTGGCGCGTTGGTCGTCGAGTCGTTGGCAGCCGAATCGTAGATGTTGTTGTAATTGAAGATGTTGTTGATCTGGAATCCGACCTTGACATCCTTGCCCCATCCGCCGAGTCCCTTGAAATCGTAGCTGGAGCTGAAGTTGGTCACCGTGAAGCTCGAGAAGGGGATCGGGTTGCCGTTGGCATCCTGCGCAAAGCCGTAGCGGCTGCCGATTTCCTTGGCGATCAGCGAGGCATAGGCGGGGCCCTGGTTGTAGATCACCCCTGCGGTGGCCGTGTTCTTGGGTACATCCGTGAGGTAGTTGCCTGCCGTGCTCATCGAGTAATTGTTGATGGCATAGTTGCCGTACAGGCTGAAGCCTCCGCCAATCACATAGGTCGCTTCGCCCTCGATGCCGTTGTACTTCACTCCGCCGGTATTCTGGTAGCAAGTATAGGCACCGCAAGCGACGGCCTGAGCCTGATTGGTGAAGTCGATCTTGTAGACGTCGCCAGAGAGCGTGAGCTGCTTGCTCTGCCAGGTCGTGCCGAGCTGGAAGTTCTGCGTCGTCTCGGGATTAAGCTCGCTAGGCAGCGGGATGCCGTTGGCCGTGGAGAAAACGTTGATATTGGGCGCCAGGAAGCCTTGGGCGTACTGGGCATAGGCGCTCCAGTTGGGCTGGATCATGTAATGCGCATCGAGAGAGGGAAGCGCCTTGCCCCAGGTCTGGCTGCCATTGTAGGCTGGATTTCCGCCATTGTTTATGGGGGCATTGATGGTCCTGGTGAAGGACGTGTATTTCACCCCGGGCGTGACGGTCAGGGCATCCGTTGCCTTCCAGTCGTACTGCGCATAGGGCTGGATGGTGGTCAGCGAGTCGGTCATCTGCCTGCCGCCATTCCAGCTGACGAATGCGTTGCCGAGCGTCGCATCCGTGTTCCATGCGCCGCGGTTGTTGTTCTGGCGGTCCATCCATGCGCCGACATCGATGCTGTCCTTGCCGACGGCATAGGAAGTCTTCAGGATGTCGCCCCAGGAGCGGTAGTTCATGTACATTGCGCCGCCCGGCACATTGTTGGCACCATAAATCGTCCCGTTGGGCTGGTTGATCCCCACGCCCGCGCCATTATAGCCATTGTGGTAGTAGGCATAGGTGTAGAGCTTGTTGTCGATCTTCCAGTTGCCCTGAGTGGTGTTCAGGCCGATGTATTCAAAATCGGAGTTGATCGAATCGTAGTTGTAGCCGTAATAGTCCTGGCTCAACGGGTTCGCGCTCAGTCCGTAGTTCTTGCCATACTGCGCGATGGTGGAAAGCGTCGCGCCGTAGGGAACGTCCTGGTGAACGGTGTTCTGCATGGTCACGAAGGTCAGGAGCGTGTTGTCGGAAACCGGCTTCACGTACTTGACGAACAGGTTGCCACGGTTCTGGTTGCTGTTGGTCAGATAGCCGTCGGTCTGGACTTTCCGGTAGTCGATGAACGCGGCGCTGTCTCCGTAGTTCTGCATCACGCCGGTGTCGAACTCGCCGCCCATCATTCTGGTGTTCCAGCTGCCGACCGTTCCATAGAGATTGAAGTTGGTCGAAGCCATGGGATTCTTGGACTGGACTGCGATGGTGCCGCCGAATGTGGCATAACCGATGTTGCTGGCGTCGCCAGGACCGCGGTCGACCGTGATGCCGCCCAGATCCTGGGCCATGAAGTAGGAAGTGGTATGGTGCGTGAAGTCGTTGGAGTCACCCCAGGGGATGCCGTCGAACGTCACGTTGTACTGCCCGTCGTGGAAACCCCGGATGTACGGTCCGCCGGATTGGGATTCCATCATTCCCGGGCCGTTCGGGTCGATGCTGTAGACGCTGGGCGCGATGTTGATGATGTCGGTGTAGTTCGAGGTTGCTGAAGCATTCTGCTGGATATACTGCTGGCTGATGATCGACTGGGGCTCGGTTGCGACAAGAGAACCCTGGGTGGGCGCGACATAGGACGCCGTGCCCGGACCGGTCACGCCAGCGTTGCCGGCACTGCTCTGCACCGTACCTAGATCCACCGCATTCTGCGCGAAGGCGTTGCCTGTCGCAAGAAGGCTGCCAAAAACCAGCTGAGCGATAAGCTTCTTTTTGAAACCGAATTCCTTTTTCATTCACGTCTCCCCTTTGAGAATTGACAGAAAACCAATTTGTGGGGCGAAATTTACGCAGCCAGAATTAGGGCAACGTGAAAGAATTGTGATGGTTTTGTGACAGGATCGGCTCAGGCGTCAGATGATGAAGGGTCTTCCGTTTGGAAGCCCGGTGGCGCCGATGCGGACTTGCTTATCGACTCAATGCTTCCGCGAGGAATGCCGTGAATATTACCATCAGCCAGGGCTGCGCCTTCCGGAATGTCAGCAGCAGAAAAACGGCGGCAGCCATGAAAAAATCCGTGCCGCTCAGGATCGCGGTTTTCCATGCCGGGTTGTAGAACGCGGCGAGCAGCAGCCCCACGACTGCCGCGTTGATTCCTGGCATGGCCTTCTGCAGTGCCTCGATGCGGCGCAATTCTTCCCAGAAGGGGAGGATTCCGACGACGAGCAGAAATGAGGGCAGGAAAATCGCAACCAGCGCGATGCTCGCGCCGACCCAGCCGGAAGGCGACCCCGACGAGACGGCGCCGAGATACGCCGAGAAGGTGAACAGAGGTCCGGGAACAGCCTGGGCCGCCCCGTATCCGGCGAGAAAGGCATCGTTGGAGACCCAGCCGCTTGGGACTACCTGGGACTGGAGCAGCGGCAGCACGACATGCCCGCCGCCGAAAACCAGGGCGCCTGCGCGGTAAAAGCTGGCGAACAGCCTGATGCCATAGCTTCCGGATTCTGTCGCCAGAAAGGGAAGAGCGATCAGCAGGATGAAAAAAAGCGCAAGCAGCGCCGTTCCTGTGGCGCGTCCCACTGCGATGCGCAAGGGGCTGTGAGGGGGGACGATGGAGGCCCCGGGCAACGCGAGTCCGGCGATTCCCCCGCCTGCGATGGCGCAGATTTGCCCGGCGGAGGAAGGAAAGAGCGTTGCCGTTGCCGCTGAAGCGAGAACAACAGCCATGCGCAGCCTGTCCCGGGCGAGCGGCTTTCCCATGACCCAGATCGCCTGGGCCACCACGGCGACCGACACCACCTTGAGTCCGTGCAGCCAGCCGTTGCCGTGGATTTCTCCAAGGAAAGGCAGTCCCAGGCCGAAGAGCACCAGCAGCAGGGCCGAAGGCAGGGTGAAGCCGAGCCATGCCGCGACTGCGCCGGGAATTGAGCCGCGCGACAGCCCCAGGGCGATGCCGACCTGGCTGCTGGCAGGCCCGGGCAGAAATTGGCAAAGCGAAACCAGGTCGGAATAGGCTTGCTCGGTCAGCCATTCTCGCTTTTCGACGAATTCGCGCCTGAAGTACCCGAGATGAGCGACAGGTCCGCCGAAAGACGAAATCCCCAGCCTGAGAAAAATCAGGAAAATTTCCGGGATTGAAGGATTCCATGCCAGCTTCATCGTTTTTCCTCGATTTTCGAGATCAGCTGCCTCATCGTGTCGCCGTGCTTGTCCGTCATCAGCACTTCTACCGGCCAGTAGTAATGGTCTTCGTCGAGCCAGATTTCGGTTCCTTCCACCCCGGCATCGTGCAGTTTCTTCAGGTGCAGTGTCCTGATTTTTTTAGTTCCCGCAAGAACGGTTTCCTCCCCGATGATTTGGTAATCGTAGACATCGATCTTCCTGCCGTCAGTCGAATGAAAGCTGAAAATGCCCCCCTTCGGGGGCGTGTAGGCGAACTGGTAGAGAAAACTCAGCTGATCCTGAGTCATGGGCTCCAGCTTCGCTTCCCGGGAGGCCCCGTCGCCGACCAGCTCGAGCTTCATGGCTTTCCAGTCGAAATCCGCTTCCTGTCGGTTCTGCGCGCCTCCCCGGGTGATCGTGTAGCGCTCCGGCTGGAGCCCTTTTTCGGTGACCTGCCCTTCGCTTGTCTGGGTCATGGCACCCTTGACGAACAGGGCGAATATGCCTGTCGCTTCGGCCCTGTTGGTGATCGCATAGCGCCCGTCGCTCATGATGTCCCAGGTATGGACGGCGACTCCCACGGGCACGTTGCCCCTGAAGACAGTGAAAGTCAGCACGGCGTGATTCGGCACGCTGGCTTCCTGTTCGGACTGCGGGGCGCTTGCCGCCTGGGGCGCGCTCTCGGGCATGGGTATGCTCGCGGGCTGCGGGGCGCTCCCCGGCATGGGTGAATTCCCGGACTGTGGCGAACTCGCGGATGCGCTGTTTGCGGCAGCTGTTGCGGACTTGCGGATCTTGGGCCTTGGCGGGGTGATCGGCTTGAAGCGGATCGGTTTTTTCGGGGAAACGAGCCGGGTTTCCAGAGCGATGGATGATTTTCCGAAATCTGGCCAGGTGATTTTGGGCAAAAGGCCCAGCAGCAAAAGGTGAATCAGCAGGGAAACCAGCAGGGAAACCAGCAGGGTTTTCCAGATGCGGCTCATCGCATCAACGCGATATTTCCGGCGAAATCAGGGTTCCCTTCGGGGTCCCGGGGATGCCGATGCATACCCTGTTGCCCTCGACCTTCACTTTGTCCGCAGCGAGCCAGCGTATCGCTTCGGGATAGATTCTGTGCTCCTGCTTCAAAACGCGCGTGGCGAGCGTCTCTTCCGTATCGGTTTCCAGCACCGGCACTGCCGCCTGGATCACGATCGCGCCATGATCGAGCTTTTCCGTGACGAAATGGACGGTGCAGCCGTGGATCTTGACGCCTTCTTCCAGCGCCCTTCTGTGGGTCGCCGTTCCGGGGAAGGCGGGAAGCAGAGAGGGGTGGATGTTGAGGAGGCGTCCTTCGTAGCGTTTCACGAAATCGTTCCCCAGAATGCGCATGAAGCCTGCGAGGATGACGTAATCCGGGGAAAATTCGTCTATTTTTTCGGCAAGCGCAGCATCGAATGCTTCGCGCGAAGCATAGTCCCGGTGTTCCACCGCAAGGGTCATTATCCCGCGGGTACGGGCCGAAGCGAGCCCCGCGGCATCTGTTCTGTTGCTGATGACCGCGGCCACTTCCACAGGGAGATTGGCATCCAGGATGGAAAGCATGTTGCTCCCCCTTCCCGAAATCAGGATGACGATGCGCTTCATTCGACGAAGGTCTGCGCCTGCCCCGGCCTGCGAGTCCGAATTTCGCCTATTTTCCAGACGGATTCCCCTGCATCTTGCAGCAGCCTGATCGATGCTTCGGCATTTTCGGGGGAGGTCACGACGACCATGCCGATCCCGCAGTTGAATACCCGATGCATTTCGGAGTCCTGAACGTTGCCCTTTTCCTGCAGCCATGAAAAAAGCGGAGGCATGGGCCAGGATTTTTGCAGGGCGGCAGTCAGGTTTTCCGGGAGGATGCGCGGAATGTTTTCGAGCAGGCCGCCTCCCGTGATGTGGGCGAGTCCCTTGGGCGGGCATTTCTCGAAAAGCGCAAGCATGGATTTGACGTAGATCCTGGTGGGCGCCATGACGACTTCGGAAAGGGGGCGGGATTCACCGGGCAATACCACGGAAAGATCGGCATTGTCGCGCTCGATGATCTTGCGGATCAGGGAGTAGCCGTTGGAATGCGCTCCGCTTGATGCGAGCCCCAGCACGACATCGCCTTCACGAATGCCGCTGCCGTCTATGATTCCCGATTTTTCGACGGCCCCCACTGCGAATCCGGCGAGATCGTATTCCCCTGGCGGGTACATTCCGGGCATTTCCGCAGTTTCTCCGCCGATCAGGGCGCATCCCGCCTGCTCGCAACCCCTGGCGATGCCGCGGATCACGTCCGTGGCGATGCCGACATCCAGTTTGCCGCAGGCGAAATAGTCGAGAAAGAAAAGCGGCTCAGCTCCCTGCACCAGAATGTCGTTGACGCTCATCGCGACGAGGTCTATTCCGACCGTGTCGTGCTTGCCGAGCATGAAGGCCAATCTCAGCTTGGTGCCCACGCCGTCGGTCCCGGACACCAGCACGGGTTCCCGGTATTTCTTCGAAATTTCGAACAGCGCACCGAAGCCGCCTATGCCGCCCAGAACGCCTTCTCTCAGGGTTTTTCTGGCATGCGGCTTGATGTTTTCGATCAGCCTGTCGCCCGCGTCGATGTCCACGCCGGCATCTTTGTAGGAAAGGGAGTCTTGGTTCACTGTCGTTCTCTTCGAAAAAGTGTCATGGATGCACCAGCAGTGCTGCTAGAATACGATTTTTGCAAGTTATTGCCGATTTTACCGCAAATGAATGTCAAGCGCTGAATGAAACAACTGCTTCTGGGCCTCTCCTCCGGCAATCCCACCCTTTCGAATTTCGTCACCGGCTCCAATACGGAAATGCTGCAGATGCTGCGCGATCTCCTGGGCGGCAGGGTGAAGGAACGCATGATCTATCTCTGGGGCGAGGAAGGCTGCGGCAAGAGTCATCTGCTTTCGGCATGCTGCAATGAAGCATCGGATGCGGGGCTGAAATCCGCATATATCCCTTGCGAAGCGGATGCAAAATTCGATGTCGAAGCCGATTTCGTCGCGGTGGACGATGTGGAAAAGCTGGGAGAAGCGGCACAGATCGGACTTTTCCACCGCTACAACAGCTTGCGCGAAAAGGGAGGAGTGCTGCTTGCGAGCGGGAATGCGCCGCCTTTCCGGATAGGCTTGCGCCCCGATCTTGCCACCCGTCTCGGCTGGGGACTCGTCTACCAGGTCCACGCCCTGATGGACGATGAAAAGCGCGAGGCACTGCAGTCCCACGCCAGGGCGCGCGGCTTCGATCTGTCTGTGGAAGTGGTCAATTACCTGATGCATCATGTCCGGCGCGATTTGCCGACGCTCGTTGCGATGCTCGATGCGCTCGACGATTATTCGCTCGAAAACAGGCGCCCGATAACGATACCCCTGCTGAAGGAAATCATGGAGAGAATGAAATGCGCCTAGCCCTGTTCGACCTCGACAATACCCTGCTGAAGGGGGACAGCGATTTCGAGTGGGCCCAGTTCCTGATGGAAAAGGGCGTGCTCGACCGGGAAGTGTTTGAGGCCAGGAACAGGCAGTTCTACGAGGACTACAAGTCCGGCACGCTCGACATCCGCGAATTCCTCGCGTTCCAGCTCAAGCCCCTTTCCAGGCATGCCAGGAGCCAGCTCGATCTCTGGCATGCCGAGTTCATGGAAGCGAAGGTGAGGCCCATGATGCAGGAATCCGCGTTCAGGCTGATCGAGCGCCACAGGGAAGATCTTTGCGCCATAGTCACCGCGACGAACAGCTTCGTCACCGGGCCCATCGCGGCTGCATTCGGGATAACGCATCTGCTTGCCACCGAGCCCGAGATTGTGGGCGGGGAGTTTACCGGGAATCCTTCCGGCACCCCCTGTTTCAGGGAAGGCAAGGTCGCCCGCCTGAAGCATTGGCTGAAATCGCGCGGGCAGGAGCTTGCCGATTTCGAATCGAGCTGGTTCTACAGCGATTCGCTCAACGATCTTCCCTTGCTTCAGGAGGTGAGCCATCCTGTCGCCGTCGATCCGGATCCCACGCTCAGGAACCACGCCGAGAGAATGGAATGGCAAATCATCAGCTTGCGAGAGGGTTTTCCGTTATAATCCGCAGATGATCAATTTCATTCCTGCGCCGGCGCAATGATCCGCAAATTCATCCAACGGGTTTTCGAAAAACCGAAAAACGGCCCGGTCGTCATTCCCCTGAAAAAGCACGGCATTCGCCGCGAGAGCGTGAGTTCCTGCGCGAGAAAAGTGGCGTCGAGTTTGCAGGAAGCGGGCTTTTCGGCATTTGTCGTGGGCGGCGCTGTCAGGGATCTGCTGCTGGGCAGAAAACCCAAGGACTTCGATGTGGCGACTGATGCCGATCCCGACCAAGTCAGGGCGATTTTCAGGCGCTCCAGAATCATAGGCAGGCGCTTCAGGCTGGTTCACGTGATGTGCGGGGCGGAAGTGATCGAGGTTTCGACCTTCAGGCGATCGCATGCTTCCGACGAGAACGAGGAAGCGGACGAGGGAAGAACCGATGTTCACGGACGAGTGCTCGCCGACAATGTTTTCGGCAATATGGAAGAAGATGCGCAAAGGCGCGATTTCACGGTCAACGCGCTCTTCTACGATCCTTCCACGGAGGAAATCTGGGATTACCACGGCGGCTATGCCGACCTCAGGGAGTCCAGGCTCAGGATGATCGGGGATCCTGCGACCCGCTACAGGGAAGATCCGGTGCGCATGCTGCGCGCCGTGCGATTTTCCGCCAAGCTCGGGATGAAGCTCGACCGGAAAACCGAAGCGCCCATCGAAACTTTGGGAGAGCTGCTGCAGCATGTTCCGGAGGCGAGGCTTTTCGAAGAAATGCTGAAACTCCTGATGTCCGGGCATTCCGTGCCGTGCATCCTGGAATTGCGGCGGGCCGGGCTGCATCACGGATTGCTGCCCATGCTGGACGTCATTCTGGAGCAGCCGATGGGCGAGCGCTTCGTCATGGCCGCCCTCGGAAATACCGACGAGAGGGTCGCCGAGGAAAAGCCGGTTTCTCCTGCGTTCCTGTTCGCCTCCCTGCTCTGGCACGAGGTGCTCGTGGCATGGAAAGCCGCCCAGGAGAAGGGAGAGAGGCCGGTTCCCGCGCTTTTCGATGCGATGGATCATGTGCTCGGATTGCAGCAGGAGAAGCTTGCCATACCGAGAAGATATACCGCCACCATGAAAGAGATATGGAGTCTTCAACCGCGCTTTCTGCAGCGTTCGGGGCGCAGGCCGTATCTGCTGCTGGAGCATCCCAGATTTCGCGCGGGATACGATTTCCTGGTGCTGCGCTGTCAAAGCGGCGAAGTCGACGCTGCAGTCGGAAAGTGGTGGGAGGATTTCCAGGCTGCATCGAGCGAGACGCGGGAAGGGATGCTGCTTGCCGATGAGGCCCCGAAGCGTCGCCGCAGGCGCCGCCCCAAGGCGACGCCTGCGGCGACCTGACATGACCCGGAACCGGGCGTTCATCGCCCTCGGAAGCAATCTCTCCGAACCGAAGGCGCAGCTGACCGCAGCTTTCGCCGAACTCTCGCGCATGCCAAGTACGCGGTTCCTTGCCCGCTCCAGCCTCTATCTCAGCGCCCCGATCTCCGCTATCGCCCAGCCGGATTACGTCAATGCGGTGGCATTGCTCGAAACCGGGCTCGAACCCCGTGCTCTGCTCGATGCGCTGCTTGCCATCGAGCTTTCCCGAGGCAGGGTGCGCACGGCGCAGAATGCGCCCAGGACGCTCGACCTCGACATCCTGTTGTATAATGACTTGGTCTTGTCCGAGCCCCATCTGATCATTCCGCATCCCCGCATGCATGAGCGCAGGTTCGTGTTGTGTCCGCTTCTCGAGATCGAGCCGGATTGCGAGATTCCGGGGCTCGGCAGGGCGCAGGATTTGCTGCCTGCATTGTCCGGCCAAATGCTGCAGAAAATGACGGAGTAGCGCATGCTTTTCGAAAAATACAGCTATATCGCAGTCGAGGGGCCGATAGGCGTCGGCAAGACGAGCCTGGCGAGGCGTCTTGCCGCCCATTTCGGCGATCATTCGCGGATTCTTCTGGAAAAGCCGGAAAGGAACCCCTTCCTGGCGAGATTTTACGACGATCCCCAGCGCTTCGCGCTGCCCGTCCAGATGTTCTTCCTGTTCCAGCGCATCCAGGATCTGCAGGAGCTGATTCAGCCCGACATGTTCAGCCGCGCGACGGTGACCGATTTTCTGATCGACAAGGATCCGCTATTCGCGAGGCTGACCCTGAGCGACGACGAGTTCCATCTTTACCAGCAGATGTATCGGCATTTGCAGCCCCAGGTGCCGGTTCCCGATCTCGTGATTTATCTGCAGGCTTCCCCCGACAAGCTGATCGAGCGGGTCAGGCGGCGCGGTGTGGCCTACGAAAAAGGAATCACCGAAGATTACCTGAGCAGGCTGGTAGAGGGCTACAGCCGTTTTTTCCTGCATTACGATGCGGCACCGGTTTTCATGGTCAACAGCGACAACTTCAACTTCATCGAAGAAAGCCACGACTTCGATCTGCTTGTGGAGCGCATCGATCGGATGCGCGGCGGTCGGGAATTCTTCAGCAGGGGGGCGTGATGCAAACGCTCGCTTCGCTGCTCAGGATGCGCGAGGAAGGCATCCCCATCGCGGCGCTGACCTGCTACGATGCGAGCTTCGCGGCTCTCCTCGAAGGGGCGGGCGTGGATCTCCTCTTGGTGGGGGATTCTTTGGGCATGGTGATTCAGGGGAAGGCGACGACCCTGTCCGTTTCCATGCAAGACATGGCTTACCACACGAAATGCGTTGCGCAGTCTTCGAAATCCTCCTTCATCATGGCCGACATGCCTTTCGGCAGCTATCAGGAAAATGCGCAAAAGGCTTTTTCGCATGCCGCGATGCTGCTTTCCTCAGGCGCCCACATGGTCAAGATCGAGGGAGGACTGGCGATGTTCGACACGGTGCGCTTTCTGTCCGAGCGCGGCATCCCGGTCTGCGCCCATATCGGACTCATGCCGCAGTCCGTGCATCGCCTCGGCGGCTACAGGGTTCAGGGGAGAACGGAGGAAGAGGCGAAGCGCCTTCTCGGCGAAGCGGCTGCGCTCGAACAGGCGGGCGCTGCGATGCTGCTGCTGGAAGCGATTCCCGGAGAACTCGCGGGGGAGATCACGGAGAGCATCTCGATTCCCACCATAGGGATAGGCGCGGGAAGCGCCTGTTCCGGCCAGGTTCTGGTGCTCTATGACCTGCTGGGAATTTATCCCGGCAAGCAGGCGAAATTCGTGAAGAACTTCATGGCCGGCGCAAGCGATATCGGGGATGCGGTCAGGCGCTACGTACTTGAGGTGAAAGACGGCACTTTCCCCGGCCCCGAGCACACGTTCTGATGGAAGTGCTGCGGACCATATCCGCCCTGCGCGCAAGGCTGAAGGGCGAGGCCGGCGTCGCATTCGTGCCGACGATGGGGAATCTGCATCAGGGGCATCTTGAGCTCATGCGCATCGCCAGAGAGCATGCCCGGTGCGTCGTCGCAAGCCTGTTCGTCAACCGGCTCCAGTTCGGGCAGGGTGAGGATTTCGATCGCTATCCCCGTACCTTCGGCGAGGATTGCGAAAAGCTCGGGGAGGCCGGGGTCGACGTCCTGTTCGCGCCCGAAGAAGCCGAGCTCTATCCCGTTTCTCAGGAAGTGACGGTGAACCTGCCGCCGATCGCCGAAGAGCTTTGCGGTGCCAGTCGCCCGGGACATTTTCGTGGCATGGCTACGGTCGTCCTCAAGCTCTTCAACATTGTCCAGCCCGATTATGCCGTGTTCGGCAAGAAGGACTGCCAGCAGCTCCATCTTGTCAGGAAAATGGTTTCCCAGCTCGATCTCCCCATAGCCATCGTCGCAGGAGAAACGGTGCGCGAGGCGGACGGGCTCGCCATGAGTTCGAGGAACCGCTACCTGACTGAGGCGGAGCGCCTGGAAGCGCCGCGGCTGCACTACAATCTCGAGAAGGTGGTGCTGGCCCTGGCTGCCGGCGAAAGGGATTTCCGGCGACTCGAGACGGAAGCGCGGCAGGATCTTGCAAATCGCGGCTGGAAGGTCGACTATCTGGAAATCAGGGAAGCGGAAAGCCTGGCGAGGCCGGGATTCTCCGAACCAAGGCTGGTTGTCCTGGGCGCTGCGTGGCTGGGGAAGACGCGTCTCATCGACAATCTCGAGGTGAACGGATTTTGATTGATTGTCAACGGGTTGGAAAAAGTCTAAACTGCCCGGTGGCATAGAAGCAGAAATCCCATGCAGAGCGATCAGCCAGACAATTTGAACGAATTCGGCGCCTCCAGCTTCATCGTCAAGACTGGCGACGGGGTTTTTGTCGACCTCGCCAATCTCGAATCTTCCGAGCAGTTTTCGCTGTTCGTCGAGCGCGTATTTTCGACCGGATACTTCTTTTCCGAGATCGACTACAAGACATTTCTCGAGCTGCTCAGCGAATATACCCCGGAGATGATCGCCACGAAGAATCCTGCCGAGGTGAAGCGATCCGGAAGGATGCGCTTCGCTTCCAATATCGTGGCATTCCCTCCCGACAGGCTGAAGTTTTACAGGGATGCGCGGATTTCTTCAGGGAAGGCGGAGTATCTGTTCGAACTGATCATGGTCGAAAAGACGGTAGAGGAACCCCTTTACGCCGAGAACGCGGACGGGGTGCAGGAAGTCGTCGGCGTCGAGCAGAGAACCGTCACGGTAAAGGATGCGCTATCCTTCGACGAATTCGTCGCTGCCATGTGGATGAAGGGCATCCGCTATGGCATCGACGCCGATGCCGTGAAGGCAATCATCGCAAGCGGCAAAACAGGCAGATTCACTATCGCCAGAGCCCTTCCTCCCAATGATGGCGAGGACTCCAGTCTCAAAGAAGAAACGAACAAGCTTCACAGGGACAACTCTCCTCGGAAATTGAGCGATGGAAGATTCGACCTGAGGCAATTCAGCAACCGATTTCCGCAGATCAGGGAAGGCGAGCGCCTGCTGAGAAAATCTCCGCGCGTCCTGGGAACTCCGGGCATGGATCTCGACGGAAAGCCGATCGAGGCACCTTTGCCCGAGGATTTCGACCTCTCGGCCCTGGCTGGCGAGGGAACGCGTATCGAGACCACTGCCGACGGCGAATTCATCGTCGCCAGCATGAACGGGTTCCTCACCCGAATTTTTCATAAAAGCAGGCGAATCTCGTTTAACCATTTGATATAATTGGGGTTACACAAATAACGCTTCGTAAGAAGCCTAAACGAGACCGCCTATGGAAAAT
>Ga0078972_1012055_pt1 | contig 15084 bp, 9 predicted proteins | sample YelNatPaOPGAMG01_FD_67568 | JGI IMG/M metagenome (GOLD analysis project Ga0078972, IMG submission 67568) | Hot spring thermophilic microbial communities from Obsidian Pool, Yellowstone National Park, USA - OP-RAMG-01 (SPADES assembly) (version 2) | ecosystem: Environmental > Aquatic > Thermal... | reverse complement strand
ATGATAGAGAGGTTGGTCCCAAGCTTTCAGATGCAATCATATCGTTGATAGAGGAGGAGGTCCTGATAAGCGATAAACTAGCAGAGGAGCTCGGTCTAGTCCTGCTTGCCATTGGATCGGGGAAGTGGAGGTTTTTTGATGACCCGCCTGATAAGGTAAGGTACAGCGAGAAGCCTCAATACTGGTAGGGAACTATCTATAGAGATTCAAATTTTATAAAAAACTGGAACTATCCTATCTAGGATATGAAATTGTGAATTCGTGAATTAACAACCTTCTCGATAAGTGGAGCCTGCCGAAGGGATGCCTCGCTCTCAAACTTCAAGGAGGACCACAAGCCCATCCTCTTTGCTAGGCCGATGGGGATGCAGATATCTGGCTCTGAGCTCTCAAAACCAGAGTTCACGAGAGCAGCTGTCTCCATCCCCTTCTCCTCTATCAACAACCTGATCCTCACTCTTATTCCCATCTCTCTACCCTGATATACTTTATCCTTCGGCCTGTTGGTCTTAAATAGCCTATAAACTTGATCCTCCTCCTAGCCCTTCTGTCAACTTCCATCAACAAAATTGGGTGGATTCAAATTTAAGCCTTGCTATCAGTTAACTTAACCCAATAAATTTATTGGGTATGACAATCTGGGAATTTCCTAAGGACTCCTTAAGCTCCTTACTCGGTAAGTGCAAATCCTATTATTTCCAGCAGAAGCCTGCTGAACTATTGAAAAGGTTTATATGTAATACGTATTAGTATACATGTGATCACCAAGGTTTCCGTGAGGTTGAGGGAGCAGGAGCTGAAGCAGATAGATCAGCTTGTTGAGCACGGAATTTTTCGGTCAAGAAGTGAGGCAATAAGGGAGCTTATCATCGCTGGAATAGCCCATTTGTCTGAGGTGTTCAGGGCAGTTGACAGGCTGTTCGAGCTTGAGAGGATGGAAGGCAGAATACCGATAGACCTGAGCGGTGCAACTCAACAGCTTCTGAAGGAGAGGCAAATGCTGCAAAGGTGATTGGCTTGAGAAAAACCCTCATTTTAATTGCTTTATTTCTTGTCTTGATCATCTCATCGTTAGTTGTTTATTACATGAACAGAGATTCTGATAACGATGGAATCCCAGATCTCAAAGAGAAGGAATATGGAACAGATCCGAACAAGCCGAATTATCTCCTCGCTTATGCTTTAAAAAAGCTGCCTGAGAAAGAGGCTTTGAGGTTTAAGAATGTTGAGAACTTCGATGAGAGCTCTAAAGGGTTGGTCGATTTATATTCCAGTTTATCTCAGGATAAGAGAAGCTCAAAAGAGGTAAATATGATTCTGGATAAAATTCTCTCGGATAACGTGATTGATGAGACTGAAAAGAATTTGTTCGACGATAGATTCGTAAATCCAACTTTGCCCTCAATAGACAATTTGAGCTGGGCTCCAACAAGGGAAAATTTGGATAAAATTTACGATATAAATGTGACTTTCGTTGCTAAAGATGATAAGACTCCGATAGCCTACGCTGAACTTCATTTTGTTCCTGTAGAATATACATATATGATCGAGAAATATGGGATGAGACCCGAGGATTATCCAAAGGTCTTTCCTCCGGATAAGGAGAGGGATTTCGTTCTGACCCCAGTTGATGGGAAGTTTGATAGCTTAGAAGAGAGGTTTTCAGTTCCTATAAAGGATATTGTTGGTGGGAGGGAATACAAAATAGTTGCTTTGGTTAGGGATTCAGCTGGAAACGAGAGAACAGTGGAAATAAAAACTCCTTATATAAGGCAGTTTGAGAATTTGGGAAAATTATTCTTTGATAAAAAAGTAATAGTCAGTACTGTATATATGCCTTGGGACATGAAAAACATCCCGATGAAAGAGGATGAGCCGTTATTGGGTAGATACGATGCATCAGATGATATAGTCCAGTTCAAGCATATAGATTGGGCCACAGGACATGGAATAAACGTCTTTTGGGTTAGCTCAAATCTAGAATCCTCTTATGAGGTTAGTATAATAGAAAAATTACTTTCAAAAGGCGGGATAAAAGTGGGGGTCATGCTGGGGCCTGATGCGAGGATGACCAGAGGAGGAATGAATTTACCCGATTGGGCAATAGATTTGAATAATCCGAAAAATTCTGAGATTTTGATGAAAATAATTAAATCTATAGCTAATTTATGCAACAATTCCAACTACTTTAAAATAGATGGAAAAATAGCAATTTACATATGGGATGAAGGTGCCTTTTTCAATCAGCATAAAACATATTCTGAGATAAGAAATGTTTTAAAAAATATTACTGGCTTTGAGCCCTTCGTCATAGCAGGTGCCATACCTGGCATTCCAGTACTGCCCATAGACGATTATTTTAACTACCTGCTGACCTATAGAGGAGAGGGTTGGCAGTTAGTGAATTGTTTTACCGGTTGGATAGGTTTTCATAGTCCCTCTCTAGACAATGTAGAGTTTGTAAGAAATTATGAACTGTATCTTCCGCAACACATACAAAAATGGAAAGATTTTGCTAAGGAAAACAGAAAGTGCTTTGTGCACACCGTTACTCCAGGTTTTGATAATAGTTACTCGTGGGGCGGCCCGCAAATACCTCTCCCGAGATCGCCTGAAAAATTTGCTGAGAGGCTCGAGTTGACCCTTAATTTTTTAGATAATGGTTATAAGGAGGTCAGAATAGATACTTGGAATGACTTCGGTGAATGGTCGTACATAGAGCCTACAGAGGGAGAAGGATTCAGCTACTTGGAAGTGCTCAGAGATATTTTAGAAGAGTATAAATCTAAAGCATAAACTCTATTTCATATATATCATTTCATTATAAGAAATAAGTCCTTCACTGCGACAAAAGCCTTTTATCTGAATGATTTATCAGGTTTGTGTGAGGAGGTATCTGATAATACTCGCTATTCTTATTATCATCTTGGTTGGGGCTTACTATTTTATCGAGGAGAGTTTATTTGATAAGAGCCCGCCTTCGATAGTAAATCTGAGCTGGGTTCCAACAAGGGAAAATCTTGATAAAATTTACGATATTAATGTGACTTTCATCGCTAGGGATGATAAAACTCCAATAGCTTATGCTGAGCTTCATTTTGTTCCGGTTGAGTACTACTATATGATTGAGAAGTACGGGATGAAGCCTGAGGATTATCCAAAGGTGTTTCCACCAGATAAGGAGAGAATTCTCATTTTAACTCCTGTTGATGGGAAGTTTGACAGTCTGGAGGAAAGGTTCTCTGTTCAGATAAAGGATATTGTTGGTGGAAGAGAGTATAGAATAGTCGTCTTGGTCAGAGATTCAGCTGGAAATGAGAGAACTGCTGAAGTAAAAACTCCTTACATAAGACAGTTTGAGAATCTGGGAAGAGAGTTGTATGAGAAGGGGATTATTGTTGGCGCTACATATTATCCCCTATACCCAGATCCCCATCCTTGGGAATGGTTATCTGTCAGGACACATCCTACTCTAGGTAAGTATGATGTTAGAGATGAAATAATAATTTGTAAACATATCGATTGGGCAACTGGTCATGGAATAAACACTTTTTTCATCTCATGGGGGATTTTTAAGGATGATGTTTCAAATACTCTGACCCACCAAAACACTATTAAACTGATAAAAAATCCACTTGCTAATCAAATTCATACATCCATTCTCTATGAGTTGCCACATAGATTAAGGGCAGCAGGCGTAAAGCCAACTGAACAAGGATTTACTATAAATGAAGATACTAATCTCACTAAAATTAGTCAGGATTTTGAAATTATAACAAAGGACATAATCTCACAGTCTAACTTCTTATATATAAATGGAAAACCTGTAATATATCTGTATGAAACCAAAAGTGTTAATGGTAAAATAGATAGATTAATTGAAGCAATCAACGATCCAATAAATAGACAAATCAACGTTAACGGTTTCTTAGTTTCAGATCATGCTACTCCTATTGCTCTTCCTCCTTATGAGGAGTTTTTAGAGAATGCTATAAAATATGACGGATGGACCCTATGGGCAGGAGGATATTTTAGAGATAGAAACTATTCGTTAGAATATTTAGAAGATGGATTAAGAGGATGGAATGATATTGCTAAAAACTATTCTAAACCTTTTATACCTTCGATAATACCCGGTTTTACTGATCCTCGCGATCCGAATACAATACCTTATCCCAGAGATGTTGAAAATTTCAGGAAGGCGCTAGAATTAGGACTAAAATATTCATATACTCCATACGCGGATGAAAAACCGAAAGTAATAATAAGGATAGACACATTTAACGAGTGGGGGGAAGACACGGGTATAGAGCCAACAGTAGAGGAATCAATGAGTTACCTCCAAACAGTTAAAGATGTAATCATCCTCAACCTTAAATTATTTTACTCTAAACATTAATATTCTTAAGGATTCATAAATAGGTTCTAGATTTTTCTCTACGCGTACACTGTGAGAAAAGCTATACATAAATACGTAAACCAAAAAATTTATATAAAACTCCTTCAAGCTGATAGTCAGCAAGAGGGGATTAGCTTGAGAAAATCCCTTGTTTTGATCGCTTTAATTCTTGTCTTGATTCTCATTTCATCGTTGGTTGTTTATTACATGAACAGGGATTCGGATGGAGATGGAATCCCCGATTATAAGGAGAGGGAATATGGAACGGATCCGAACAAGCCAAACTACCTTCTTGCTTACGCATTAAAAAAGCTGCCCGAGAAAGAGGCTTTGAAATTTAAGAATGTTGACTTCGATGAGAGCTCAAAAGAATTGGTAGATCTATATGCAAGTTTGCCACAGGACAAAAGGAACTCAAAAGAGGTGAATATGATTCTGGATAATATCCTCTCGGATAACAGAGTTGATGAGATTGAAAAGAATTTGTTCGACGATAGATTCGTAAATCCAACTTTACCTTCGATAGATAACTTAAATTGGGTTCCTATAAGGGAAAATCTGGATAAAATCTATGATATAAATGTGACTTTTGTTGCTAGGGATGATAAGACTCCCATTTCCTATGCCGAGCTTCACTTTATCCCTGTTGAATATTACTACATGATTGAGAAATATGGGATGAGGCCTGAGGATTACCCGAAGGTGTTTCCTCCCGATAAGGAGAGAGAATTTGTTCTGACTCCGATCGATGGAAAGTTCGATAGCTTGGAAGAGAAGTTCTCGGTTCCAATAAAAGACATCGTTGGGGGAAGAGAGTATAAAATAGTTGTTTCAGTTAGAGATACGGCCGGAAACGAGAGAACAGTAGAAGTGAAAACTCCCTATATAAGACAGTATGAGAATTTCGGAAAACAGCTGTACGATAAAGGCATAATTGTCGGCGCTTCCTATTACCTGTGGTGGGGGCCGGAGTACTGGGGCCATAATTCCCCGCTTGTACTGCAGCCATTGTTGGGATGGTACAACTCAACGGATCCGATTGTAATAAGCAAACAGATCGACATGTTCACAGGCCACGGTGTCAATGCGCTGTTCGTCTCGTGGAGTGGAAGGGATTATGAAAACACATACTACAACGACAGAAGGCTGAAGGATATATTTCTTAAAAATCCATTGATTACAAATATTAAATTTGCCATATTATATGAGACGCATGGAAGATTAATAAAAGGTAGAGATGGGCTAGTAGATTTAAATAACGATACAAATAAAAGAATCTTTATGGAGGATTTTGTTTATCTAGCTAAAAACTACTTCTCTCATCCCTCCTACCTAAGGGTGAGGGGAAAACCCGCTATCTACATATATGATACACCAGTTTTCACGCTGAGGACCGAAAATATCGAGGGGATACTGAATGAGATGAGGAATCATGTTAAAAATGCCACAGGGGAGGATATCTATTTAATAAGCTCCGAAGTAAGTAAATGGTTTAATCCTAATGATTTAAATACCCAGAGGAGGTTGAAATTGTTCGATTGCAATTCGGATTGGGCTGCCCAGTACGGCGGTAATCCTGAAATTGATAAGCTGTTTATGAGCAACTATGATGAGAATGTTTTGACAGTTTATAAAAATTATAGTTATGTTTTGAGGAAATTGGGAAGGGACTTCATGCCGTCTGTAATTCCCGGGTTCAGGGATGTTAGAAGGGAAAGCTATGAAAAGGAACACATTACAGTGGAAAGGGACTTGGAAAGATTTGTTAAAAGGCTGAAGGATGCGTTATCAACTACTAGCGGTGATCTGGTATTAATAAGATTTGATACAGCTAACGACCATCACGAAAACACTCAGATCGAGCCAACTGTCATTGAAGGTTACAGGTTCCTGCAGGCTATATACAAGGTGCTGGAAAACTACCTCAACACAAAAAGTTAAGTTTTTATAACTTGGAATTCTATAAATTGCTTTTAAAAATTTATTAAGTAGAGCTTATTGCTCGGCACGTAAAATCTTTATTTAAGCAATTCATCTGAGCTTGTATGAAGGGAAGGTATCTCATAGTATTAACTCTTCTTACTATTATTTTGATTGGGGCTTACTATTTCATTAAGAGAAGTTTATCGGATAAAAGCCCGCCTTCGATAATAAATCTAAGTTGGGTTCCTGCAAGGGAAAACCTTGATAAGATCTATGATATTAATGTGACTTTTGTTGCTAGGGATGATAAAAGCCCGATAGTTTATGCTGAGCTTCATTTTGTTCCGGTAGAGTACTACTACATGATTGAGAAGTACGGGATGAAGCCTGAGGATTATCCAAAGGTGTTTCCACCAGATAAGGAGAGAATTCTCATTTTAACTCCTGTTGATGGGAAGTTTGACAGTCTGGAGGAAAGGTTCTCTGTTCAGATAAAGGATATTGTTGGTGGAAGAGAGTATAGAATAGTCGTCTTGGTCAGAGATTCAGCTGGAAATGAGAGAACTGCTGAAGTAAAAACTCCTTACATAAGACAGTTTGAGAATCTGGGAAGAGAGTTGTATGAGAAGGGGATTATTGTTGGCGCTACATATTATCCCCTATACCCAGATCCCCATCCTTGGGAATGGTTATCTGTCAGGACACATCCTACTCTAGGTAAGTATGATGTTAGAGATGAAATAATAATTTGTAAACATATCGATTGGGCAACTGGTCATGGAATAAACACTTTTTTCATCTCATGGGGGATTTTTAAGGATGATGTTTCAAATACTCTGACCCACCAAAACACTATTAAACTGATAAAAAATCCACTTGCTAATCAAATTCATACATCCATTCTCTATGAGTTGCCACATAGATTAAGGGCAGCAGGCGTAAAGCCAACTGAACAAGGATTTACTATAAATGAAGATACTAATCTCACTAAAATTAGTCAGGATTTTGAAATTATAACAAAGGACATAATCTCACAGTCTAACTTCTTATATATAAATGGAAAACCTGTAATATATCTGTATGAAACCAAAAGTGTTAATGGTAAAATAGATAGATTAATTGAAGCAATCAACGATCCAATAAATAGACAAATCAACGTTAACGGTTTCTTAGTTTCAGATCATGCTACTCCTATTGCTCTTCCTCCTTATGAGGAGTTTTTAGAGAATGCTATAAAATATGACGGATGGACCCTATGGGCAGGAGGATATTTTAGAGATAGAAACTATTCGTTAGAATATTTAGAAGATGGATTAAGAGGATGGAATGATATTGCTAAAAACTATTCTAAACCTTTTATACCTTCGATAATACCCGGTTTTACTGATCCTCGCGATCCGAATACAATACCTTATCCCAGAGATGTTGAAAATTTCAGGAAGGCGCTAGAATTAGGACTAAAATATTCATATACTCCATACGCGGATGAAAAACCGAAAGTAATAATAAGGATAGACACATTTAACGAGTGGGGGGAAGACACGGGTATAGAGCCAACAGTAGAGGAATCAATGAGTTACCTCCAAACAGTTAAAGATGTAATCATCCTCAACCTTAAATTATTTTACTCTAAACATTAATATTCTTAAGGATTCATAAATAGGTTCTAGATTTTTCTCTACGCGTACACTGTGAGAAAAGCTATACATAAATACGTAAACCAAAAAATTTATATAAAACTCCTTCAAGCTGATAGTCAGCAAGAGGGGATTAGCTTGAGAAAATCCCTTGTTTTGATCGCTTTAATTCTTGTCTTGATTCTCATTTCATCGTTGGTTGTTTATTACATGAACAGGGATTCGGATGGAGATGGAATCCCCGATTATAAGGAGAGGGAATATGGAACGGATCCGAACAAGCCAAACTACCTTCTTGCTTACGCATTAAAAAAGCTGCCCGAGAAAGAGGCTTTGAAATTTAAGAATGTTGACTTCGATGAGAGCTCAAAAGAATTGGTAGATCTATATGCAAGTTTGCCACAGGACAAAAGGAACTCAAAAGAGGTGAATATGATTCTGGATAATATCCTCTCGGATAACAGAGTTGATGAGATTGAAAAGAATTTGTTCGACGATAGATTCGTAAATCCAACTTTACCTTCGATAGATAACTTAAATTGGGTTCCTATAAGGGAAAATCTGGATAAAATCTATGATATAAATGTGACTTTTGTTGCTAGGGATGATAAGACTCCCATTTCCTATGCCGAGCTTCACTTTATCCCTGTTGAATATTACTACATGATCGAAAAGTACGGGATGAGACCAGAGGATTATCCTAAGGTTTTCCCTCCGGATAAGGAGAGAGATTTCGTCTTAACACCAGTTGATGGGAAATTTGATAGCCTGGAGGAGAGATTTTCTGTCCCAATAAAAGACATTGTTGGTGGAAGAGAGTATAGAATAGTTGCTTTGGTTAGGGATTCAGCAGGAAATGAAAGAACAGTAGAGGTGAAAACTCCCTATATAAGACAGTTTGAGAACATTGCAAAGAAAGATAATATTACAGTGAGTGTTTTATATCTTCTGTGGTGGGGCAAGGGTGATAATTGGAAAAGCTATAAAGGCAATGTGTTTCCACTACTTGGAAATTACTCCTCAAAGGATATCTTAGTAATCAATAAACACATCGATTGGGCTACAGGACATGGGATAGACCTGTTTCTCATACAGTGGTCAGGCAAAGATTATCAAGATGAAGCGCTGAAGTACTACTTTCTAAATGCAGACCTTGTGAAAAGAGGAAATATAAAGTTTGCAATTCTCTATGAAACGATATGGAGGCTGAAAAATTCCAATCCAGGGTGGAATCTCTCCGATCCAGAAAATGTTAAAATTTTAAATAACGATATTTCCTACCTAGCCGAAAATTATTTTAGTCATCCATCATATTTTAGAATAGGTAACAGACCTCTGCTGTACATCTATGAAAGCAAGGGCTTCTTCGGAGATATTTCACAGATAAGAATTTTGAAGGAAAGATACAATCTATTTTTGGTAAGCGATCATGCTCATCCCCTAGCGGATCCTGAGACAATCTTTCCCCAAAATAATCCTTTAGCTGTGAGGTGGGGAGATGCTGCAGGACAGTTTGATGCTATTATGCCTGCTGCCGGTTTATATGATGGTTTTCTTTGGTACAGAAATTACTTCAAGGGATCTCAGGTGGAAAACCCTGTAGATAACAGAAAGTGGTTGGAATTCAAGAAGATTGGAAACGAAAAGTGGTCTAATTTCTGTAATAACAAGTTAGTTTTTATCCCATCTGTTACTACCGGCATAAGCTACAGGTATGCTCTCTGGGGAAATCCGGAATGGCCGAGGATAGAGAGAAATCCGCAACAATTTAAGGAAAGGCTTGAGTTTGAGCTGAAATACTTGGACAAGAATTATAGGATCTTATTCATTACAGAGTTTAATAATTTCTTTGAGGAAGCATTGGTAGAACCCGACTCCGAATATGGTTTTGGAATGCTTCTAGCTCTCAAAGAGGTATTAGAAAAATATAATATATGAAGGGGTGTTCGCGTTGAGGTCATATCAGAAAGCGATCTTGGTTATTGCTGCGATAATAGTGATTGCTATTTTAATGGGGCTTCCTGAGATATCAAAACCATCTGAGATGCCAAAAACACCTGAGACACAAAAACAATTGACCTCAAACATATCTCAAAATGAGATATCCCTGAGCTGGGAGCCTATCAGAATTGTGAACGACAAGATATACGACATAAGGGTGGAAATAAAAGTGAAGAACGCTAACCAGCTAAAATGGCTGAAATTAAAGCTGATTCCAGTTGAATACAGCTACTTCATCAGCAGCTATGGCATGCGTCAGGAGGATTACTCAGCAGTTTTCCCGAATGAGAGCATAAGATCAGTTGATCTGCAGCCGGGAAATATATCGGTGAACTTCACTAATCTGGCTGGAGGAAGGGAGTACATAATATCGGCTGAGGGGGAGGATTCTGCTGGGAGAATTCTGAGAAAAGAGGTAAAAACTCCCTACATAAGGCAGTATGAGAACATAGCTCCTTTGGATGATATATTAATTGGAGCCTTTTATTATCCATGGTATAATGAAGATGATCCTTGGTTTCACTTCTGGTTTAATGAAAAGGAGTGGGAATCCTTAGGGTACAGATTAAGTCCTCTCTTGGGGCACTATGCCTCCGATGACCCTATACTGATAAGTAAGCATATAGATTGGGCAACTGGTCATGGAATAGACTATTTCCTAATCAGCTGGGGATATGCAGGAGGTCCCGGGGGATTCAATGACATGGTCCTGAAGGAAATTCTGAGAAATCAACTTATCGGCCAAATAAAATTCGCCATCCTGTATGAATCCGGGGGAAGGTTGAAGAAAAATGAGAAGGGAGAATTTAACCTGTCAGATTCCACCAATAGGGAGCAGCTTATCAATGACTTTAATTATCTTGCCGAGAACTACTTCTCTCATCCCTCTTACCTAGAGGTAAAGGGTGGAAAAGTCGTGTTCTTTGATGCATCGAGGTTTTTCATCGGTGATGTTCAAAGCGCATTAAAACAGCTCAGAGAAGCGGCAAAAACCCATCAGCTATATTTGATCTGCGATGCGCTAGGCAATTTTCTTCCACCCACAGACCAGAAGATGATGGAGCTGCTCAGATCATTCGATGCCGTTTCTGCGGATGACATGTGGGTCAATAACTACGGCGACCCTGATGCGAGAAGGGATTTTGTGAGCTATACGGATAAAGCACTTGGATTATGGAAATCGCATACGGATGAATACAATCACGACCTAATTCCATCGATCAACCCCGGATGGGAGCCATATCTCTACTTTAAATTATTTCCGAATTTCAACGCACCTTTTCTCGAGAGGAGTGCAGAGCGATATGGCAAATTGGTCTCGATAGCATTAAAATACGGAAATCATGTAATTGTTGGTCATTTTAACGAGTTCTTCGCTCACAACCACATAGAGCCAGATACAAAAGATGGTTTTGCCTATCTTGAGGTTCTCAGAAACATACTAATGAGAAAAATTAAAATTTAGAAAAAAAAATTATGTGCGGACATATGAACAAAAATTTATATAAAGCCTCCCAAGCTGATAACCAGCAAGAGGGTGGTTAGCTCGAGAAAATCCCTCATTTTAATCGCTTTAATTCTTGTCTTGATTATATCCTCGTTAGCTGTCTACTACATGAACAGGGATTCTGATGGAGATGGAATTCCGGATATCAAGGAGAGAGAATACGGAACAGATCCGAACAAGCCAAACTACCTTCTTGCTTATGCTTTAAAAAAGCTGCCCGAGAATGAGGCTTTGAGATTTAAGAATGTTGAGAACTTCAATGAGAGCTCAAAAAGCTTGTTGGACTTATATGCAAGTTTGCCACAGGATAAAAGAAGCTCGAAGGAGGTGAATATGATTCTGGATAATATTCTCGTGGATAACGTGATTGATGACCTCGAGAAGAATTTGTTCGACGATAGATTTGTTAATCCAACTTTGCCCTCAATAGATAATTTAAGCTGGGTTCCTGTAAGGGAAAATTTAGATAAAATTTATGATATCAATGTGACCTTTGTTGCTAGGGATGATAAGACACCAATAGCTTATGCTGAGCTTCGATTCATTCCTGTTGAGTACACATACATGATTGAGAAATATGGGATGAGGCCTGAGGATTATTCAAAAGTTTTCCCTCCAGATAAGGAGAGAGATTTCGTTCTGACTCCTGTTGATGGGAAATTTGATAGCTTAGAGGAGAGGTTTTCTGTTCCTATAAAGGATATTGTCGGTGGAAGGGAGTATAGAATAGTCGTCTTGGTCGGAGATAAAGCAGGAAATGAGAGAATTGCTGAGATGAAAACGCCATACATAAGGCAGTTTGAAAACATAGCTAAAACGGATAATCTTCTCATCGGAGCACATTACTTCGCATGGTATGCAACTAATTCTTGGGTTAGAGACGGGAAAAAGTTAACGGTTCACACGCCTCTTTTAGGCCGATATACGTCTGAAGATCCTTTAATTTTTGATAAGCACATAGACTGGGCAACAGGACATGGGATAGATTTTTTCATTATAGAGTGGTCTTCTCCAAATGTTTGGGTATCTAAAAATTTAAAGGATAATTTACTTAAAAATTCACAACTTTTAAACAGCGGTCAAATAAAGTTCTGTATAACTTATGATTTAGATGCTAGTTCAGAATTAGATAGACTTTTGAAAACTAATGATGGTAAAGGCAATGAGTGGTTTAATTACGGATATGATATGAATAACGATTATAATGCTAAAATTTTTCTTGAAGATTTCTCATATTTTTCACAATTTTTTGAGCACCCTCAATATCTAAAAATAGATGGTAAACCTGTTGTTTTTATTTGCGGCGCAATGAAACTAAGAAATGCTGAGAGTATAATTTCTAAGGTTAGAGAAAAGTATGATCCATTTTTAGTCGGTCAGCTTGTTGCCTGGTATCCACAAGAAGAAATAGAAAATAGAATAGTGCCATTGTTTCCACTTTTCGATGGAGTATATGCTTACAACATGGTTGGCGGAAATCCCGGAAAAGGTGAAGAATTTATTGATTATGTAGCTCAACAATTTTCAATGTTTAAGAAAATGTCAGAGAGATATGGTAAGTTTTTTGTTCCTCATGCAGAGCCAGGTTATAATGATTCGGCGATCCGAAGTCATTATCTGATTGTTGAAAGAAGTCCTGAATTCTTTAAAAAATATTGTCAAATGAGTTTGAGGTTTTTGGATCCTAAATTAAGAATGATACTAGTTACAAGTTTTAATGAATGGCATGAGGATCAGGAAATTGAGCCAGCTATCGATTATGAAGGGGGGCCATTTACCTACCTTCAAGTAATCAGGGATAGTTTAGCTAGGGGATGATGTAACAGCTATCTAGAACGCTCTAAGTCTTATTGTATGCCCGTAGAGGCGGATGATTTGAGGGAGTCTTTGCTCAGCACATCAACAAAAGCCTTTTATCTGAATGATTTGCTAGGCTTCATGTGAGGAAGTACCTGATAATACTTGCTATTATTGTCATCTTGGTGGGAGCCTATTACTTTGCTGAAAGAAGTTTATCGGATAAGAACCCGCCTTCGATAGTAAATCTGAGCTGGACTCCAACAAGGGAAAATCTAGATAAGATCTATGATATCAATGTGACCTTTGTTGCTAGGGATGATAAGACACCAATAGCTTATGCTGAGCTTCGATTCATTCCTGTTGAGTACACATACATGATTGAAAAGTATGGAATGAAAGCAGAGGATTATCCGAAAGTTTTTCCACCGGATAAGGAGAGAGATTTCATTTTAACACCTGTTGATGGAAAATTTGATAGTTTGGAAGAAAGATTTTCTGTCCCAATAAAAGATATTGTAGGCGGAAGGGAATATAGAATAGTTGTCCTAGTTAGGGATTCAGCTGGAAATGAGAGAACAGTGGAGGTGAAAACACCTTATATAAGGCAGTTTGAAAATTTAGGTAAAGTATTGTACGAGAAGGGAACATTAGTAGCCGCTGTATACTATGCTCTATATCCTTATCCGCATACATGGGAAGCTTTAGAGCCGATGGCTGCCCATCCCTTGTTAGGAAAATATGATGTGAGAGATCCTATTGTTCAGGCAAAACATATAGATTGGTTTACTGGTTATGGAGGGAACTGCTTCTTCTTCTCTTGGGGTACTGATGATGACAGTTCAACTAAAGAGGTACATGAGAACATTCTATCATTCATTTCCAATCCGCTCTCAAATCAGGTTAAAATAGCGATTTTTTACGAGCTACCAAGCCGATTAAGAGCTGGAGGAATCTTCCCCAACGGGCAGGGGCTATACCACTTAGATGATCCTAGAAGATGGGGAAAAGTAATAGAAGATATGAAACTTTTAAGCGAAGATACCCTTCAAAAGGAAAATTACCTGAAAATAAAAAATGAACCAATTATAGAATTTTATGAAACAGCAATAATAGGTAATATACCCGAGTTTGTGAATAGCATAAAGAGAGCGGCAAGCGATTCCCTTTTCATCATCTCTCAGCATGCGCATCCTTGGTCGGCAACATCTGCGTATACGGATCCTCCTAGTGGTGGTTGGATAGAAGACTGCATCGACAGTGGATATTGTGAACTCTTTGAACGTGCTAAACCTTTCGATGGATGGACAACATGGGTTGCAGGATGGTATACTCCTATAAAGAAGCCCTTAAATGAGAATTATCCAAAATTTCTGGAAGAAGGGTACAAAGTATGGAATAGACTTGCGGAGAAATATAATAAGATGTTTGTGCCCTCTATACTACCTGGATTTATCAATTTGAGAGATCCAAATTTCCCACGCTTGCCGAGAAGTGCGGAGATGTTCAAGAGAGAACTGGAAATCGCACTTAAGTATGCAACTCCGGTAAATGGGATGAGAGTAATAAGGATAGATACATTTAACGAGTTCGGGGAAGCTACAGGCATTGAGCCGACCAGAGAGGAGGGATTTATATATCTGGAGGGACTTAAGGGGATTCTGTATGAGGAGATACTTCATAATACTTGCTATTATTGTCATCTTGGTGGGAGCTTACTACTTCGTTGAGAGAAGTTTATCGGATAAAAGCCCGCCTTCGATAGTAAATCTGAGCTGGACTCCTACAAGGGAGAATTTGGATAAAATTTACGATATAAA
>Ga0078972_1012051_pt1 | contig 15090 bp, 15 predicted proteins | sample YelNatPaOPGAMG01_FD_67568 | JGI IMG/M metagenome (GOLD analysis project Ga0078972, IMG submission 67568) | Hot spring thermophilic microbial communities from Obsidian Pool, Yellowstone National Park, USA - OP-RAMG-01 (SPADES assembly) (version 2) | ecosystem: Environmental > Aquatic > Thermal... | reverse complement strand
ACACGAAACCCAAATTTATCTTCTCCACCGGGAAATATTATCTTTTAGCGAACTATCCTGAGGAGAAAAGCGAGCCATCAAAGGAGGCTATAAACCTTCTTTCCCTCGCCCTTGACGACCTTAGGAGAGCGGAAATCCTTGAGCAGAAGATGGACGAGAAAGCCTCTAACCTTCGCTGAACAGCTTAAGCGCTTCCTCTATCCTCTTCAGGGTCTTTTCCTTGCCCAAAATCACGATTGACTCTATTAGGGGCGGGCTGACCGTCCTTCCCGTGATTGCCACCCGCAGGGGATGAAATACCTCCTTCGCCTTCACTCCCTCCCTTTCCGCCAGCCCCCTTAAAGCCTCCTCTACCTTTTCTTTCGTAAATGGCTCGCACTGACTTAGGGTTTCCTTCGCGAGGGAGAGAAGGCGTCTTCGCTCCTCTCCTCTCAGCCACTCGTTAACAGCGGATTCATCGTAATTTATCTTCTCAAGGAAGAAGAAATCCGTCCATCTCCCTATCTCCGCGAGCGTCTTCGCCCTCTCCTGAACGAGGGGGATTATCTTCTCCAGATTGGAAATTGGGTAATCCTCATCTATCAATCCCTCCTTGATGAGGAAGGGACGAGCTAACTCGGCGAGACGAGAGGGTGGGGATGTCTTCATATAATGGGAATTAAGCCAAACGAGCTTATCGTAATTGAAAATGGCGGGATGCCTCTTAACCCTTTCAAGGCTGAATTCCTCTATCATCTCCTCCCTTGAGATTATCTCCCTATTGCCGCCGGGAGACCATCCAAGGAGGGCGAGGAAATTGAGCATAGCTTCAGGGAGAAAGCCTTGCTCTCTATATTCATTTATTGAAGTCGCTCCGTGGCGTTTGGAGAGGCGAGATTTATCGGGACCCAGAATCATAGGGAGATGGGCGAATTGGGGCAGGGGATAACCTAAAGCTTGATAGAGGAGTATCTGCTTGGGCGTATTTGAGATGTGGTCTTCCCCTCTTATTATATGGGTTATCTGCATATGAAAATCGTCAACGACGCAAGCCAAATTGTAAGTGGGAATTCCATCTTTACGCATTATTACGAAATCCTCTATCTCCTCGTTCAGGAACTCTATCTCCCCTCTGATTATATCCCTAAACACCGTTTTCCCCTCCAAGGGAACCTTGAACCTTATCGCCGGCTTCCTGCCTTCCCTCTCCAATTGCTCTCTTTCCTTCTCCGATAATTCCCTGCAATGCCTATCATACATCGGCTTCTCCCCTCTTTTCAAAGCCTCCCTCCTCCTCTCCTCCAGCTCCTCGGGAAGGCAATAGCAGAGATAGGCATATCCTTCCTTTAGAAGCTTCTCCACCGCTTTTCTATATAGCTCAAGCCTTTGGGATTGATAATAAGGTCCCTCATCCCAATGCAATCCCAGCCAATCCATTGCGGAAAGGATGGCGGAGAATGCCTCATCCACATTGCGGCGCAGGTCCGTATCCTCAATGCGGAGGATGAAGACGCCGCCCATCTTCCTCGCGAATAGCCAATTGAAGAGGGCGGTGCGAGCGCTTCCTATATGAAGATGACCTGTGGGACTGGGGGCGAAGCGAACCCTTACCATCTTTATTTAGTGAGAATGTATTTCTTCTTTGAATGTTTCATTACCTCATCCCTCTTCGCTGAATCATAATAGAAGAAACCCTCTTCCTTTCCCCTCAAATAGAAACAAGGGAAGATGCTCAAAACGGAAGCGACCCTCCTCTTTGGCGTCCTCCTTATTATGTTTACCTCGCTTAAAATCGTGAAGAAATGAGCTCTTTTGTGATACTCAAGGAGAGTTTGAATTATCTCAACTGTGGGCTGTTCTCTCAGCTCTTCTCGCAATTTGAGGAGGTCGTTCAATCTCCTTTGGGGAATGGAGAGAAGGGGATGGGTATTTCTCTCCCAAATTAGCCTGTAAATTCCCTCATCTTCCTTCCTAATCTTGATAATTGCCCCTGAGGGAGGAAGGTTATTTTTATACCATTCTTTCAGACCGAAGATGAGGGGAAGGTCTTGGTTATACCAAAGTTCCATCTCCTCATCTTCATAGATAAAGGTAAGGCATTGGAGGCGAGGCTCGGGTGGATAGAAGCTTTTCTCCCATTTGCGCACGGGAATCGTCCCAGCGGCATAATGATGATAGGGAATGACAAGCTGTATCTCCTCTTGGGGTGGGGGAACATCTATATCTTCCTCATCGCCCGTGTCTTGAATTATAGGGTCTTTGAGGAGTTGAGGGAGGGCATCTTCCAATCCCTCATCGGAGAGCTCCACCTCTAACTGTTCTCCATCCAAATCCTCATATTGAAATTCCCTATCTATCTCCACTTCCTCGGGGATGGCGAGGATTTCCGCTGGTATTTTCTCCAATTTAATCCACTTATCCCCTCCTACCCATAAAAGACCTTCTCTTCCCTTGAGGAATTCCCTTAGGGTCTCCTCAACCTGCTTCATATCCACATCCTCTAATTCAAATAGCTCCCTTGCGGATTTGCTAATAGATATGATGTCTTTACCCTCAATATACGACAAAAACATCTCTTGCTCTTCCTTGCCGAATACGAAGGGCTCGGGCTCTACAGCTCCCGGGGGAATCTCAATCTCCCTGAGAATGGCTACAGCGACGGGAATCTGCTCCTTGCTCACCCAAGTCGCTTCCTTTATCATCAAAAATCCGCCATCTTCAAGCATCTCTTTCATCAAACCGAGAGAATCCACACTTCCCCTCGCCCTCCAAACAAGGAAGGAGAGAACTTTGTGAGATATAGCTCCCCTTTCATTCAACAAAGCCTTTATCTCCTCTATCGGCTTCTCGCCCTTTAAGGGAGGCATAGCTATCCATTCCTCCAATTCCTTTATCTCCTCATCCATAAAGTTATAAAAAACTATATCCTCCTCTTTTGCCCCTCTTTCCACTTGAAGCAGCCAACGCCTCAACCCCGCCCTATCCCCTAAAACGAAATACTTCTTGGGACGGGAGGAGAGAAGGGAAGGGAGAGAGCGAATATAGACCTCGGGTAAGCGCCTTTGAACTATCGCCAACTCCCGAGAGAGGATGCTGAGGGGAATTGGTTTCCCTACATTCCTCAATATCATCTCAATATCGCCCTCTAAAGGACGAGTTACCTGTTCCTTTCTATATCTTATATTGACGCTTCCCTCTTCAACCACGCCTTCTTCCCATAGCGGGATGAGATAGCGAACCAGCTTGCGGGGAAGGCGAAGCCCCTTCTGTTCAAGTAGAGGAACGAGCTCCTTGATGAAAAGGGCTTTACCTTTCTCAAGGAGAATTTCCCTTACCATATCATAAAAGATGCGCAGAGCAACAATCCTCCCTATGTGAGAGATTGTCTTATCCAAGATTTCACCTCCATTTACCTCTATAGCTTGCTGTTTTCACATATTTCCTCGCGATTAGAAGGAAGCGCTCCACCTCTTCCCTTCCATAGGGTTTGAGATGGCGAAACGCTTCCTCTTTTGCCGCTTCCGGTTGATAATCCTGTAAAACCCACCTGCTCGCCCCCTCTATCACCTCACCGATATCCTCTATCTCCTCACTCCCTATAATTGAGGGCACGAGTGTTGTTCTGAACTCGTAATCTCCACCCTTAGAAAGCAAAAACTCTATGCTACTCCTTATCCTTTTCAAATCCAATCCCTTTATCCCGCTTGCTATTTCATATCTCTCGTCAAGAGGGGCTTTTATATCCATCGCTACATAATCAACGAGCCCTTCCTCGTAAAGCTCTTTTAAAAGTTGGGGATTATAGCCATTGGTGTCAATCTTAACCATTTGCCCCAACTTCCTTATCCTCTCTATCAAATAGATTAAATGAGGATAAATCGTTGGCTCGCCTCCCGTTATAACGACGCCATCTATCCAATCTTTCTGCTTTCTCAAATATCCCTCAACGATTTCCCAATCTATGTCATCAAACTTCTCCGGCTCTTCCACGATTTGCCAGTTCTGGCAGAAAGGGCAACGGAAGTTGCAGCCGGGAAGGAAGAGAACACAGGATACCTTCCCGTCCCAATCAAGGAAAGATGTCTCCAAAAAACCTTTAATTCCCGATATCTTTGTTTGGGAGAAACGCTTATTCACTTTCGTTCAAATAGCGGTAAATTTCCTCCTTTGCGGGCACTTCTCCTCTCCAGCCTGCGACTTCTTCATCCTCATTATTGACGATTATTATCCCCGGGGTGGAGAAAACGCTATAGAAGGAAGCTTCCGTCAACCCCTCAAGGCTCTTAACATCATAATAAACGACCTCCACTCCTTCCTCTTCCAATTCCTTTCCTAATTTCTTGGCTGCTGGGCAACGAGGACAGCCTTCCTGCCAAAATATCTTTAACTTCATCTTTCAACCTCCTCAGCATAGATATTATAGCTATCAGCATTGACGATTTTCGCGGAAATGATATCTCCTACCCGGCAATCCCTTGCCTTTATTAGCACCCGCCCATCCACCTCTGGCGCCTCCCTAAAGGAACGCCCGCTGAATCTCCTCCTATTTACTCCCTCCACCAACACCTCCATTTCCCTCCCTATCCAAAGCCTGTTCCTCTCCCTTGCTATTTTCCTTTGCAGTTCCATAGCGGTTTTAAGCCTCTCCCTTACTATCTCGCTTCTCAAAGGGGGAAGAAGGGAGGATTTCGTCCCCCGCTCGGAATAATAGGGGAAAAACCCGACCTTATCAAGCTTGGCTTCCTTGAGAAATTCAAGAAGCATTTGGAAATCTTCCTCGCTCTCCGTGGGGAAGCCGACGATGAAGCTTGAGCGAAAGCAGGCAGAGGGTATGGCTCGTCTTATCTCCTCTATGAGCTTCAAATACCTTTCAGCCGAGCCTTCCCTTCCCATAAGCTTCAATATGCGAGGAGAAGCGTGCTGAAAAGGGATATCAAAGTATTTAACTATTTTATTCGTTTCCGCCATCATCTCCAGAATCTGGGGGGTAATCCTTGAGGGATGCATATACATAACTCGTATCCATTTAACATCGGTATTAGATAGTTTAGCAAGAAGTTGAGGAAGCGTCAACTCGCCATAAATATCCAATCCATATCTTGTTGTCTCCTGCGCCACCAATATTATCTCCTTTATCCCCTTCCTTGCTAATTCCCCAGCCTCAGCCAAAATATCCTCCATTCTCCTGCTCTTAAACCCTCCCCTGATATAGGGAATAGTGCAATAATTGCAACGATTATCACAGCCATCGGCTATTTTAAGATAAGCATAGGGGAAAGTAGAAAGAACTATGCGAGGCGGGGTATTCAATGGGTCAGGCTCATCAACATCAATGGTTTTCTCCCCATTAACCGCCCTTCTCAGCGCCTCAGGAAGCCTCCACCCCTTTCCCAGCCCCAGGACTACATCCGCATCTATGCGTGATGGATTATCTCTCCATCTTTGAGGAAGACATCCAACAACTGCGAGAATTCTTTTCTTCCTTCTCGCCCTTCTTATCTCTCTCAAAGCTTCTCTCACCGCTGGCTTGATGAAGGCGCAAGTATTTATAACTATCGCATCTGCATCCTCTTCAGAGGAGAGAGTGAAGCCTTGCGTTAGGAGGAAAGACAAAAGGCTCTCCGTATCCACCCTGTTTTTGGGGCAGCCCAAGCTTACGAAAGCAACCTTCACTCTTCTTCCCTTGAAGAGAACATTTCCTCTACTTCCTCGGGGGTAACGAGGACCTCCCTCGGCTTCACTCCTTCTTGTGGTCCCACTATTCCCCGCTCCTCCATTAGCTCCATAAGGCGCGCTGCCCGATTGTATCCTATCCTCATCTTCCTCTGAAGCATAGAGGTTGATGCCTGTCCAAGCGTGGCGACAAGCCTGACGGCTTGCTCAAACAGCTCGTCGTCGCTCATTTCCTCCTCCCACATCTCCCCAAGCTCAATGGGCTTAGTCCACTCAGCGAGTGGCATTGGCTCTCCCTGCTTGCGCCAGAAATCTGCGACTTTCTCCATTTCTCTCTCGCTGATGAAGGGAGCCTGTATCCTGATTGGTTTGGGTGAATCCAGGGGAGCGAAGAGCATATCCCCGCTACCTATAAGCAGTTCCGCCCCTCCCGTATCAAGAATCACTCTTGAATCTATCTGGGTTGAGACGGCGAAGGCTATGCGGGAGGGGAAGTTTGCCTTTATCAAACCGGTTATGATATCAACTGAGGGACGCTGGGTGGCGACTACGAGATGGATTCCCGTTGCCCTTGCCAGCTGCGCTAAGCGACAAATCATCGCCTCAACTTGAGCCTTCTGCTTCGTCAACATTATATCCGCCAATTCATCAACCACTATGACGAGATAGGGGAGCTTTTTCTCGGGGAAACGCTGATTGTAGCCAGCTATATTCCTCACCCCTGCCTCCGCGAACATATCATATCTCCTCTCCATCTCCCGCAAAGCCTTCTGCAAAACCATTATTACATCCGCTACTTCCTTGACCACAGGTTCAACGAGATGAGGTATCCCATCAAACAAAGTCAATTCAACCCTCTTTGGGTCAACCACTATCAATCTAAGCTCATCGGGGCTGAACTTGTAAATAAGGGAGGTTATGAAGGAAGAAAGGAAAACGCTCTTCCCTGAACCGGTAGCGCCCCCAACGAGGAGATGGGGCATTGCGGTGAGGTCGGCGTAAATGGGTTGCCCAGCGACATCCAATCCTAATGGGAAGATAATCTTCGTATGATTCTTCCAGAACTCCTCTTTCTCCAAAAGCTCTCTGAGGAAAACAGTTCTAACAACTTTGTTGGGGACCTCAATTCCTATCGCGGACTTGTTCGGTATGGGCGCTTCCACTCTCACGGATTGGGCAGCTAACTCCATTGCCAAATTATCGGCAAGACTGACTATCTTGTGAACTTTTATTCCCGGTGCGAGCCGCACCTCGTAACGGGTTACCGTGGGACCCCTTGATATCTCCACCACTTCCGCCTGAACATTGAAATCAGCCAATGTGCGGGTGATTATGGCGATATGTTCCTTTGCCTCGCTCTCAAAACGTCTCTCAGAGGGTTCCTTGGATTTATTCAAGAGGTCAAGGGGTGGGAGTTGCCAGGGAGATTTCTCGGGAGGTTTTATCTCCTCCTTTTCCTCTTGTTTCTCCTTCTCCTTTTTTCTCAAGAAGGAGAGAATCTTCAGTCCCCGCGAAGGGGGTTCCTTTTTACCCTCCTCCTCAGCGGGCTTGAGGGGAAGAGGAGCTGGCTTTATGGGGCGAGGTGGGAGCTGGGGTTGTTCCTCTTTCTTTTTAAGCCTCTGGGCTATCTCCCTTATTGGGGCTCCGATGACGAGAAGGATACCGATGAGAGCGAGAGCGTAAAGGAAGATGAAGGAACCGTAATAGCCAACCGCTTTGAAGAAGATATAGGAGAAGAATGCCCCGATGAATCCCCCTCCATTGCCTTCGCTTGCCGAGTTCCAAACATCGTCTATATGGGGGAGGTGGAGGAGGGCGAGGATAACGAGGAGGAGTAGGGAGGCGCCGATGGCGGTGTTCTTCGTTTTGTGTTTCTCCAATCTTATAAGGATTGATATTCCCATAAAGAAGAGGATAAGGGGAAGGAGGAATGAGCCCTTGCCCAGGAGGAGGGAGAGATAATGGCAGGCTCTTGCCAGCAATCCTCCCTCCTTGAAGAGGATGGCGAGGAGCACGACCAATCCCAAAGCGATAAGGAATATCCCTATGACATCATATGTTAGAGGGCTTAATTGTTTTTTCTCTTTATGGTTCTTTTTATTGTTTTTCCTCTTCTTTGCTTTCATCATCAGGATTTATTTTAGCGATTTTTCAATTTATGTCAAAACTTTAGATAAATAGGGTATTTGTGGTTTTGTTGCTTGGTATGGGGAAATTCAAAAAGTATTTCCTATTCGCGCAAAACCACAGAATCCGAATCCATATAAAATCTTGACTTATGGATTTCTATTTTTAAAATATCAATTACAAAATGATGGAAAAAGAATGCTATATTTGGAGAGTTTATCTCTTGCCTAAAAGTGGATGGAAAGCGCTTATCCTTCTTCCCGCTCTGTTTCTCGCAGGGCTTTGGGGATTTTATCTCGGAGGGATTATCCTCTTAATCCTCGCCATTTTCCTCCTCCTCTATTCCCTGCGCGATTTCCTCTTTCCCCTCCATTACCAACTCAACCCTGTAGGGATAAAAATCAAAGGGCTTTTCCTGAAGAAGCAGTTGAGATGGGATGAGGTAGAGGAGATAAAGAAGGAAGGGGATGTTTTCCTTCTCTATCCCCGAGGTAGCTTTTCCTCTTCTCGCCTGAAAAAGCCTTTCTATCTATATATAGAGGGAAACGAGGAAGAAGTATGGAGAAAGATAGAGAGCTATTGGAAGAAGAGCTCTTGAAGAGGATAGCGGAGAGGATAAAGAGGATGGGCTTGCAAGCCCCCGCCATCCTCTTTCTCGAGGCTAATAAGCCCCTTGCTTTTATAGGTGGGCAAGCGTTATACTTTTCTCTTCCCTTTCTCGGGCTCCTTTTCGGATTCGAGAATGTATCCCTTTTCGCGGATATACTCTCAAGACCGGGAGGAATGGAGAGACTTTTGAGGAAACTGGAGGAATGATATGGAGCATGCAACGACTGGCGTAGCGATATTGGAACTATCCATAACTGGCGCTATACTTTTCTCCATATTTTGGGCGCGAGGGGGGAAGGAGTTTTTCCTGCGGAGAATCGCCGCCTTTTCCGTGATAGATGAGGCGATAGGAAGGGCGGTTGAGATGGGCAGACCGATTCTTTTCTGCACTGGCTTGAGTGGCTTGGGTGTTACCTTCTTTCAGGCGCTCGCCATTTTAAGCTATGTAGTGAGGAGAGCTGCTGAATATGGAGTGAGGGTGATTGTTCCCCTTTTCGCCTCGGAGGTCTATCCCCTCACGGAGGAGGTATGTAAGGAAGCTTATCGGGCAGCGGGGAAGTTGGAGGAATATAATCCCTCTGATGTCTTTTTCCTTTCTAATGACCAATTCGCCTATGCTTCGGGAGTTGTGGGGATAATGCATAGGGAGAGGACCGCGACTCATTTCTTCTTGGGGGATTTTGCCGCGGAGAGCTTGATTCTGGCGGAGGAAGGGCATTCTGTGGGAGCGATGCAAATCGCTGGAACACCCGCCACTTTACAGCTTCCCTTCTTCGTTGCGGCTTGCGATTATACCTTAATAGGTGAGGAATATTATGCTGCGAGCGCCTATATCTCACGGGAGCCGATTATCGTTGGCTCAATCAAGGGGCAGGATTTGGGAAAGATAATCCTGCTCTTCCTTTCCCTTTCTGGCGTCATCGGGGTGACGCTTGGAGGGAAAATGGCTATAATCTTTCAAAATCTTTTCCGATGAAGATATTCCATCCAGTAAAGGACCCGACCTTATTAACTGTCTACATTGTCGCCTCTCTGGTGGGGAGCTTCCTCGTTCTTGCCCTTATGCATAAGTTTCTCTCCTTGCGGGCGAAAGGTAGGTTCATAACCGCCCTAACCTTCCTAGCTGGCTTTTTCTACAGCCTTGAATTCTTCCTTCCCGCTAAAAATGGAAAGAACTTTCTCACGCCCTGGGTTGAACCCGTGGGAGACGCCCTTGCAGTGATAGGCGCCTTCGCTTTCCCCCTCGGATTGGTCAGCCTCGCCATTGTCCATTGGGGAAATATCAAGAGGAAGAGGGAAGGTTGGTATTTCAGTCTCGTTCTCTTTATCGCCACAATAGCAATGGCGCTTTCCGCCTTCCTAAGTTATTATGCCCACTTATCAATAGCGAAGAAGATATATTCTTGCTTATTTGATGGGCTTTATATTCCCTTGGGCGTTGCTATGATGTCCACCTTGGCATTTTACATAGTTTCCGCTGCCTATCGCGCTTTTCGGGTAACGAATGTGGATGCAATCTTAATGATGGGAGCAGCTATCATCGTTATGCTTGGGCAGATTCCCTTCGGGATGTGGCTAACATCTTGGTTGCCGATGCAGGGAATCGTTTCCTCCTTGAGGATAGAAAATGTAAGCAACTGGTTTATGACGGTTGTGAATATGTCCGTTCAGAGGGCGATTGGATTTGGACTGGCAGTAGGAGGAATCGCTATGGCTCTCAGGGTTTGGTTCAGCCTTGAGAGGGGTATGCAGATGGGAGGGAAATGAGATGGAGTGGCTTATCCAACTGCGGCAGATAAAAAGGCAATGGATTTATCTCTCCTTGGCGGTATTGGTCGCATTGCCTTTATTCTTTAAGATTCGTCTCCCCTTCTTCGTTGGTCCACAGGCGAAGGGCGTTTATGAAGCGGTTAAAAATCTTCCCGAGGATAAAGTAGTCCTCCTCGCAATGGATTGGGGAGCAGCTACGAAGGGGGAAAGTATGTGGCAGGCGCAGGCGGTTATTGAGCATCTTTTCAAGGAAAAGAAGCCCTTCGTCATATTGGGCTACGACATCCAGGGTCCCCAGCTTTCAGAGGAGCTGGCGGAGAAATTGGCGAAGAAATATGGGAGAAATTATGGTGAGGATTGGTTCAATGTTGGTTTTATAACTGGAGGGCTACCTTTTCTCCAGAGAATCGCGAAGAACTTCCAAGCAGCCTTCAAACAGGATAGCGTGAAACGAAAGCCTCTTTCCTCCCTTCCATTAGCTAGGAAAGTGAGAGATATACACGATATAGGCTTGATAATAGATATAACGGGCTCTCAAAGTTATGGTGACTGGTTAACCATACAGGGCAACTTCAAAGTTCCCCTCGCCATAGCTTGCACTGCTGTAATCACCCCTGACCTCTATCCATTTTTGGATTCCAAGCAGCTGATAGGAATGTTATCGGGTTTAAAGGGAGCGGCGGAATACGAAGCGCTGATAAAGGGAAGCCATCGCAAGACAACTTTGAAGATGATGATGTCTCAATCTATGGCGCATCTCCTCATAATCATTCTCATAGTTCTTGCAAACATCGGACTTTACATAGAGAGGAGGAGAAGAAGTGGTTGAGGTAATAGTAACCTGGCTAGCCGCTTTAGCTACGCTGGGAATTTATTCCATTCTTTACAAGGAAAACCCAATTTATCGTTTCTTTGAGCATCTTTTCATCGGATTGGGTCTTGGTTGGACAATCTTTGAGGTCTGGAAGGATGTGTTGCAACCCAAGTGGTGGACGCCTATGGTGGTTGAGGGGAAATGGTATTGGATATTTGCCTTCGTCCTTGGCTCCCTTTACTATTTCATCTTCTCCCCACGCTTCGCCTGGATGGCTCGCCTCGTTATCTCCACTTTTATGGGCTTATCAGCTGGCTTGGTGTTCAAGGTCACCGCTGCCATCTACATTCCCCAGATTGAGGCTTCTTTCCGTCCCATCACTTTCCATCCTTCAATCGCACGGGGGATAAACAATCTCCTCTCCACGATAATCTTGCTTTGTGTTATCCTCTACTTCCTCTTCACTATTAGCCACGAGAAGCAACCACTTGCCGGTGCCTCAAAATTGGGGAGATGGTTCATAATGCTCGGATTAGGTGCTATGTTCGGTAGCACCGTTATGGCGAGGCTTTCCCTCTTCATTGATAGATTGACATTCCTACTTCACGATTGGCTTAAGGTGATAAAGTTTTAAGATGGCTAAAGCTATCCTCGCGGTTGACTGCGGTTCCACAACCACTAAAGCCATCCTCTTCACAGATGAAGGTGGATGGCATCTCGTTTCCAGGGGCGAGGCGCCCACAACCGTGGAAGCCCCTTTTGATAATGTTATGCTGGGACTTTACAATGCGGTGAGGGAACTTGAAGAGCTAACGGGTAGGGAAATGCTGAAAGGAGATTCATTCCTCATTCCCTCAACGAATGGCAAGGGGGTTGACCTTTTCCTCGCCACATCCTCTGCTGGTGGAGGATTGCAGATGCTCGTTATGGGTGTGGTTAAAACTATGACGGCTGAAAGCGCTCATAGGGCGGCGCTTGGAGCTGGCGCCATAGTTGTTGACTGCATAGCACTTGACGATGGAAGGGAGGATTTTCAGAGAATTCAAAGGATAAGGGAGATACGACCGGACATAATCCTTCTCGCCGGGGGAACGGATGGAGGGACGATAACCCATGTTGTCTCCTTAGCGGAGATGCTTTCCGCAGCCGAGCCCCGCGCTCGCCTCGGCAATCTACCGATACCCGTCATCTATGCGGGAAATAAGGACGCAAGGGAGGAAGTGAAAAGGATATTAGGGGATAAATTCTCTGTCATAATCACCGAGAATATTCGCCCAAGACTGGAGATTGAAAATCTCGCACCTGCTAGGGAGGCGATACACGAACTCTTCCTTCAGCATGTTATGAGGCAGGCGCCCGGCTACAACTTCTTAATGGAAGCCACAACCCATCCGATTATGTCCACACCAAACGCGGTTGGACTTATGGTTCAGCTTCTGGCTAAAAGACTGGGAGGCAATGTGCTGGCGGTAGATATCGGAGGGGCAACGACGGATGTCTTCTCCGTCTTCTCTCAAACTTATAATAGAACCGTCTCTGCCAATCTGGGGATGTCTTACTCCATCTGCAATGTTATGGTTGAGGCAACAATTCCCCTTATCCAGCGATGGCTTCCCTTTGATGTTTCTCCCAAAGAGATAAGGAACTCGCTAAGAAATAAAATGATACGCCCAACGACAATTCCCCAAACTCTCAAAGACCTTTACATTGAGCAGGCTGTTGCGAGGGAAGCGCTCAGGTTGGCGCTTGAGCATCATAAATCACTGGCGAGGAGCCTCGTGGGAGTGCAGAGGGAGAGAACGGTGGGCGATTTATTCGTTCAAACTACGGGAGGAGAAACCCTTATTAATATGAGCAGAGTTGATATGATTATCGGCTCGGGAGGCGTGCTATCCCATGCCCCAAAAAGAGCGCAAGCAGCACTGATGATGATAGACGCTTTCCAGCCAGCGGGGATAACCTATCTGGCAGTTGACAGCATATTTATGATGCCCCATCTGGGCGTTCTATCCTCCGTCTTGCCAGATGTGGCTGAGGAAATCTTCTGGAGGGATTGCGTCGTTCCTCTCGGCTCCCTCATCGCCCCAATGGGAACTATAAGGGAAGGAGAGGTAGCTGTCTCCCTTGAAGGGAAGGAAAGCCTTGGGGAAGTAAGGTTTGGGGAGGTGAAAGTTTTTCCCTTGAAGGACGAAGGGGAATTCCTCATCAAACCACATAGGGCTTTGGACTTGGGAGAGGGGAAAGGGAGGGAAGTGGTGCGGAAATTAAAAGGAGGATTAGTGGGATTGATAGTTGATTGCCGGGGTAGACCGCTTCAGATTCCCTCTCAGGAGGAGAAGAGGAAGGAATGGCTGAGGAGGACATATCAAGCCTTCTCCCTTCCCTTGCCAGGTGAGGCGAGATGAGTCAGGCTTATACTCCCGGATTAACGATTACTCCCTTTGCTAAATTGAGAAAAGTTCGCAAGCTGCCGATAAAAGGCGAGGTTCTCGTGGGGATTGGGGAATGGGTTAAGCCCGAGAGCGTCGTAGCGCGTGCTCTTCTCCCTGGACCTGCCCATATAGTAAAGGCAGGGGAAATCCTAGGAGTGGCGGGAGAGGATTTGGAGAGGCATCTTTTGAAAAGAGTGGGCGATAAGGTGGAGGAAAACGAGGTTATAGCATCTTCCACATCCTTTTTCGGACTTTCAAAGAAGTTCGTTCGCTCGCCCATAAAAGGGACGATTGAGAATATCTCCCCAATCACGGGAAACATAACTATACGAGAAGAACCCAAACCCTTGTTGCTTCCTGCCTATGTGGAAGGGGAGGTTGTGGAGATTTTGCCGAGTGAGGGAGTTGTCATTGAGACAAAAGGGGCTTTTTTGCAGGGGATTTTCGGGGTAGGTGGTGAAAGATGGGGGAAATTGAGGGTCGTTGTGTCTTCTCCCGCAGAGCCCATAAGGGAAATAAAGGAGGAGCTTAAGGGATGTGTTATCGTGGGAGGGACGATAGATGGTGAGATGTTGAGGAGGGCTTCGGAGGTAGGGGTTAAGGGCGTCGTGGTGGGTGGGATTTACGATGAGGTATTGAGGGATTTTCTCGGCTATGATATAGGCGTTGCGATAACGGGACAGGAGGATATACCTTTAACTCTGATAATAATGGAGGGGTTTGGGGAACTGCCGATTTCCCAGAGGGCATTCAACCTTTTTAAGAGATTTGATGGATTTCTCGCATCAATTAATGGGGCAACGCAGATAAGGGCGGGGGTGATGCGACCGGAGATAATAATTCCCCATAAAGAGGAGATGCCTGCGTTTGAGGTTAAGCTTATGAATCAACTCCTTGAAGGGACGAGGGTTAGGGTAATAAGGGAGCCATATTTCGGATTATTGGGGAAGGTTTTGGCTTTGCCACCCGAGCCGCGGATATTGGAGACGGGAGCGAAGGCGAGGGTAGCGGAGGTCCTTTTGGATAATGGGGAGCGAGTGGTGGTGCCGCGGGCGAATTTAGAGATAATTATAGATTGACAATGGGGGTAGCATTTCAAAAATGCGGATTTACGATTTATTCTCTATATCAATCAGCATACCTACATCCGCAATAAATGGAACGCTACGGAAACTGAATAATTTCAAAAAGATATTGGAATTCATAGATAAAGATAAGAGGAAGGAAGATAGTTGATTTTTAAAAATAAAAAGTTAGCTTAGAAGATATGAGAAGAGGTAAGTTTTATTTGAGAAGAGATTTAAAAGGAGATGAGATAGTTGAGTTTAGGTTAGAGGTAATAAAGTTTTCCGAACAGCATGGAATAGAAGCAACAAAGAAAGCTTTTGGCGTTTCAAAAAGCACAATATACAGATGGAAAAAGATGTACAAAGACTCAGGTTATAACCCCGCAGCGCTACGACCTCTCCCCAGAAGACCTAAAAATCCAAGAAAAAGGGAATGGGATAGAAGAGTGATACAATATATAAAGGATAGAAGAGAAGAATGCCCTCGTTTAGGTCAAGTTCCCTTAAAGAAGGAATTGGATATGTTTTGCAAAGAGATAGGGATAAAAGCTCCATCAGCTTCAACAATAGCGAGGATTATAAAGTGGCTGAAGGATAGAGGTGAAATATTAGACCCAAA
>Ga0078972_1012048_pt1 | contig 15101 bp, 16 predicted proteins | sample YelNatPaOPGAMG01_FD_67568 | JGI IMG/M metagenome (GOLD analysis project Ga0078972, IMG submission 67568) | Hot spring thermophilic microbial communities from Obsidian Pool, Yellowstone National Park, USA - OP-RAMG-01 (SPADES assembly) (version 2) | ecosystem: Environmental > Aquatic > Thermal... | reverse complement strand
TTTCAAAGAAGGAGTTCGAACTTCTTAAAAGTAGGGAGCGGAGAATAGCTCTTGATATAGAAAGAGAAGGGATAGAGATATGAGAGAAGAGAATATTAAAATAAATATACAGGAAGAATTAAAGCGAGCAGAAGAGGCTCTTATATCAGCTGATCTCTTATTTGAGAATAAGCTTTTGAAAGATGCTATATCGAGGTTATATTATTTTGCCCTATACAATGTAAGAGCCTTACTATTAACAAAAGGGATTGAACCAAGAAGTCATGAGGGAGCACTTCGACTCCTGAGTCTTCATTTCGTAAAAGAAGGTATTTTGAAGTCCCAAATAGCACATATATTTTCTAGGCTTATGAAATATAGGGAAGAGGCTGACTATAACCCATCATATATCTTTACTAATGATGATTTTATTGCCTTTAGGGATGAAACAAAAGAGTTAGCAGGTGCAATAAGGGATTATCTTAGAGCTCAGGGTTATCTTAGTGATGAACGTCCTCAGGAAGAGGAAGAATAATAGCCTTACTAAGAGGTAGTCTTTATAGGAAGAGAAATGTAGCGACTTTTGACTTTTTGTGTAGTAAATAACCATTGGTAGGACAAGCGTATCGTTTGTCCATCGTGATGGAATAGACCTGTAGGGGCGGATTGTGATAGAATATTATCTGCATGAGTTAAAGAATGGAGGTTAAGAGTTTGAAAGAAATAGATTTTATTTTATGGCAAGAAGGTAAATATTATGTTGCTCAATGTCTAAATATTGAGGTTTCCTCATTTGGAGAGACTGTTGATGAGGCGATAAAAAATTTAAAAGAAGCTGTCGAACTTTACTTAGAAGGTGAGAATATAGAATTACCTATAAAAGTATCTTAAAGCAGATTGGGATAGACCATGAAGAATTTAAAAAATTACTGGATTAATAAGGCTTGAGTTTGATAAAAGAGAGAAAGAATAGAGAGTTGAGGAGGTCTAATTGAAAGCTCTTATCCTGGCAGGTGGTAAAGGGACAAGACTCTGGCCTCTATCAAGAGAAAAGTATTCAAAGCAATTCTTAAAACTTATTGTTGGTAAATCCCTATTGGAATCTACTTATGAAAGGATATTAGAATTAGTAAATCCAGAGGATATTATTACCATTACCAATAAAGATTACTACTTCTATGTAAGAGATACCTGTTCAAAGTTTTCGAGTAATTTAGAAAAGAATATCATCTGTGAGCCTACTGGAAGAAATACCTGTCCAGCAATAGCATTAGGGGTTAAATATGCATTAGAAGAATTAAACTCAAGCCTTGATGAAATCTTTTATGTCTTTCCTTCTGACCATATTATTAGCCCTATAGATAAGTTTATAGAGTATATGAAGATAGCTGAAGATGCAGGGAAAGCAGATTATCTTGTTACATTTGGCATTAAACCTACCAAGCCAGAGACAGGCTATGGATATATCAAGATAGGAGAAAGCCTTGGTAAGTTTTATAAGGTAGATAGCTTTAAAGAAAAGCCATCTCTAGATGTAGCAGAAAGGTATCTTAAAGAGGGATGTTATTTTTGGAATTCAGGTATGTTTGCCTTTAAGATTTCCTTATTCTTAGAAGAGCTTGGAGTCTTTCAACCAGATATATATAAAATAATTAATGCTGGTTATAAAGAAGCTTTAAAGAATTTCTCTATGATGCCTTCTATCTCTATAGATTATGCTGTAGCTGAGAAGTCTAAAAAGATTGTCGTTGTCCCTATGAATATCTTTTGGAGTGATGTAGGTTCCTGGGAATCTTTCTATGAGATTAAAGAGAAAGATACAGATGGAAATGTCTTAGTAGGGGATGTATGTACTATAAATACTAAAAATTCTCTGGTCTTCAGTGATAAGAGATTAGTTACTGCTATAGGACTTGAGGATGCAATTATCGTAGAGACAGACGATGCGGTACTTGTTTCTAAAAGAGGTAACGGACAGGATGTAAGAAAGGTCCTGGATGAGTTACAGAAAGATAATCGAGAGGAAGTGACAAACCATACAGAGATTTATAGACCCTGGGGATACTATAAGATACATGAAAAGGGAGAAGGATATAAGATTAAAAAGGTTTTAATAAAACCTGGAGAAAGTTTGACTCTACATATGCACAATCATAGGACAGAGCACTGGGTAGTAATAAAGGGAACCCTCCACATAGACCTTGATGGTAAAGAATATGATTTAAAAGAGGGAGAAAGCATATTTGCCTCTAAAGGGGTCTTGCACAGGTTATCTAATCCTAATCATATACCAGTTGAGTTTATCGAGGTCCAGACAGGAGAGTATGTGGGAGAGGATGATATAGTAGTCTATGAGGGAGATAATGACTACATTAAGACCCCTTACAAGGGTAACTAATAAGCATCTTCTTCCTGTAGGTAAATATCCTATGATTTTCTATCCCATATATAAGCTGAAGCAGGTAGGAATATATGAGATATTAATAGTTCCAGGACGAGAACATATGGGGCATGTAATGGAACTCTTGGGAAGCGGAAGAGATTTTGGAGTTGAATTTACATACAAAGTACAGGATGAAGCAGGAGGGATAGCTCAAGCTTTAGGACTTGTAAAACCTTTTGTAGGAGATGACAAATGTGTTGTAATCTTAGGAGACAATATCTTTGAAGACGATATCACTCCCTATGTAAGAAGTTTTGAAGAACAGAAAGAGGGGGCAAAGGTTCTTCTTAAAGAAGTCCCTGACCCTCATAGGTTTGGAGTACCAGAATTCAGAGATGGAAAGATTATTACTATAGAAGAGAAACCAAAAGAGCCAAAAAGTAATTATGCAGTAACCGGGATATATATGTATGACCAGGAAGTCTTTGATATAATAAAGACATTGAAGCCATCAGCAAGGGGAGAGCTTGAAATTACTGATGTGAATAATGCATATCTAAGGAAGGGGACATTAACATATAATATCTTTTGGACATTAACAGAGTTATATATTTTGATTGCTAGCTATCTAAAATTCAAGAGGTTTAGTTATGGCTATGGGTGATTTTTATGGAGAAATTGTTAAAAACAAAGTTGTTAAGTTTTTGTACAGCTTTTTAGGCGTACCAGATTTTCATACTCATTTAAGGATAAAACCCATGTTGAAGTTTTTGGAGAAACATTTTTATAAAACGGAATCGCCTATTTTAACCATCTTAGAACTCGGTTGTGGTACGGGAATTAATGGATTTGAGATTGGCAAGATAGCCGTGCGATTTGGGAAAAAGCTAAATTACATTGGAGTTGATTTATCGGAAGAATCTATAAGTAATGCAAAGAAAATAGCTGGGATTTACAGAAGCAATGCTGAATTGAATTTCTCTTTTTACCATTCAGATGCAAATAATTTCCTTGAGAATTATAGTGGGAGTAACTTTGATATAATATTATTAATTGATTTTATAGAACATGTTAGTTCTCCCGAGATTGTCCTTAGAATGGCAAATAAAAAACTTAGAGAAAATGGAATGTTCATAGTATCAGTTCCTACACCTTTGTATCCTAAAGTCTTTGGGAGAAAATTTCATAAGAAAATAGGGCATTTAGTGGATGGCTATTCCATAAATCAACTTGACACTTTATTTAAAAGTATTAATTGCAATAGATTACTATACAAATATGACACAGGTTTAGTCAGTAATTTTGGGTGTTGGATATTTTATAATAAACTTGGAGATATAAAAAATAGATACATTAATTTTTTTAAGTGGATAATTGTATATCCATTTAAGTTTCTTGAAATTCTTAATGGACCTTATGTTAGTTGCTCTTTGTTTGCTGTTTATGAGAAAAGTAAGAGAATTGAGTGCAATCATGTTTAACTATATCATAATTGGCTCAGGATTTGCAGGCTCTGTGATAGCAGACAGAATAGCAAATGTTTTAAATCAGAAGGTATTGATAATAGAGAAACGAAACCATATAGGTGGAAACTGTTATGATTATAGAGATGAAAATAATATAATCATCCATAAGTATGGTCCACATATATTCCATACAGATTATAAAGAGGTTTTTGACTATCTATCAAACTTTACTGATTGGCATATCTACCATCACAGAGTTTTAGCTTTTATTGATGGTAGAAAGGTACCTATACCTTTTAATCTCAACACCATTTATGAGATTTTTCCAAACACTTTAGCAGAAAGGATAGAGAAGAAGTTAATTGATAAATATAGTTATAATTCTAAAGTCCCTATTTTGGAACTTTTAAGAGAAGAAGACCAAGAGTTGAAGTTCTTAGCAAATTATGTATATGATAAGGTATTTGTAAATTATACTGTAAAGCAATGGGGATTAAAACCGCAGGATATAGACCCGCAGGTAACGGCAAGGGTACCAATCTGCATAAGTAGAGATAACAGATACTTTACAGATAAATACCAAGTCATACCGAAAGAAGGGTATACAAAGATATTTGAAAGAATGCTAAACCATCCAAACATAAAAATTATGCTTAACACTGATTGCAGAGAAGTAATAAGTATAGACTTTGAAAATGAGAAAATTTACTTTATGGGTCAAGAGTTTAAAGGGAAACTTATCTTTACTGGTATGATAGATGAGTTATTTAACTTCAAATACGGATATTTGCCATATAGAAGCTTAGATTTAAGATTTGAAACCATAGAAAAAGAATACTACCAAGAAGTAGCAGTTGTAAATTATCCAAACGATTATGATTTCACAAGGATCACAGAATTCAAACATATACATCCAACCAAATCAGAAAAAACGACAGTGTTAAAAGAATATCCTAAAGTTTATCAGCCTGAAAGAGACATACCATACTATCCGTTGTTTACAAAAGAGGCCCAAGAGCTTTATAATATATACAAAGAGGAAGCAGGAAAATTTGAAAGCTTTGTACTTGTGGGAAGGCTTGCAGAGTATAGATATTATGATATGGATGATATAGTAAAAAGAGCTTTAGAAGTGTTTGAGAAGAAGATAAGGTGAACAGTAGCGTTTGTGCAGTAGTTGTCACGTATAATAGAAAGAATTTGTTGATAGAATGTTTAGAGGCGTTAAGAAAACAAACAAGGCCTGTACAGGGAATTTATCTAATAGATAATGCCTCTACGGATGAGACGCCAGAACTACTACTAGAAAAAGGGTATATAAGTGAATTACCGCCACAAAATTTAAGAGAACCTTGGGAAAAAGAGTCTGGTATATCAAACTTTACAGATGGAAATATTATAAATTTACATTATGTAAGAATGCATGAGAATACAGGAGGAGCAGGCGGATTTTACGAAGGTGTTAAAAGAGGATATGAGAAAGGATACGATTGGTTGTGGTTGATGGATGATGATACTGTTCCGGAAGATAATGCTGTAAATAGCCTATTAGAAAAAGCTAATGAGTTAAAAGATGTGAGTGTAGGTTTTCTTAATAGTAAAGTACTATGGACAGATGGGACTCCTCACGTTATGAATATACCTACTTTAAAACCCTTAATTAATGGTACCCCATTTAATCTTTATGAAGATGAGGAAGTATTATTAGTAGAGACTGCATCTTTTGTTTCATTATTAGTTAATAGAGATATTGTTAAGAAAGTAGGATTACCCATAAAAGAATTTTTTATTTGGGCAGACGATGTTGAATATACACTAAGGATATCAAGGAGTGGACTTCTAGGCTTGTATGTTAAGGATAGTATTGTAATCCATAAAACAAAAAATAATTATTCTGCCAGCAACATATATGATTGGCGGTTCTATTATCATGTCAGAAATCATCTATGGATCTCCAAGTTACATTATAAAAGGAGATATGTTCTTAGTTTGTTAAAGAATATCTTGTTGACACCTACATTTCCTCTAAGAATTGGGTATCTAAATATAAAAGCATGTATAGATAGTTTTATTAGAAGCCCTAAAGTTGAGTACTGTGAGGAAGTGAGAGATTCAATATGAGTATTGCCATTTATTCTGATACTAAGATTTATATTGCTTGTCCTGCCAATTCTGCTACAGGAGGACCAGAACTATTACACCAACTTGCATATCATTTTATAAATGATATGAATGTAGAGGCTTTTATGTATTATTACAACTTTAATAGTTGCAAGTTCAAAACTCCAGTGCATTCTGAATATGAAATTTATAATGTTCCTTATGTATTGGAAATACCAGAGAATGAAGATGTTGAAAGAAATATTTTAATAGTATCAGAAGTTCTAAACGGCTTATCTTTATTGCCTAAATATAAAAATATAAGAAAAGGTGTTTGGTTTTTGAGTGTAGATAATTATTATCTTTCAAGATTAACGAAAAAAGATTATTTTATTAAAAGAGCAATAAATAAAATCTCAAAAATCATAATTAAGAAACCACTGATAGATTTTGATATAACTTCACAAGAAGTGTTAGATAAACTTATAGAGAGATACGATTATAGAAATGATCCATTACTAAAATTCGCAAATTTTTATATGACCAACTCCTATAGGGGATTAAGATGGTTTAATAATCTAAGACCTTTATATTATTTATCAGAATATCTTAACAAGTCTTTCCTTAGAGTCCAAATAGACTTAGCTAGAAAAGAAAATATAGTAGCATACAATCCTAAGAAAGGATTTGCTTTTACTAAAAAAATAATTTTTTCAGCAAAAGATATAAAATTCGTGCCTTTAATCAATATGAGCAGAGAAGAGGTTATAAAGACACTTCAAAAAGCCAAGGCATACATAGATTTTGGTAGTCATCCCGGCAAAGACCGCTTACCTAGAGAAGCTGCTGTTTTGGGTTGTTGTGTGATTACTGGAAAAAGAGGATCAGCTGCTTATTTTGAAGATGTTCCTATACTAGATGAGTATAAATTTGATGATAAGGAAGAAAACATACCCAAAATTGTAGAAAAGATAAGGGATTGTTTTGAAAACTTTGGAGAAAGATATAAAGATTTTGATTATTACAGGCAAATTATTAAAAATGAACCAGAAAAGTTTGTAGAAGATTTAAAGAACATTTTTGTGAAGGTGGATAAATGATATATCCAAAAGTCTACGTTATAATACTAAACTACAATGGCTGGGTAGATACAATAGAGTGTTTGGAGAGTGTTTTAAGAAGCGATTATCCAAATTATCAGGTTGTTGTAGTAGATAACAACTCACCTAATAATTCTATGGAATATCTAAAGGCTTGGGCTGAGGGTAAACTGAATGTATGGGTTAATCCGGATAATCCATTAAGAAACCTATCATTCCCTCCTGTTCCGAAGCCGATACCTTATGTTTATTATGTAAGAAAAAAAGCTAATGAGGAAGGAGAACCTGAAACAGCAGGAAAACTTATAAGCAATACAATAGAAGGTGTAACTACAAGATATCCAATTGTCTTTATTCAAAGCAGTGGCAACTTAGGATTTGCAGGTGGTAATAATGTTGGAATCAGATATGCTATGGTAGAAAATGATTTTGATAGTATTATTCTTTTAAATAATGACACAGTAATAAGAAGGGAAACTATTTCAAATTTGGTAAATGCAAGAATAAAATTTGGAGATAAAGCGATATATGGTGGAAGAATCTTCTACTATTCAGTGCCTAATAGAATTTGGTACGATGGTGGAAAATTTAATGAATGGACAGGGAGAAGCGTTCATTTGAATAAAGGAAAATTAAAGAACGAGATAAAAAACGAATCTCAGATAAAGGAAGTAAATTTTATAACATTCTGCTATGTTTTAATTCCAAAATTTATTTTAGAAAATATAGGGTTGCTTGATGAGTCATACTTTATGTATGTAGAAGATCTTGATTATTCATATAGAGTGTGGAAATCTGGATATAAGTTATATAATATAAATAGTGCGGAAGTTTGGCATAAAGTTGGTGCAAGCTCTGGAGAAGATGAAGTGAATGAGTTTTCGGCTTATTGGTATTATAAAAATAGTTTAAAGGTTAGATATAAAATAAAAAAGATAAAGAAGATAACATCAATTATATTTTATTTTACCACAAGACCTGCTATTCTATTAAAATATTTAATAAAGAAACCTTCTATTATAAAACCAATGGTTAAAGGTATTTGGGATGAAATAAAATGGAATTAACCGTTTGGGGATTAATATTTATACCTTTATCTTTTATACTACTATTAATTTCACCAAAATTTTTGATTTCACTTTTAATATTTTCGCTTTCTCTTCAGAGGACTGCAGTAATAAACCTTCCATTTTTAGGATATGGACTTCAATTATACAGATTTTTAACCATTCTAGTTACTATTTATGTTACAATTAAAATACTTTATAATGGAGGGAGAATAAAAATTCAAGATGTTTATTTAAAAAGACTATTTATAATTCTTTTTGCTTCTTTGTCATACGTAATTTTTATCCCACATTCCGCAGGTAAACCCTACAAATTTAGTATTTTCCATATATGCTTATTATCTGTCTTAAATTTTCATGTGGCTTCTAGCCTATAATTTTGGCACTCCTGCGGGATATAGGTGGTAAAATTATGATAAGAATAAAAAATATGAAACAACTCTATCTTGATGGTCTCTTTTACAAAGGTTCTGGAATAGGTAGGTATTATGAATCTCTCACAAAGGAGTTTGCAAAGAGAGGTATAAAGATTTATACTTGTATTCCTAAAAAATTAAGAGGTGATTTTGAGAAGGATTTCAGGGAAGTTGCTGGTGATATAGAACCTATATTTGTAGATTATGAAAGATTTTCGCTAAATAGTATCTTTAAACAATCTAATATTTTAAAACAATTAGAAGATAAGGTTGACTTATTTTTCTATCCACACATAAATTTACCTCTTTACGTTCCTAGAAAAACTATAGTAACAGTTCATGATTTAATACCTTTTACACAATACTGGGATAGAGACGAGTTCAAGCGTAAAGTTTTTAAAATTTTTTTAAGAAGAGCTTTAGGGTGTTCTGTAAAAATTGTGGTTATTTCTCAAACAGTTGCCAATGAGTTAAAAACACTTGATAAAAGAATAGAAAACAAAGCTGTTGTAATTTATGAATTTATAGATGATAGATTTGTGAATTCAAAACTGGTAATAAAAAGACTGTTAGATCAGCCTTATGTATTGTTTGTTGGAAACAGAAAAAGACATAAAAATATTGGGCTATTAATTAAAGCATTTAATAAAATAAAAGATCAGATACCACATTATCTTGTAATTGCTGGAGCAAAAGATAATGAAGTTGATGAAGTAGACAAGTTGAAAAAAGAATTAAACATTAAATGGCGGATTATAGAATTTATCAGACCAGATGATGAAACTCTTATAAATCTCTATTTATATGCGGATTTATTTATCTTTCCATCTTTATTCGAAGGATTTGGGTTACCCCCCCTTGAAGCAGTTAACTTAAACTGCCCTGTTATTCTTTCTGATATACCTATCTTAAGAGAGATTTTTGATAATACTGGTTTATACTTTAATCCAAATGATGAAAATGATTTAGCTAAGGCTATTTTAAAAGTTCTTTCTAATAATGATCTTCGAACTGAGCTTCTAAAACAACAGAAAGAAAGAGTTAAACTTTTTGACAAAGAAGCTATTGTTAACCGATACCTTAGGCTTTTTGAAGAAATTATTAAGGAAAGATAACTATTAACCTACATTCTGCGGGTATAGTATATAATATATTAAAAATTTTCTTTCGAGATAAGAATGGAGGATTAGAATTGGGAACTAACATGGAAGATAGTATGAGAAAAGGGGGCTTAAATTATGATACTGCAAGTAAATAAAATGTATTACCCAGATATTGGAGGAGTGGAAACAGTAGTAAGACAGTATGCAGAATACTTAAGTCAATTTGATGAGGTAGTGGTTCTTTGTATAAATAAGAATTTTAGAATTAGAACCACTGTTGAAGTAATTAATGGAATAACAGTTTATAGGTGTAGTTCATTTGGAACATTCAAGTCGATGCCTGTATCTTTCTCTTTCTTCTGGAATCTACTTCGTTTGTCTAAAAGAGCTAACATTATTCATTTTCATGAGCCTTTCCCATTAGGAAGTATAGGAGGGTTATTAGTACATAAGTCTAAAAAGATATTTGTTACTTGGCATAGTGATATTGTAAGACAGAAAGTTTTAAAAAGTTTTGTTGAGTTTTTTCAAAGGAAACTTTGCCAAAGGGCAGAAAAGATTATTGCTACCTCTGAAAGGATAGCCAATTTTTCTCTGATTTTGAAGGATTACAGAGAAAAGGTTGTAGTTATTCCATTATCGATAGACAAGGAAGATTATATTAATGTTTCTGTAGATACTAATTTAAGCCCGGAATTATCAAATTTACCGACGGATTATGTATTATTCTTAGGGAGATTATCGTATTATAAAGGCTTAGATGTTTTATTAGATGCTATAAATATAGTAAATAAAAATATACCTTTTGTAATTGCTGGTGATGGAGAATTAGCAAAAAGTATTAGCGAAAGAATAAAGAAAAGTAACAGAAAGATATATTTTATAAATAAACATCTAACAGAAGAAGAAAAGAAATATTTACTCAAAAATTCGAAATTTTTGGTTTTCCCATCAATATTGCCAAGTGAAGCTTTTGGTATTGTTCAAATCGAAGCTATGGTCTATGGTAAACCAGTAGTAAATACAAATTTGCCGACAGGGGTTCCGTGGGTTAGTTTGCATAATGTATCAGGTCTAACTGTAGAACCATCTGATGCTTTTCAACTTGCAGAAACTATCGAAAAGCTTTACTTTGATGAGGGTTTATATAGGCGCTTATCAGAAGGTGCTTTGAACAGATTTAATGAATATTTTGATTCAAAAGCTACGAATGAATTACTATATGATATATATTTTAGATCGAGTAGCTCTTCTTATTAATTACATACCCAATTGGAAAAGGAGATGACAGACCCTACTATACTATTCCATTTAGCAAGAATCCTATTAGTTTTTCAAATATTAAAGCGGCTGTCCTCTTATATTACTTAATGAGGGATAACCATTATATAATGCTTCATACTCATACCCCTGTTGCAAGTTTCATTGGGCGTATTCTTGCAAGAGTTGCTGGTATACCACATATTATATATACCGCTCATGGCTTTCATTTTCACGAACTAGGAAATCCTATTAAAAATTTTATCTACTTTAGCCTTGAAAAGTTTGCAGGGAGATTTACGGATGTATTGATAACAATAAATAAAGATGACTACAAAGTGGCAATTGAAAAAAATATGGTCCCAAATGGGAAGGTAGTTTACATAAAAGGGGTAGGGGTTGATACGGATAGGTTTGATGCGAAGAATATTTCTTGTGATAGGCTTACTATATTATTATCAGAATTTACTGGATGTATTTTTATCTCGGTTGGGAGGCTTGATAGAGAAAAACACTTCGACCATTTATTAAAAGCATTTTCCTTAGTCAAGCAGGAAAGAGACGATTTTAAGTTTTTACTAGTGGGGGATGGGGGTGAAGGTTTATATTTAAAGGACTTATCTAATGAACTAAATCTCCAAGATTATGTAGAATTTTTGGGATATGTAGAAGATGTAGAAAGATTCCTTAGGGTTTCAAATGCCTTTGTTTTTGCTTCATCAAGAGAAGGACTACCTTTATCTATAATGGAAGCGATGGCAATGGAAAAGCCCATTGTTGCATATAATATTAGGGGTGTGAGAGATTTGGTAGAAGAGGGGGTGAATGGGTTTCTGGTATCTTTTGGCGATATAAAAGAGCTTGCTGAAAGAATTATATACCTGATGGAACATCCAGAGATTGCAGAAGAAATGGGTAAAAGAGGAAGAGAAAGAATAGAAAAAGAGTTTAGCTTGGATGTCATTTTACCACAGATGAAGGCTTTATATGAGAAGGTCCTTGGAGATGATTATATCATAGATGGAATGTGATACAATAGTAAATATATGAGTTAAGGTAAAATACTCGATGAAGCTTTAAATAAGTGGAAGGAGAAGGAGGAGTTTGTTATGAATTTGGGAAAGGTATCTATAGTGGGGCTTGGTTATGTAGGTCTTCCTTTAGCTTTGGAGTTTGCAAAAGTGGGTCTAACTGTATTTGGTATTGAACAAAATCCAGCCAAGGTTGAAAAGGTAAATAGAGGTGAATCTTACATAGAAGATGTAGACAGTAAAGAACTATCTAATGTTGTATCTTCTGGAAGATTAAAGGCGTTTACTGAATTTTATCCTGTTAAGGATTCGGATGCTGTTGTTATATGTGTTCCTACCCCATTAACCCTCCATAAGGAACCGGATATCTCTTATATAGTAAATGTCACTAATGAAATAACTAAGTTCTTAAAGAAGGGGCATCTAATTGTCCTTGAAAGTACCACTTATCCTGGAACTACTGAAGAGGTTTTGATTCCTATCTTAGAAAAGAGTGGGTTAAAATCAGGAATAGATTTTTATGTTGCCTTTTCTCCAGAAAGAGTAGATCCAGGGAATAAAAAATTTTCTATGAGGGACATACCTAAGGTGGTAGGAGGCATTAATGGAGAATCAACTAAACTGGCAGGTAAACTCTACTCTTATATAACAGATAAGGTCTATCCTGTTTCTTCTCCAAGGGTAGCAGAGATGGAGAAATTATTAGAGAATATGTTTCGGCTTGTAAATATATCGTTTATAAATGAGCTAGCTCTTCTTTGCCAAAGGATGGATATCGACATATGGGAGGTGATATCTGCTGCGTCAACTAAACCTTATGGTTTTATGCCTTTCTATCCAGGACCAGGCCTAGGTGGACACTGCATTCCGATTGACCCATTCTATCTCTCTTGGAAAGCGAAGGAGTACGACTTCGATGTAAGGTTTATAGAACTTGCCGGTGAGATAAACGACTCTATGCCATACCACATAGTAGAGATGGTAATGAAGGCATTAAATGCTTATAAGAAGGCTCTCAATGGTTCAAGGGTTTTAGTAATAGGTGTAGCATATAAGCCAAATGTTGCAGACCCAAGAGAATCTCCTGTGTTAAAGATTATACCAGAGCTAGAAAATATGGGAGCTCTTGTAGAATACTATGATCCATACATAAGAGAGATAAAAATAGATAATAGACTTTATACAAGTACAGATTTAACGAAGGAAAAGATCAAAGACTTTGATTGTATCCTTATAGTTACTGACCACAATGATATAGATTATAATCTCATCTATGAGAATGCACAATTAATAGTAGATACCAGGAATGCATTAAGGAAAAGGGGCATAAGTACGAATGAAAGGGTGATAAGACTATGAGTGACGAAAAGAACTATTTTGTCCACAAAAGCTCCTATGTAGATGAGCCTGTAGAGATAGGTGAAGGTACCAAGATCTGGTATTTCTGTCATATACTTAAGAATGTCAAAATTGGCAAAAACTGCATATTAGGGCAGAATGTAATGGTCGGACCAGATGTAAAGATAGGTAACAATGTAAAGATTCAGAATAATGTGAGTGTTTATGAAGGGGTAGAATTAGAAGATGAAGTCTTCTGTGGGCCAAGTATGGTATTTACTAATGTGATAAATCCAAGGGCATTTATAGAAAGAAAGCACGAATTTAGGAAGACACTGGTTAAAAGAGGAGCAACTATAGGGGCAAATGCTACTGTTGTTTGTGGAGTAACTATAGGCGAATATGCACTTATAGGGGCAGGTGCAGTAGTGACAAAAGATGTGCTTCCCTATGCACTCGTAGTGGGGGTGCCAGCAAGACAGATAGGTTGGGTTTGTAAATGTGGTACTACACTAAAGTTTGAAGACCACTACGCAGTTTGCAAGTACTGTGGAAATGAATATAGATTAGATGATGAAAAGATTATTCCTGTGAAGGAAAAGTGATATGATGAGATAGAAAAATATTGGGAAGCTTTAAAAAAGAGAGAAGGAGTATCTAAAAGAAGGTTTCAAAGATGCATGGAGTATAGTTATAAAGGCTTCTGAGATACTTTATAAAAAGTATCAGGCTAAGGAAGTAATAATCTTTGAAGAGAGATTTATAAGATATAAGGTTATTATTTAGTAGGACAAGCGTCTCGCTTGTCTAAATCTTTAAGTTAAGCTCGTCTTATGTTAAAATAGACCTAGAGACATTGTACTGGAGGTTCATATATGGAGACAGTAGCACAGAGGGTAGACAGGCTTGAACAGGTAATGATAGAGTTAGCTGAGCAGTCCAAGATAACTCAGCGGGAAGTAGCTCGTCTTTCCACTGAGATGCTCGAATTTAAAGAAGAGATGAGAGCTTTCAAAGAAGAGATGAGGGCATTCAAAGAAGAAATGCGGGCATTCAAGGATGAAATGAAGGCATTTAAAGATGAGATGCGTGAGTTTAAAAAAGAGATGAATAAACGCTGGGGCGAACTGGCTAATAAGATGGGAACATTGGCAGAGGATATTGTTGCCCCAAACATTAGTGGTATTGCTCGAGAGTATTTTGGCTGTAGTGATATTAAAGACTTTATGGTGAGGAGGAGAAAGAAAAACACTAAAGATGCAAGTAAGGTCAGAGAGTTTGATGTAATAGCGGTATGCGATGACAAGGTAATAATCAATGAGACAAAGTCTAACCCAAAGATAGAATACATAAATGAATTCATCAATGTTTTAAAAGAGATCTACGACTATTTCCCAGAGTACAAGGATAAGAAGATAATACCGATATTTTCCTCTTTATATATACCAGAAGACCTAGTGACATATCTAACGAAGAATAGGATCTATGCGATGGCGATGAAAGATGATACAATGGACCTATTAAACTTTGAACAAGTTGTAGATGATGTAAAGAAATCTATAGAATAAAGGGTGATGATTAATGGAGGAAAGATTAGTGGCAGTTGAAGAAAGAGTAGACAGGTTAGAGAGTGTATTAGGACAGTTTATAGTACATACAGATATCGCTTTAAAGAAGTTAGAAGAGGAAATCACAAGATTAGGAAGACAATGGGAAGAAGAAAGAAAAGAGATGAACAAACGCTGGGGCGAACTGGCTAATAAGATGGGAACATTGGCAGAGGATATTGTTGCCCCAAACATTAGTGGTATTGCTCGAGAGTATTTTGGCTGTAGTGATATTAAAGACTTTATGGTGA
>Ga0078972_1012046_pt1 | contig 15103 bp, 13 predicted proteins | sample YelNatPaOPGAMG01_FD_67568 | JGI IMG/M metagenome (GOLD analysis project Ga0078972, IMG submission 67568) | Hot spring thermophilic microbial communities from Obsidian Pool, Yellowstone National Park, USA - OP-RAMG-01 (SPADES assembly) (version 2) | ecosystem: Environmental > Aquatic > Thermal... | reverse complement strand
CACAGGGGTAAGGAAATGGGAAATCTGGCTCACGACAGGTGCTACGGTACAGACAAGTCAACGCAGAAATCGGGCTACGGCGAACTCACCCGAAAAATTCCCCCTTTGGAAAAGGGGGATGGAGGGGGATTTAAAATCTCCCCTAACCCCTCTTTACGAAAGAGGGGAGAACACCCCGTCCTTCGGACACCCCTCTATGAGAGGGGAATGAACACCCTTAGAGGTGCAACCCCTGAAAACCCTGTAACTTCTTGCATATATTTCCCATCTAAAGGAATATGGAAAACATAAATGAGAGATTCACAAACAGGGCACAAGAAGCCCTTGTGAGGGCGCATTCCATAGCACAGGATAGGAACCATCAGCTTGTTGACTCTATACATCTGCTTTCTGCCCTTGTTGAGGATGAAGCAATTATAGATATTATAAAGCAGATGGGGGTGGACCTATCACGCTTAGAGGAGGATATACACTCTTCCATTGAGAAACTACCTGAGGTTACAGGTCCAGGGGTTTCAGGTGGAATGTATATAAGCCAGAAACTTGCTTATGTGCTGAATAGTGCAGGAAAAGAAGCAGAGAAGATGGGTGATGAGTATATAAGTGTTGAACATCTCTTTCTTTCCCTTACAGAGCAGTCCTCAGGTGTATCGGAAATCCTGCAGAAGTATGATATCTTTAAGGATAGGGTTTTAAAGATAATACAGCAGGCAAGAAAAGGAGAAAAGGTTATGGATAAAGATGCAGAAAACAAATATAAGGTGCTTGAAAAATATACCAGGGACTTCACAGAACTTGCGCGGCAAGGAAAACTTGACCCTGTTATAGGAAGGGATGAGGAGATAAGGAGGGTCATCCAGGTCCTTTCCCGAAGGACAAAAAACAATCCTGTCCTCATAGGTGAGGCAGGCGTCGGTAAGACCGCTATTGTAGAAGGACTTGCAAGAAGGATTGTTTCAGGGGATGTCCCTGAGTCATTAAAGAACAAAAGGATTTTAGGGCTTGACCTTGGTGCACTTGTGGCAGGGACAAAATACAGGGGAGAATTTGAGGACCGTCTCAAGGCACTCCTTAAAGAGATAGAAAAAAGAGAAGGAGAGATTATCCTTTTTATTGATGAACTCCATACACTCGTTGGTGCTGGTGCTGCTGAAGGAGCAATAGATGCCTCCAATATGTTAAAGCCAGCCCTTGCAAGAGGCACTTTAAGATGTATCGGAGCAACAACACTTGATGAATACAGAAAGTATATAGAGAAAGACCGCGCACTTGAAAGAAGGTTTCAGGTTATATATGTAAAAGAGCCAACCGTTGAGGAGACCATTTCAATACTAAGAGGACTGAAAGAAAGGTATGAAGTACATCACGGAGTGAAGATAACAGATAGTGCACTTGTGGCAGCAGCAGTCCTTTCTTCAAGGTATATCTCAGGCAGGTTTTTACCCGATAAGGCGATAGACCTTGTAGATGAGGCAGCAAGCCGTCTGAGGATAGAAATGGACAGTATGCCTGTAGAACTGGACGAGATAGAGAGAAAGATAGTCCAGTTAGAGATAGAAAGGCAGGCACTTAAAAAGGAAACAAATGCAGAAGTAAAGGAGCGGCTTACAAAGATAGAGGAGGAACTTGAGGTACTTAAGAAGGAGAAGGAGAAACTTCGCTCAAGGTGGCTTGCAGAAAAAAGTATTGTTGAAAATATCAGGAAGATAAAGGGAGAGATAGAAGAGGCAAAGAACATTATAGAGAGGGCTGAAAGGGAAGGGGACCTGGATAAGGCAGCAGAATATAAATATGGGAAGTTGATTGAACTACAGAAAAAATTAGAAAAGGAGACAGAGAGGTTAAAAAAGAGTCAGGGGAAGGAAGGTGCACTATTGAAGGATGAGGTAACAGAAGAGGATATTGCAGAGATTGTCTCAAAGTGGACAGGAATCCCTGTCTCAAGGATGCTTGAGGGAGAGATTGAGAAACTGACAAAGATGGAGGAACGTATTTCTAAAAGGGTTGTGGGTCAGGATGAGGCAATAGTTGCTGTTTCAAATGCCATAAGAAGAAACAGGGCAGGCCTTTCAGACCCTAAAAGGCCCATCGGCTCCTTTATCTTCCTCGGTCCTACAGGTGTGGGGAAGACAGAACTTGCCAGAACCCTTGCAGAGGTCCTTTTTAACGATGAGAATGCCCTTGTCCGTATTGATATGAGTGAATACACAGAAAAGCACTCCATCTCACGTCTTATAGGAGCACCTCCCGGTTATGTGGGTTATGAGGAAGGGGGACAGCTGACAGAGAAGATAAGGAGAAGGCCTTACAGTGTGATACTCCTTGATGAGATAGAAAAGGCGCATACAGAGGTATTTAATCTCCTTTTACAACTGCTTGATGATGGCCGCCTTACTGATGGCCAGGGACATACTGTTGACTTCAGGAATACAGTTATCATAATGACATCCAACCTCGGCAGTCAGTATATTACAATGTTCAAGGATGAAGAGACAATGAGGGAAAAGGTTATGGATGTCTTAAAGTCAACATTCAGGCCGGAGTTTTTAAACAGGGTGGATGAGGTTATTATATTCAGGAAACTCAAGAAGGAAGACCTTTTGAAGATAGTTGATATACAGATAGGGTATCTACAGGAGCGTCTTGACCAGAAAAAGATAAGTATCACCTTTTCAGAAGCAGCAAAGAACTATCTTGCTGAAAAGGGCTATGATGAGGTATACGGAGCAAGGCCACTGAAACGGCTAATCCAGAGAGAGATAGAAAACCCGCTTGCTATGAAGGTTCTTTCAGGGGAGATAAAGGAAGGAAGCACTGTAAAGGTAGATATTAAAGACGGCACCCTTGTGTTTTTGACTTAAACTGATACGGGTAAGACGAAAGAAGCCCTTACAGGAAGCGGGAAAGGAGAGTAAGATTTCTTTCTGTTGCACCCATATTTTTAAGAAGGACAGAGTAGCCCTTTTCTCCTATCTCTCTGCAAATAGACGGATTTTCTAAGAGATAAGATACCTTTTGATAGAGGTCTTCATAGCTCTCCACTTCAATTCCGCCACCACCCTCTTTTATCTTTTTCCACTCTTCCTTGAAGTCCCAGTGGTATGGGCCAAAAAGGACCGGCTTCTTAAATGCTATGGGCTCAATAGGGTTCTGTCCTCCCCACCTGTATAAACTCGCACCAACAAAGGCAAACTCAGAAATACTGTAAAAGTTATTCAGATCCCCATAGGTATCAACCACAAGTATGGGACATACCTTACTGGGTGGTAATTCACTACGTCTGACATAGTCCAGATTCTTTTTCTTAAGGATACTATAAACCCTTGTCTTGTCAAGGTATCTTGGAACAATCACTGTAAGGATATGAGGAAATTTTTTAAGGAGTTTTCCTGCAATATTTATAATTTCCTCTTCCTCTTCAGGATGGAGCGAGCCGAATACCACCACCCTTCTATCTCTTTCTATTCCAAGTTTTTCTCTTACTTCATCCGGGTTAACTGTTTTACTCATCTCGTATGCAAGGTCAAACTTCATACTGCCTACCACCTCAACCTTACCCCTTTCAGCCCCTAAGTATATAATCTTCTCTGCCTCTTCTTCTGACCTCATTGTGATTGCCGAAAATAGTGGAAGGACCCTTTTTGAGAAAAACCGTATCCTCCTGTACTTTGGATAGGAAAATGGAGAGATTCTACCATTTAACAATACCACAGGAATTTTTCTTTTAGAGGCAATGTGTAAGAGGTTGGGCCAGAGTTCTGTCTCTACAATAACGATAATTTCAGGGTTAATCCTTTCTATAGCCCTTCTCATCACAGGATAAAGGTCAATGGGAAAGAAGAGGCATCTTATATCTGGGAATCTCTTTTCAGCAACAGCCCTTCCCCTCTTTGTGTTAAATGTGATAATTAGATTGTATTTTTTTTCTTCCTGTAGCCGTTTTATAAGGGGTGTGATGGAAAGGAACTCTCCTATAGAAGCCGTGTGTATCCAGATATTCTTCTGTTTTTTCAGTTGCCGCACTGTGTTTCTGTTGTATATGGCAAACCGTTCTTTAAGACAATCAGGAAAATTCTTATCAGGCCTTATTCCTTTCCATATAAAAGGCAGGGATAGGATAAATGAGAAAAAAAGCAAAAGGTTATAGATAGCAAACATAATTGACCTGTGAATAGTTGATTGTCATATTCTATGCTTTAATATATCACATTTTTATGCTTCTGTAAATTAACAGAAGAAGTTTATCTGCAGGCGAATATCTGGTATAATCTTAAGAATGCAGAGAATTATTGTAAGGGTTCCAAACTGGATAGGAGATGCTGTTCTTTCAACACCTGCGCTTGCCTTTCTAAGGAAGATATACCCTGACGCACATATTGCCATTCTGACGAAGAAATGGGCAAAGGATGTCTTTAAAGCCAATCCATCAATAGATGAGATAATGACTTTAAATAAAAGTTTGCTAAAGGCAAGTATGGAAGTCAGGCAGAAGCGGTTTGATTCAGGTCTCCTTTTTCCTGACTCATTTTCTTCTGCATTACTGTTTTTCATGGCAGGGATACCTCAGAGGATGGGCTATCCCACAGATGGTCGGTATTTGCTTCTTAACAGGCGGATTAGACGCAGTAGGGATTTTAAAAAAGAGCATCAGGTAATGTATTTTTTGAGGTTGGTGGAGGCATTGGAAGATAAAAGTATATCTTTTGAATCTTCATCAGACATCAATCTCGTGTGGATGGTAACTGATGAGGAAAGGGAAAGGGCGGATACAATCTTGAAAGAGGTAGGTCTATTTTCTGACAGGGATGTCCTTGTAGGCATCAATCCTGGGGCTGCTTTTGGACCTGCCAAACGGTGGTTTACAGATAGGTATGCTAAACTGGCAGATGAACTGGTTAAGAGGTATAATGTAAAGGTAATAATCTTTGGTGGACCACAGGATTGTGATATAACCGGAGAGGTTGCCTCTCTAATGAAATCCAGTTCTATTAACCTTGCTGGAAAGATAACCCTAAGGGAACTTGCTGCCATAATAGCCAGATGCAATGTCTTTATTACCAATGATACAGGTCCTATGCATATTGCAGCGGCGGTGGGGACAAAGGTAGTTGCCATTTTTGGCTCAACTGACCCTGTGCGGACATCTCCATGGGGTGAAGGCCATATTATTGTGAAAAAGGAGGTTGAATGCAGTCCCTGCCTGAAGCCCTTCTGCTTACGAAATGACTATAAATGTCTGGATATGATAACTGTGGAGGATGTTCTTGGCCTGATAGAAGAAAAAGGCATCCTGAAGCAGTAGATTAAATGATAGAGAATAGGGGGTAGATGTGATACCTGTCTCTGTGGCAATAATTACAAAGTCCGAAGAGAAGGATATAGAGGATGCACTTATAAGTGTAAAGGACTTTGAGGATATTGTTGTAGTTGATTCCTTTAGTGAAGATAGAACCGTGGAGATATGCAGAAGATACACAGACAGGGTCTTTCAACACCAGTGGATGGGCTATGCAAAACAGAAACAGATGGCAGTTAATCTTGCGAAAAAGGAGTGGGTATTAATACTTGATGCAGATGAACGGGTAAGTCCGGAACTGAAATCAGAGATTGAGGAAAGGATAAAAGATACGTTTTTCAGTGGGTTTTATATACCGAGGAAAAGTTTCTTTCTCGGCAGATGTATAAAGCACAGTGGCTGGAGTCCTGACTATACACTGCGACTCTTCAAAAAGGATGTATCATATATTGAACAGAAAGAGGTTCATGAGAGGGTGGTTGTCAGAGGTGAGGTAGGATACCTGAAAAATCCGCTCCTGCATTATACATACAGGTCTCTCTCGGAATATATAAAGAAGATGGAGGAATATTCTACACTTTCAGCAAAAGAGATACTCCTTAAAAGCCCTCACCCGTCTCACTTTTTCTTAATCTTTAGGATGACAGTAAGTCCAGTGTTTACATTTTTTAATATGTTTTTTTTGAGGCAGGGCTTCTTGGATGGGATGTATGGCTTTGTCCTTGCGATACTTTACAGTTTCTATACCTTTTTAAAATATGTAAAGGTGTGGGAGAAAACCCTTGGGGAAAGGATGAAAGCAGGAGGAAAGGAGAACGGATGAAAGGAATACCTGTGCTGATGTATCACCATATCAACAGGGTCGGCTCTTTCATTACTGTCACACCCGAAAACTTTGAGAGACAGATGAGGTTTCTTAAAGAAGGTGGTTATCAGACCCTTAACACAAAAGATTATATAGAAATAATGAACCTGCAAAGGCCTGTACCGAAGAAGGCAGTGATGATTACCTTTGATGATGGCTGGCTTGATAACTGGGTATTTGCATTTCCTGTGCTTAAAAGGTATGGACTGAAGGCAGTACTCTTTGTTGTTACATCACATATAGCAGAAAAAGGGAAAAGGCAGAGGGCAGATATGGGTCCCTGCCCGGAACTGCCTGGTCATAAAGAGTGCCAGAAAAAGATTGAGACAGGTCTTAAGGAAGAGGTTATGATGTCATGGGAGGAACTTAAAGAGATGGAAGGTTCTGGTATCATAGATGTCCAGTCCCATACCCATACACACAGAAAACTAAATAGGTTATATCAAGACCGTAAGATAATGATGGATGTCTTGATAGAGGAGTTGAAGACATCTAAACAGATAATAGAAGAACGGCTGGGAAAAGAGTGTAGTGCAGTGTGCTGGCCATATGGTACATATGATGAGGAATATATCAAGGCAGCAAAGGAGGCCGGCTATAAGATAGCATTTACAACAGAAAAAGGTATTAATCTATCACTGACAGACCCTTACAGGATTAAACGGCTTGTCATTGGAAACATCAGCCCTTTACAACTGAGATACAAGTTGTTCTTTTATTCAAAAAGATGGCTGAGCAACCCTTACCTGAGATTAGAGGCATTAAGGAGGAGGTACCGTTGATTAAGATACTCCATACAGAATGGTCTAACGGCTTTGGCGGTCAGGAAAAAAGGATTTTATCTGAAATTACTGGACTACGGAAAAGGGGATATTATGTAGCACTATCCTGCAGGAGAGACGCTGAAATCAGGAGGCAGGCAGAAAGATACGGGATAGACATATATCCTTTACCTTTCCTCAACTGGTACGACACATACACTATCTTGCAACTTGTAAAAATTTTAAGGAAAGAAAGGTTTGATATTGTAAATACGCATAGCAGTGTTGATTCCTGGGTTGGTGGCATTGCATCTAAAATTGCAAAGGTCCCGGTTCTTATCAGGACAAGACACCTTGATATACCTCTTAAAAGAGATATACTCCATTTCATACACTATCTCCCTGATATGTACATCACCTGTGGTGAGACCATCCGTAAAAACCTCATTGACAGGTGTGGATTTCCACCTGATAAGACAGTCAGCATCCCCACAGGTGTTACCGATGACTTTTTTAATGTTAAGAGAAATCCAGATGCCAGAGTAAGATATGGGCTGAATAAAGATTCAATAGTCATAACAAATGTAGGAATCTTGAGAAAGGTTAAGGGCCATGAAATAACCTTACGTGCAGTAAAGGTTGTAGCAGGACAATTTCCAGCCGTTAAATTTCTTATAGTAGGAGACGGTCCTTATAGAAAAAAACTTGAGGATATGGTAGATAACCTTGGTATTAGGCAATATGTGATATTCACCGGATTTGTGGAAAACATCCCTGAGGTATATTCTTTTACTGATGTTGCTATCTTGAGTTCCTGGTCAGAAGGTATCCCGCAGTGTCTTCTTCAGGCAATGGCTTCTGGTGTACCTGTGGTTGCTACAGGGGTAGGGGGAGTACCGGAGATTGTTAAGAATGAAAAGACAGGGCTTCTTGTTGCCCCGGGTGACTATAAAGGACTGGCAGAGGGGATAATAAGGATAGTGAAAGATAATGACTTTGCTGCAGGCCTTGTAGAAAATGCTAAGGAATTGGTGCAAAGGGAATATTCTTTAGGTCGTATGCTGGATAAGATAGAAGACATTTATAAAAAACTGCTTGAAAGAAAAAAGGTTAAAAAATGGTGATTCTACATACAGAAACCCTTAAACACTGGGGCGGCCAGCAAAACAGGATACTGATGGAAGCCATTGGCCTTACCAGAAAAGGGCATAAGGTGATTATTGTATGTAACAGGGGCAGTGTCCTTGCTCAAAAGGCAAAGGCACACAAAGGGATAACTGTTTATGAGGTTCGTATGAGAGACAGGTCATATTTCCAGGTGCCAAAACTTATGAAAATCATAAGGAAAGAAGGGGTGGATATTGTATGCACCCACAGTTCATTAGATAGCTGGCCAGGGGGTCTTGCTGCAAAGTTGACAGGTAGAAAACTTGTGAGGTTCCGTCATAATCTCTTTCCTATTCCGAGAAATATCTTTGCAAAGTTTATATATTCCATTCCAGATAGAATTATTGTCATAAGCGGTGGTATCAAAGAATTACTGGTAAAAAAGTATGGATTTAAAAGTGAGGATATCTCGGTAATCCCTTCCTCTGTTGATGTCAATGTATTCAGCCCTGATGTGGAAGGTCTAAGAAAGGAGTTAAAGATACCTTCTGATAAAATAATACTAGGTAATACCTCAACCTTTGCAAAGACAAAAGGCCAGGAGTTTCTTCTAACTGCCTTCAATAATATAGTTAGGAAGTTCCCCTGTATCTTACTGTTGGCCGGAAGGATAAGTGATAAAAGTAAATATCTATCCTGTGTAGATGAAGATGTAAGGGATAGGGTTATATTTCTTGGACACAGAGATGATATCCCGATGGTCTTGAAGACAATAGATATCTTTATTTTTCCCTCAGTTATTGAAGGGTTAGGAACTGCACTTTTAGAGGCAATGGCAGTGGAGAGGCCTGTATTGGTTTCGGATATACCAACCTTCAGGGAGTTTATTGTAGATGGAGTAAATGGCCTCTTTTTTAAGGCAGGAAGTCCTGAGGATATAGAGAAAAAGGTCTCACTGTTAATCTCTGATAAGTCCCTTCGTGATACACTTGGTAAGAATGCACGCAGGACTGTATTAGAAAGGTTTTCTATAGATGTGATGATAGACAAGACAGAGCAGTTATACAAAGAGATTCTCAATAGTCCCTGAATAAATATGAAGCGGATAAAGAATGATACAGGGGTCTTTTACTGTGAGGAAGATATTCTCCCATCGGTTATAAAGGTGTGTGATATGGTCAAAAAGCACCCTTCAGTCCTGGAGCCATTCCGTGGTGCAAGGGATGATGTTAAAGAAATTCTTGCTTCTTTCGGGTTTATGTTTTATCCTACAGTTAAAAAGACGACCATTTTTTATGAAGAGGCAACAGACTGTTTTTTTAAGGTTCTGCATCTCCTGCATCTTAAAGAAAAGGCACTTTATTTTTTCATTGACAGAGGACGTTCAATATATAACCTTTCTGAATATCTTTCCTCTAATGGCATACTGGTTCCCAGGGTAGTGGCTTATGGCACCTTTAAAAAAGGTAGAAAGCCATTCTGGGTGATGAAAAGAATTCCCGGTGTCTCACTTTATGATATACTAATAATGGAAGGAAAGACGGTTAAAAGGGAATTGCTCTTCAGGGTAATTGATAAGATTGTAGAGATTCATAGGCATAATTACTGGTTGGGGGATGCACATCTTGGACATATATTTCTGGATAAAGAGGATGTACCCGGATTTATAGATATTGACGGGTTGAGAAAAAACAGGCATTTCATCCTGAGAAATTTAGCTAAAGACCTTGCCTGTCTTAACCATCCAAGGATTCCTCTAAACAAGGATGAAAAGATGCAACTTTTGGATTACTATATGGATATAATTGGCATAAGGAATAAAGACAGATTCATCAGTATGGTAAAATACTTTTCTAAAAGAAGATGGAAAAGGTAAGTATAATAATCCCGGTCTTTAACCAGATAGAAACAACACTTGACTGTATTGCCAATATAAGGGAATTTAATAAAGACAGTTCACTATTTGAGATAATAGTTGTTGACAATGGTTCAACAGATGATACCCCACAGGTTCTTTCCAATGATAAGGGGATAGTTTACATAAGGAACAAGGAAAATGTAGGGCTATCAAAGGCATATAATAGCGCAGCAAGGCAGGCAAGGTATAATATCCTCTGTTTCATGCACAATGATGTTTTTGTGTATGAAGACAACTGGGTATCTACCCTGAGTGGTTTTATATGTAAAACACAGGATGCAGGTATAGTAGGGCTTTATGGTGCAAAGACCATCCGTAAAGATGGAAGTTTCAGGGGGAAGACAATAGTTCATTCTAAAAAAGACAGCCCTTCTATATCAGGTCCATTTGAAAGAGTGGCTATAGTGGATGGTTTACTTATGACTATCCATAGGGATGTGTTAGAAAAGGTAGGTGGCTTTAACGAAGGGTTTACCATACACTATTATGACAAGGATATCTCTATGAGGGCATTGCTGAATAAGATGCATAACTATGTAATATCCATTCCTTTTGAACACCTCTGTGCTGCTACCAGAAAGAATGTCTCACGAGAGAAAAGTATAAGGGACGAGGCGCAAAAGAGATTTATAGAGATATGGCATAACTTTTTGCCAGCAGATGTAACCACATGGAAAGAGAAGTTATCTTATATATTTAAAAGGAAATGAAAACTGATGGCAGCAGATAATAAAGTGTTTAATGTACTGCATATAATAGCGCGTCTACCTTCCGGTGGTGTGGAAAATATGCTTTATAAGGTTGTCACAAACTATCATAGAGAGAGGTTTAGACCCGTAGTATGCTGTATTGAAGAAGGAGGAGAGGTTGCAGAAAAACTAAAAGAGGCAGGGGTTAAGGTCTATATACTTTACCGGAAGAAGAACACCTTTGACTGGAAGGTAATAAGGGATATATACAGGATTATAAAAAAAGAGGATATCCATATCCTGAGGACACATCAGTTTCACGCAAACCTCTATGGAAGGACTGCTGGAATTCTTGCAGGTGTAAAGATAATGATACCATCTTTTCATAGCCTCTACAGGTCACCAGGAAGACCAAAACTTATCAGGTGCCTCTTAAACCATCTTCTCAGCAGGTTCTCATACAAACTTGTTGCTGTTTCAGATACAATAGCCAGGGATATAATGATGTTTGACCGTGTGAGTGCCAGAAAGATAGAGGTAATCAACAATGGTGTCCCATTAGAAAGGTTTGACATTAATATTTCCAAGGAAGAGGCAAGGAAGAGAGAGAACCTGCCTGCCTCTACAGTCATTGTTGGTACTGTTGGACGGCTTCACAAGGCGAAGGGCCACAGGTTTTTAATAGAAGGGATTTCACATCTGAATGGTGTACTTCTAACAATTGCCGGGGATGGTTCTTTAAGGGCGGAACTGGAAAGAGAGGCAGAAAGGTTAGGGGTTAGCTGCAGGTTTATGGGTGCGATGGACCCTGATGGTGTCCCTTTATTTTTAAGGGCTATTGATATCTTCTGTTTTCCCTCTCTATGGGAAGGGTTCCCTTCAGCACTTGTAGAGGCAATGGCAGCAGGACTTCCTGTAGTTGCATCTGATATACCTTCCCACAGGGAAGTACTTGCTGATGCAGGGCTTCTTGTGCCACCAGGTAATCCTGAAAAACTCTGTCAGGCACTGAAAAGATTGATTGATGAGCCGTCATTAAGGGAATTGCTGGGTATGAAGGCAAAGGAGAGGGCTAAGTTATTCAGTATAGAGAGAACTGTTGCCTCCTATGAGTCCCTCTTTGAGGAGGCACTGAGAGAAAAGGGGCTACTATGAAAAACTACAAGATACTTCTTATCACTACCTTAAGTAAGCCATGGAATAATGGCTGGTATTATAAAACAGGCCTTGAAAAAAATGGCTGCGAGGTGATACCTTTTGACCCAAAAATGGAAAAGGACCCTATAAGTAATGCCTTTGAAGTGGTGAAAGATATAAGACCTGACCTTATTCTCCATACAAAAGATGAACTTCCAGCAGAAATATTTAAGGAGTTGATGCAGTTCTCAAGAGTAGTTCAGTGGTATCCTGACCCTGTCATCCCTGACTGGCTCCCACCATATGTAAAGGCATGCCACATCTTTCTTACTATGTCTGAAGGTCTTGTAGATGAGTTCAGGAAGATGAATCCCCATACATTCTGGCTCAGTCAGGCATTTGAGCCATCATTCTTCAGGATAAAGGAGATTACCCCTGAAGATATTAAGACATTTTCTGCTGATATAACATTTGTCGGGAATCTTGGTTCAAAACCACAGTATCTCAGTAGAAGAAGGTCCCTTATGATGGTAGCAGGGATGTCAGCAAAGGAAGGAATGATATTTAAGTGGTGGGGCCCACCTATCCCTAAAAGCCCTGCCACAATACTTTTGTTCCCTGCAGGATTACGCAGGTCTTATGGAGGGAAATTTGTATGGGGAGAGGAATATGCAAAGGTCGCAAAACTCTCTAAGGTCTTCCTTGCCTTTGATTCAATGCCACACATAAGAAGGTCTATGAGCGCGAGGATGTACACAGCAGTTGGCTGTGGTGCCTTTTATATGTGTCAGTATGTAGAAGGTATAGAGGATGTTCTTACCCCTGATAAAGAGATAGTAACCTTCTCTTCTGATGAAGAGATGCTGGATAAGATAAGGTTCTATCTACCAAAGGATGACCTAAGAAAAAAGATTGCAGAGGCAGGACAAACAAGGGTACTCAAAGAGCATACCTATGAGATAAGGATGAGGCAGATGTGTGAGTTGATAGAACAGGTGAGTAATAATCTATGAAGATAGCAATCCTGAGGGAAAGGTATGAGTGTTTCGGAGGTGCTGAGGTCTATTCTCAGGGATTGATAGAGCATCTTGCCCGTGCTGGGCACAGTGTACATATCTATGCCATAAGGTGGGAAGGTCCTCCTGTTGAGGGTGTCTATTTCCACAGGGTTCCTGCAGTGAGATTTGACCCATTTTTGAGGGACATAACCTTTGCCTTGTCAAGTTATTTCATCTTAAAAAAAGAGAAGTTTGATATCATACAGACACATGGTAAGACACTCTATCAGGACATCTACAGAGCAGGTGATGGCTGTCATATTGAATGGCTAAGGCAGAGGTGGAAGAGAACCAACCTCAAGGGAAAGATTCATATTGTCCTGACTCCCTACAACTGGCTTATTCTTTTGTTAGAAAGGATAATATTTAAAAAACACAGGTTCAGGAAGGTGATAGCCATCTCAGAACTTGTCAAAAGAAACATTATCCAGAACTATCATATGAATGAAGAGGACATAGAGGTGATATATAACGGGGTTGACCTGGAGAGGTTTCACCCGAAGAATAAAGGACTCTATAGAAAGGAAATCAGGAGCCGTTATGGCATCTCAGAAGATGAGTTTGTAGTACTTTTTGTTGGCTCTGGATTTGAGAGGAAAGGGGTAAGGTTTCTCTTAAAGGCGATAGAAATAGTTCCCGGACCTCTTACTCTTATGATAGCAGGTAAGGGCTCAAAAGAGGAGTTTGAGGGACTTGTAAAAAATCAAAGGGTTATATTCTGTGGACCTCAAAAAGAAATCCATAGGTATTATGCATCAGCAGATGTATTTGTCTTGCCTGCAATCTATGAACCATTTGGGAATGTCCATCTTGAGGCATTAGCAAGCGGGCTTCCTGTTATTACCACAAAACTAAGCGGTGGCGCAGAACTCATCAGGGATGGGCTTAATGGGTTTGTAATTGATAGGCCGGAAGATGTAGAAGAAATAGCGAAAAAGATTATATACCTTATGGATAAGTATGAAAATCAGAGGATGGGGCTAAATGCAAGGAAGACCGCAGAGAATTTTTCTATAGAGAGCCATATAGAGAGGATGGTCAGGTTTTATTACTCTCTAAAGGTTTAACCCCGAACATCTTTTTTACTGACTCAAAGACCTCTTCCGGGGTAATCTCTCTCATACAGCGGTTTGTTTTACACCTTGTCTTTATACCGCAGGGACTGCAGGGCAACTTATGTAAAATCACTATATTCCTGTCGCCATAGGGACCTACCTGGGCAGGGTCTGTAGGACCATATAACCCAATCACAGGGATACCAAGTGCTGCCGCAATATGGATAAGAGAACTGTCATTACCAATAACCATCCTGCAGAGTGAAACAACAGCACAGGCAATTCGTAAATCGGTCTTACCTGTAAGGTCAATATATTCGCCATTGATGCCATCTATAACCTTCCTTACCAGTTCTGTCTCTTCCTTCATCCCTAAAAATACAGGCATGATATTATATTCTTTAACGGTGCGGTTTATCAGTTGAGTAAAATTCTCGGGAGACCATATCTTATGTTCGCCCCTGCTGGTAACCCCGAATAGAACAAGGGGGCTTTTATTACCACCGATGAGTTTATTTGCTACATCTTTTTCATCCTCGGTGATGTGTATCCACGGGAGAAAAGAGGATGGTTCAGGGATGGACCTTCCTTTTGATAAGTATTTTACCACCCTGTAGTTACGGTCAACGGCGTGCATCGTAGGGTCAAACCTTTCTACTGGCTTTTCAAATAACCATGCGCATTCTCTCAATAAACTTACAGCAATTCTAATCTTACCTGCTGAGAAGAAACTTACTATACCTGTCCTTAATAGCCCCTGCAAGTCAATAACCAGGTCAAACCTTTCACTTCTTATCTCTTTTATTACCCTCACATACTCTTTGAGGCCACCACTTCTGTCCCATAAGAGAAGTTTATCTACAGTTGGGGTATTGTGAAGGATTTTTGCAAATTTGGTAAAGACAAGCCAGTAAATCTTTGAGTACGGATAGAGTTCTTTAAGTCCATAAGCAACTGGTAGGGAATGGACAATATCTCCAATCCCTGACGGCTTAATAATAAGGATTTTATTCGTCTGTCTTTCCATCTTCGCCCGGAACTAAAACTGTATCTCAAGGGTCAGTATCTGGAAGGGAGAGACATCAAAATTCAGTACTTTCCCCTTCTTCTTTATCTCCTTTTCTCTCTTCTCCACGCTATTAGCGATATACACCTTTTTAGGTGCTTCTGTAAAATCAATCCTTACCTTTTCTTTTTTCCCGGAGAGTTCAACCAAT
>Ga0078972_1012045_pt1 | contig 15103 bp, 16 predicted proteins | sample YelNatPaOPGAMG01_FD_67568 | JGI IMG/M metagenome (GOLD analysis project Ga0078972, IMG submission 67568) | Hot spring thermophilic microbial communities from Obsidian Pool, Yellowstone National Park, USA - OP-RAMG-01 (SPADES assembly) (version 2) | ecosystem: Environmental > Aquatic > Thermal... | reverse complement strand
CCTGGAATTCGCCGCACGCCTGCGCCGCGTGCCCGCCGGCCGCGTGGCCGAGGCGCTGCAGCAGGTCAAGCAGCGCTGCGGTCTGCAGGACGTGGGGCGCAAGCTGATCAGCACCCTGTCCAAGGGCTACCAGCAGCGCGTCGGCATCGCGCAGGCAATCATCCATCATCCCGAGGTGATCGTGCTCGACGAACCCACGGTCGGCCTCGACCCCGCGCAGCTGCGCGACATCCGCGCACTGATCCGCGAACTCGGCGACGCGCACAGCGTGATCCTGTCCACCCACCTGCTGGCCGAAGTGGAGAGCATCTGCGACCGCGTCGAGATCATGCAGAACGGCAGCCTGATCTATGGCGACAGCAGCGCGCGCATGCTACAGTACGGCAACGGGCGCATGCAGCTGGAGGAAGTGTTCCTCGACATCACCGGCAAGCATGCCGCCCGGCACGACCATGCGCACCACAACGGCGAGGCACAGCCATAATCCGCCTGCTCGCCTTGCGGGAACTGCGCAGCCTGCTCGCCGCGCCCTCCACCTGGCTCATGCTGGGCGCACTGCAATTCGTGTTTTCCTGGTTCTTCCTGGCGCGCCTCGACGCCTTCCTGCAGGTGCAGACGCAGCTCGCGCTGATCGCCAACGCGCCGGGCGCGGCACAGACCATCGTCGCCCCGCTGTTCTCGACGCTGGCGCTGATCATGATGATGCTGGTGCCGGTGCTGACCATGCGCCTGCTCGCCGAAGAGCGCCGCAACCAGACGCTGCCGCTGCTGCTGAGCGCGCCGCTGTCCAGCCGCCAGATCGTGCTCGGCAAATTCATCGGCCTCATGCTGTTCCTGCTGCTACCGATCGCGGCCAGCACCGGCATGGTGCTGGTGCTCGCACTCGGCACACCGCTCGACACCGGCCTGCTGCTGTCGAATGCCACTGGCCTGCTGCTGCTCACCGCGAGCTATGCCGCGCTCGGCCTGTATGTCTCGGCGCTGGCGGTGCAGCCCATCGTCGCCGCCATCGGCGCGCTGGCCACGCTGTTCGGGCTGTGGCTGGTGGAAGCCAGCGCCAGCGTCGGCAGCTTCTGGCATGCGCTGGCACCCAGCGGCCACTTCCAGAGCTTCAACACCGGCCTGCTCGACAGCAACGACTGCCTCTACTACCTGCTGTTCTGCATCGTGTTCCTGCTGCTGGCGATGCGCCGCCTGCATAACAACCGCATCTACGGGTGAGCGATGAGACTGCCGCAACCCTCCCTGCTGCTGAAGAATCTGGTGTTCACCGCACTGTTGCTGGCCGCCGCCGTGGCACTGTACCTGCTCGCCGCACATCGCCCGCTGCAGCGCGACATCACCCAGAACGCGATCAACAGCCTGGCGCCGAACAGCGTGCAGGTGCTGCAGCAGCTGCCGGGCGCGGTGAAACTCACCGTGTTCATGACCGAACAGGACGCGCGCCAGGGTGACATGCGCAAGCTGGTGCGCAATTTTGTCGCACTCTACCAGCGCCACAAGCCGGACATCACGCTCGCCTTCATCGACCCCGCGCAGCATCCGGAAGAAGTGCGCAAGGCCGACATCCAGAACAACGGCGAGATGGTGGTGGAATACGGCGGGCGGCGCGAACACCTGACCATGCTCAACGAACAGGCGCTCACCAGCGCGCTGCTGAGCTTGGCCCACCGCAAGCAACAGCTGGTGATGTACCTCACCGGCCACGGCGAGCCCAAGCTCGACGGCAATGCCAATTTCGACCTCGGCGAGTTCGGCCAACGCCTGCAGCAGAACGGCTTCCACATCGGCCCGCTCAACCTCGCCATCGCACAGGAAGTGCCGGCCAATGCCAGCCTGCTGATCATCCCGCAGCCGCAGGTCGACCTGCTGCCGGGCGAAGTGGACAAGCTGCTGCGCTACGTCGACAACGGCGGCAACCTGCTGTGGCTGGTGGACGATGCACCGCTGCACGGCCTGGAACAGCTCGCCGAAAAACTCGGCCTGGTGCTCACGCCGGGCATCGTGATCGACCCCGACGCGCAGCAGATGCGCGCGCCGTCCACCTGGGCCCTGGCCGCGGGCTACCCGCCGCACCCCATCACGCGCAATTTCAACCTGGTCACCGTATTCCCCTATGCGCGTGCGCTCGACCACGAGGACGATGCCGACTGGCAATACCACTCGGTGGTGGAAGCCGCGCCGCGCGGCTGGGTCAGCCGCAACGTGCCCAAGGATGGACAGGCGCCGCACTTCAACAAGTACCACGACATCCCGGGCCCGGTCACCGTCGCGCTCGCGCTGCGCCGCAACGTGAACGACCGCGACCAGCGCATCGTGGTCGCCGGCAGCAACGCCTTCCTCGCCAACACCTACGCCGGCAACGGCGGCAATCTCGACCTCGGCGTCAACATGGTGAACTGGCTCGCCAACGAAGACCAACTGATCACCATCCAGCCGCGTTCCGCCAAAGACAGCGCGATCAACCTCAGCAAGCGCCAGCTGAGCGTGATCAGCATCGGCTTCGTGATCGTGCTGCCGCTGCTGCTGCTGGCAATCGGCGGCTGGCTGTGGTGGCGCCGGCGCTCCTAGAACTTACATGCCGGAACTGCCCGAGGTAGAAACCACGCTGCGCGGCATCGCACCGCATCTCGCTGGCCAGCGCATCAAGGACGTCATCATCCGCCATCCGCAACTGCGCTGGCCGGTACCCGCAGAATTGCCTAGGCTGCTGCGCGGCCAGACTATCCGCGCACTGCGCCGTCGCGCCAAATACCTGTTGCTCGAATTCGAGCATGGCACGCTGCTCTTGCACCTTGGCATGAGCGGCAGCCTGCGCATCCTGCCCGCCGGCACCCCCGCGACCCAACATGACCACTTCGACCTCGTGCTCGCCAGCGGCAAGCTGCTGCGACTGCGCGACCCGCGCCGCTTCGGCGCCGTGCTGTGGCATGAGGGTGACACCGATGAGCCCCCGCAAGGGGTACGCCGAGGGGTGCCCCGCCGCGTTGCGGCGACCCTCTCGCAGCACCCGCTGCTGAAAAACCTCGGCCCGGAACCGCTGCAAAAAGACTTCGACGCGGAGCATCTGTACCGCGCCACGCGCAAACGCAGCGCCGCGATCAAGCTGGTGATCATGGACAACCGGGTGGTGGTCGGCGTCGGCAACATCTACGCCAACGAGGCCCTGTTCCGCGCGGGCATCCGCCCCACGCTTGCCGCCAACAAGCTCAGCCGGCCGCGCTGCGCCAAACTCGTGGAGACCATCAAACAGGTGTTAAAGGAAGCGATCCAGCAGGGCGGCAGCACGCTGCGCGACTTCGTCCACAGCGACGGGTCGAGCGGCTATTTCCAGCAACACTATTTCGTCTATGGCAGAACGGGCGAACCCTGCCACAAGTGCGGCACGCCTATCAAACAAATCAAACAGGGACAGCGCTCAAGCTTCTATTGTCCGCAGTGTCAGAAGTAACAACTTGGCCTGGCGGCCGATTGCCGGCCATAGCGGTCATTCGGATCCTTAGCCGTATCGGTCAGCAATATACGTTTTAAATGCCCGTCAACTCCGCGCTAGAAGCTAGACCAACCCCTTTCCCGTAAGATGTTGGATTGTGAGACTTGGCCCCGCGCTTCTGGTAGCAGTACCTGGTAATTGCCGGAGACGATTGCATTGACAGGGGCTAAACTGTCGCCTACTACAAGAAAGGCAATTCCCGAATGCGCAAAGAAGTCAAAGTGAAGCCAAAATACGCCGTCGTGGCGGCCGTGCAACTGCCCAACGTGAGCGACGTGGAGTTCGAGTCATCGCTGGCCGAGTTGCGCGATCTGGCAAAGACCCTTGGTTTCGAGATAACAGCCACTTTTACGCAGAAGCGCGCAAGCTTTGACGCGACAGCTTATCTGGGCGCCGGAAAAAGGGAGGAGATACGCGCCTATGTGGACAGCGAAGCCGAGTTCACCGAGTTGGCAAGAGCGCCGCATGGCGCCACCGACCCGGACGCCGGTAAGATCGATGTCGTTTTCGTAGATCACGAAATATCGCCCTCGCAAGCGCGCAACCTCGAAATCGAGGTCGGCTGCGAGGTGATGGACCGCACCATGGTCATCCTCGAAATCTTCCACCGTCACGCCAGCTCCCGCGCCGCGCGCGCCCAGGTGGAAATCGCGCGCCTCGGCTACATGGCGCCGCGCATGCGCGAGGCGGCGAAGCTCGCGGGGCCGCAAGGACGGCAGCGTAGCGGCATCGGCGGCCGCGGTGCCGGCGAATCGCACACCGAACTGGATAAACGCAAGATCCGCGACCGCATAGCCGAATTGCAGGTGGAGATTGCCGCGATGGACGTCGAGCGCAAGACGCAGCGGGCACGGCGGCAAGAGCGCCAGGGCATCGCCAACGTGGCACTCGTCGGCTATACCAATGCAGGCAAGTCCACCCTGATGCGCGCACTCACCGGCAGCGAAGTGCTGGTCGAAAACAAACTCTTTGCCACGCTCGATACCACCGTGCGCGTGCTTCACCCGGAGAGCATTCCGCGCGTGCTCGTCAGCGACACCGTCGGCTTCATCAAGAACTTGCCGCACGGACTCGTCGCGTCGTTCAAGTCGACGCTCGAAGAGGCGATCGATGCGTCGCTGCTGCTCCACGTCATCGACGCGAGTGATCCCGGATATGAGCGGCAACGCGAGGTAACCGATGCTGTGCTCGGCGAAATCGGCGCGGAAGCCGTGCCGCGCATCCGCATCTTCAACAAGATCGACCATGTCGGCGATGCAGCGGCGCAAGCCGAACATGAAGCGACACTGCGTGCCGAGTATCCTGATTGCATCGTGATGAGTGCGCGCCGTGGCTACGATGTTGCGAAATTGCGCGAGGCAATAATCGCCTTTTTCCAGCGTGATCGCATCGAGGCCGAGGTTTTCCTTCCCTGGTCGGCGCAGCAAATGCGCGGTGAAATCTTCGCGTGCTGCGAAGTGCTGGAAGAGCGCGCTGACGGGGCAGGCGCGTACTTACGTATTCGCGGCGAGCGCGAGGCGGTGAATAGCCTGTACGAACAATTCGGTCAGGCGCACACTGCGTGCAATTCCTTCTGAAACCCGTCATCCGGACAGATTTCCGTTCATGAGGTATGGACTTCGGCTCGTCGGCCAAAGCTGTCATTGAAAACTATTGAGCCTTACATAAAACATGACATCACCACAGCTCCGCTTGCTTCCAGCAAGCCATGATGATGGAGGGGCGGTGCTGCGCGCTCTTGAGCTTGTTACGCGCAGTCACCTGCAACTCGTCGAGATTGGCGGGGCAGAAATTCGCCAATGCATGCCGCTTGAGCCAAGCCCACAGGTACTCGACCGGATTCAGGTCGGGCGAGTACGGCGGCAAAAATGCCACTTGAATCTGGCCGGTGGTGCTGTCGAGATATTCCCGCACCAGTTTCGACCGGTGCGCCCGGAGCCCATCCCAGACAATCAACAGCGGCTGTTTCAAGTGCGCACGCAACGCCTTGAGGAACTCGACGATCTGCTCCTTCTTGATGCTGCCTTCGTGAAAGCGGAACAGTGCATTCGTTCGGGTCAGTCCGGCGATCACCGACAGGTGCTTCCAGTTGAAGTGAAACTGAATCACCGGCGTCTGGCCTTTCGGCGCCCAGGTGCGTACACGCGTGGGTCGTTCGCTGATGCCCGCTTCGTCGATGAAGACAATCAGCCGCCCCTCTCGCCTGGCTTTTTTTTAAGCGCGGGCCAGGTTTTGCTTTTGAATTCCCGCACCGCATCCTCGTTGCGTTCGATGGCGCGGCGTTCCGGCTTCTGGCTGGAAAAACCCAGAGCGCCGAGAATGCGCCAGACATGCACTTCGCTGTATGACACATCGAACATGCGTTCAATGAGCAGGCGCACGCGCTTGAGCGTCCACAGCTCGGTGCCGAAGCCATGCGCGGTCGGACTGTCGAGCAGGCTGCGCCGCAACTGCGCCAACTGGCGCGCATCCAGCTGCGCCGGCCGGCCTTTGCCGCCCATGGCGCGCAAAGCATCGATGCCGCCCTCATCGAGCACCGCCTTCCACGTATATACCGTCTGCCGCGCAACCCCAACCGCTTGCGCCACCTCGGCACACCCCTTGCCGGCCAGCAGAAGCCGGCCTGCCCGGATTCGCCGGCGCGTTGCCTCGTCCATTTTTTTCGACATGCGCACTCCCCAATACCGATGTGATAACGGTATAACGCATGAGATCAGGAATGGTTGTCATGATTTACGTAAAGGTCAATAAGTGGGTTACTTCTGCTTTCGACCCGTTGCTGCCCTTGGCGACCTGAAGGCTATCTATGCCTCGGCCACCGTCGAAGAAGCCGAGCAGCAACTGGCCGAGTTCGAGGATCGCTGGGGCGAGGCGTACCCGCCGATCGTCCAATCCTGGCGACGCAACTGGACACGCATCATCCCGTTCTTCGGCTACCCGCCCGAAATCAGGCGGGTGATCTACACCACCAATGCCATCGAGTCCGTGAACATGAGCCTGCGCAAGATCATCAAGAACCGCGGCTCGTTCCCGAACGACGAATCGTTGCTGAAACTGTTCTACCTGGCGCTGAACAACATCAGCCAGAAATGGACGATGCCGATCCGGGATTGGAAGGCTGCACTAAACCGGTTTAGTATCCAGTTTGAAGATCGGATGCTGTAACTAGAGAGGAACCCCGTTTACACAAAATTCCGGACACCCTCGCTACACGCTGCGAATGACCCACCCCGTCTGTGCATCGATCAACACCACTCTCGTGGTCTCGCCATGCATGATGCTCACGTGATAGATGCTCCCGCTTGCGCTGCCTATCGCAAAAGAGCTCGCCGCATCTTCTGCCGGATCGCCCAGCAATTCGCTGTCGGAAATCCTGACCCTCAGGCTTTCTTCCTGCGGACCACGGTTGCCGTCGGCGAATGCGATGGATGAAGTGAGGGCGATCACGCCTGCGGCGGCAGGCAGTATTTTCTTGAATTCCATGACGCTTCCTTATATTTATTGTTGGCGGCCCCGGCGTTGCTGCGTACGCGGAGCCCAGGCAATCAGTGCCAGTATGATTGCCATTCCCCGGAATAGTTCAGGAGAAAATCGGAAATCCCAGAGACGCGGCACGCATCGGGTTTCCCGGCTCTCCTGGAAAATTTTGCATGATGCGCTCTGCCTGTTTTAATCTGCTAACGACATCACGACCGGGAGACGAGCATGCCGATCCGCATCGTAAGACTGGGCAGTCCAAGAACAAAGCATGAAGGCCTGCGTATCGGCACAGTACGGCGGCCGCCGCGCGGCGTGCCGAAATCGGAATATGCGGCACAGGACTGGTATGACGTGTGGTACCCCAACCTCGCGCCGAGCCCGGACACGGTGAGGCTCGCGCATGAGGCGCAGACGCAGCAAGACTGGCAGGCGTTCTTCAGGCAGTACCGCGCCGAGATGGCGACGCCCGATAACAGCCGCACGCTCGACCTGCTCGCCGCGTTGTCGCACCAGGCCGATTTTTCGGTCGGCTGCTACTGCGAAGATGAAGCGCGCTGCCACCGCTCGGTGTTGCGCGAGCTGCTCGCCGCGCGCGGCGCCAGCATCAAAGACTGACTAAGCTTCCGCCGCCAGCATGCGCTCGACGTAGCGCGCGATCAGGTCGATTTCCAGGTTCACTTGCGCGCCCGCTTTGAGTTCGTGCAGCGTGGTCACCTGCAGCGTGTGCGGGATCAGGTTCACCTCGAAGTCGTCGCCCGCCACCTGGTTCACGGTAAGGCTCACGCCGTTGATGGTGATCGAGCCCTTTTTGGCGATGTATCTGGCGAGCTCGTGCGGCGCGCGCACCACCAGCCGCCAGCTTTCGCCAATATCGTTGAACGCCACCACTTCGCCCACGCCATCGACATGGCCGCTCACCAGGTGGCCGCCCAGGCGGTCGGACAGGCGCAGCGCCTTTTCCAGATTCACTTTCGCGCCCGGACGGTCGAGGCCGACGGTGCAGTCCAGCGTCTCGCGCGAGACATCGACCACGAAGCTGTTGGCGACCTTGTGCACCACGGTCAGGCACACGCCGTTCACCGCAATGCTGTCGCCGAGCTGTACATCGTCCAGGCCGAGCTGATGCGTGCCCACGGTGAGGCGCAGCCCGCCCTGCCGGTCTTCGATGCGCGCGAGGGCGCCCACGTCTGCCACAATGCCACTGAACATTGCTATCCTTTCCTGATTGTGGCCAGGATGCGCAAGTCGCGTCCCACTTGGCGCAGATCTTTCCATTCGAGCTCGATGCGCTGCTCTAGGCTGGTGAGCTCGCCCAGCCGCGCGATGCCGCGCGCCATGTCGCCCAGCAACTGCGGCGCAACATACAGCAGCAGCTCGTCGACCAGCCCCGCCTGCAGCAGCGAACCGTTGAGCTTGCTGCCCGCTTCCACCAGCACTTCGTTGCAGCCCTGGTCGGCCAGGTCGCGCAACACGGCCTGCACGTCCACCTGACCGTCTACCCCCGGCAGCAGCACCACGCGCGCGCCGGCCGCTTCGAGCGCGAGTATCTTCGGCATGTCCTGGGCCGCAGTGTAGATGACCACGCCCGGCTGCTGCAGCAACCTGGCCTGCGGCGGCAGGCGCAGCGCATTGTCCACCACCGCGCGCAGCGGCTGCCTGGCGTGTTCGATGCCGCGCACATTGAGCTGCGGATCGTCGGCGAGCACGGTGCCGATGCCGGTGAGCACGGCACAGGAACGCGCGCGCCAGTGCTGCACGTCCTGCCGCGCGGCATCATGGGTGATCCATTTGCTCGCGCCGTTGGCAAGCGCGGTGCGCGCATCCAGGCTCATGGCTATCTTGCTGCGTACCCAGGGCAGGGCGCGCGTCATGCGCGCGACGAAGCCGATGTTGAGTTCCTGCGCGGCGGCCTGCATCAGCCCGCTGTCGACCGCGATGCCGGCCGCGCGCAGCTTGTCCAGGCCTTGTCCTGCCACTTTGGGGTTGGGGTCCTGCATCGCCGCCACCACGCGCGCCACGCCGGCCTCGATCAAGGCATCGGCACAGGGCGGGGTGCGCCCGTAATGGCTGCAGGGCTCGAGCGTGATGTAGGCGGTGGCATTGCGCGCCGCCGCACCTGCCGCGCGCAAGGCATGCACCTCGGCGTGCGGCTCGCCCGCGCGCTCGTGCCAGCCCTCGCCGACCACGCTGCCATCCTTGACGATTACGCAGCCGACGCGCGGATTGGGGCTGGTGGTGTACAGGCCGCGCTCGGCCAGTTGCAGCGCACGCGCCATCCACTGACTGTCCGCGGCGACGATCATGTTCAGCTGGGCTTGCGGCGGCGGGGCGCCTTGCGCACGGCGGCGACGGCTTCGGTGAAATCGCCCACATCCTGGAAGCTCTTGTAGACCGAGGCGAAACGGATGTAGGCGACCTTGTCCAGCTTGAGCAGCTCCTGCATCACCATCTCGCCGATCTGGCGCGAAGGAATTTCGCGCTCGCCCAGCGCGAACACCTTCTGCTTGACGTGGTCGATGGCGGCATCGACCAGCTCGGTGGACACCGGGCGCTTGTGCAGCGCACGCGTGAAACTGGTGAGCAGCTTCTCTTCGTCGAAATCGCTGCGCGTGCCGTTCTGCTTGACCACCTGCGGCATGCGCAGCTCGACCGTCTCATAGGTGGTGAAACGCTTGTCGCATGACAGGCAGCGGCGGCGACGGCGGATACTGTCGCCCTCTTCGCTCTCGCGGGTATCCACCACCTGGGTATCGGGACCTTTGCAAAAAGGACAACGCATGCGACACCTCTCTCGGCAATCCTGCCGTCAGAAAATTACGCGCCGTATACCGGGAATGCCGCAGTCAGTTTCCTGACTTCGCCCGCCACGCGCGCGATCACCGCCTCGTCATGCGGCGCGTCAAGCACGTCGGCAATCAGGTTGGCCAGCTTCTCGGCCTCCAGTTCCTTGAAGCCGCGCGTGGTCATCGCCGGCGTACCGATGCGGATGCCGCTGGTGACGAAGGGCTTCTCGGGATCGTTGGGAATCGCGTTCTTGTTGACCGTGATGTGGGCACGGCCGAGCGCGGCTTCGGCGTCCTTGCCGGTGAGCTGCTTGGCGCGCAGGTCGACCAGGAACACGTGGCTGTCGGTGCGCCCGGAAACGATGCGCACGCCACGCTCGACCAGCACCCTGGCCATCACGCGCGCGTTGTCGATCACCTGCTTCTGGTATTCCTTGAATTCGCGGCTGCCGGCTTCCTTGAACGCCACCGCCTTGGCCGCAATCACGTGCATCAGCGGGCCGCCCTGCAGTTGCGGAAAGATCGCCGAATTGAGCGCCTTCTCGTGTTCCGCCTTGGACAGGATGAGGCCGCCGCGCGGACCGCGCAGCGTCTTGTGGGTGGTGGTGGTCACGAAGTCGGCGATGCCCACCGGGTTCGGGTAGAAGCCCGCGGCAACCAGGCCCGCATAATGCGCCATGTCGACAAACAGGTAGGCGCCGACGCTGTCGGCGGTCTGGCGGAAGCGCTTCCAGTCGATCACCAGCGCATAGGCGGAAGCACCGGCCACGATCATCTTCGGCTTGTGCTCGCTGGCGAGGCGCTGCACCTCGTCGTAGTCGATTTCTTCCTTGTCGTTCAATCCGTACTGCACGGCGTGGTACAGCTTGCCGCTGATGTTGACGGTGGCACCGTGGGTCAGGTGGCCGCCGTGGGCGAGGCTCATGCCGAGGATGGTGTCGCCGGGCTTGAGCACCGACACGTACACCGCCTGGTTGGCCTGCGATCCGGAGTGCGGCTGCACGTTGGCGTATTCGGCACCGAACAGCGCCTTGGCGCGATCGATCGCCAGCTGCTCCACGATGTCCACGTATTCGCAGCCGCCGTAGTAGCGCTTGCCGGGATAACCCTCGGCATATTTGTTGGTGAGCTTGCTGCCCTGCGCTTCCATCACCGCCGGGCTGGTGTAGTTTTCCGAGGCGATCAGCTCGATGTGATCTTCCTGACGGCGGTTTTCATCCTCGATCGCCGCCCACAGTTCGGGGTCGGTATGGGCAATGGTGTTTTTGCTGGAGAACATGGCAAGCCTTCCAAATAACTGAAATGGGGAAAAGAAAGGCGCGCATTCTAGCATGCGGGCGGCTCGCGCCGCCATTTGCGACAAAAGCGCCTAGTGCCCCGCCACCGTCATGTTTTCGATCAGGATCGACCCGCTCTGGCGCGAGCCGTGCACCTGCAGGTCGCGGCCCACCGCCACAATCTGGCGGAACATGTCCTTGAGGTTGCCGGCGATGGTGATTTCCTCCACCGGGTACTGGATTGCGCCGTGCTCCACCCAGAAGCCCGCGGCGCCGCGCGAATAGTCGCCGGTGACGTAGTTGACGCCCTGGCCGAGCAGCTCGGTGACCACCAGGCCGCGCCCCATCTTCTTCACCAGGCCGTCGAAATCGAGCTGGCCCGGCTGCAGCACCAGGTTGTGGCTGCCGCCCGCATTGCCGGTGGTCTGCATGCCGAGCTTGCGCGCGGAATAGGAGCCGAGGAAATAGCCCTGCAACACGCCATCCTCCACCACCGCACGCCGCTGCACGCGCACGCCCTCGGCGTCGAACGGGCTGCTGGCAAGGCCGCGCGGGATGTCCGGCACGTCGTCGATGCGGACATGCCTGGCGAACACCTGCTGGCCGAGCTGGTCGAGCAGGAAGGAAGACTTGCGGTACAGGCTGCCGCCGCTCACCGCGTGCGCGAACTGGCCGAGCAGGCTGGCCGCCACCGGCGCCTCGAACAACACCGGCACCTGACAGGTGGGAATGCTGCGCGCCTTGAGGCGGCGCACGGTGCGTTCGGCGGCGATGCGGCCGACCTCTTCCACGCGCAGCATGTCGGCCGCATGGCGAGCCTCGCTGTACCAGTAGTCGCGCTGCATGCCGTCACCCCGGCCCGCGATCACCGCGCAACCCACGCTATGGCGCGAAGTGGCATAGCCGGCATTGAAGCCGAGGCTGTTGGCATACACGAACTGCCCTTCGTGCACATGCACCGTGGCCCCCTCCGAATTGCGGATGCGTTTGTCGGCGGCAAACGCCGCCTGCTCGCACTCGCCGGCCAGCCCGATCGCCTGCTCCACGTCGAGCAGCCACGGGTGGTAGAGATCGAGATCGGGGAAGTGCGTGGCCAGCATCTGCTGCTCGGGCAGGCCGGCGCAATCGTCGCTCGCGGTATAACGTGCAATGTTGAGCGCGGCATCCACCGTGTCGCGCATCGCCTGCTGAGAAAAATCCGAGGTGCTCGCGTTGCCGCGACGCTGACCGAGATAGACGGTCACGCTGAGCCCCTTGTCGCGGTTGTATTCGATGGTCTCCACCGCGCCCTGGCGCACGGTGACCGACTGGCCGAAGCCTTCCGACACCTCTGTCGCACAGGCGCTGGCTCCCTGCTGCTTCGCATAGCGGACGATATCGGCGGCCAGGCCGTGCAGCGTGTCGGCGGCGAGCGAGAAGCGGTGTGCGGTCTGTACGATCTTCATATGCGGAAATTCAGCAAAACGGATTGTGGGAAGGCGTTATCATAACAACATCCATTTATTCTTACGCAGCCATGCACGCCGACGAACAGCACGACAACCACGAGGAAGGCCAGGAAGCGCCGCTCAGCAAGACCCGCCGCAAGCAACAGATGCACGATCTGCAGCACATCGGCGAGCGCATCGCCGCGCTCGGCAACGACAAACTGGCCGAACTCGATCTGCCGGAGCGCCTGCTCGATGCGATCCGCGAATACAGGCGCATCAACAAGTTTGGCGCACAGCGGCGCCAGATGCAGTACATCGGCAAGCTGATGCGCGAGGTGGAACCGGGCCCCATCGTCGCCAAACTCGACGCCTGGGACGGCGTCTCGGTGCAGCACACCGCCTGGCTGCACCGCATCGAACGCTGGCGCGACCGCCTGCTGGAGGAGCCGGATGCGCTGACCGAACTGCTGGCCGCCCATCCCGACACCGACGCCCAGCACCTGCGCGCGCTGATCCGCAACGCGCACAAGGAGAAGGAACTCAACAAGCCGCCGAGGAGCTACCGCGAAATCTTCCAGGCATTGCGCGAGATCATGCCGGAGGACTGAATGCGCGGCCGGCGCAACCTATAACTTTTGCCAGACAGAATAAGCAGTTATAATATCTCCGTGAATTTTCCGCAGTGAGACGATTTTGGCCAAGCGCATAGATGGACCGCAGGAATCGGCCGCAGATGAGCCTGACCATCCGGCCATCGAATACAGCACGCTTTCCGGCGCCGATCAGGAAAAAATACTGCATCTGCAGCAAGACATCCTGATGTCGGTCGCCCGCGGTGCGGATCACATGGAAACCATCAACCAGATCTGCCGCCTGGAAGAACAATTGCTGCCCAATTCCGTCGGCTCGGTCATGCTGATGGACGATCAATATGAATTCCTGAACGTGTATGCCGCACCCAGCATACCCCCCGAAGGTGTCGCCCAACTCAACGGCCTGCGACCGGGGCCCGGCGGCGGTTCCTGCGGCAACGTGATCTATCGCGAGGAACCCCAGTTCGTCAGCAACACCTTCAACGATCCGCGCTGGGACGATCTGCGGCAACTGGCCCACAATTTCAACCTGTGTTCCTGCTGGTCAGTGCCGATCTATTCGGCCGGCCGGCGCAAAATCATCGGAACCTTTGCCCTTTCCAGCTTCGAACATCGCTCGCCCAGCCCGTTCCACCGCAAGCTGCTGGAGATCGGCTCCTCGATCATCGGCATCGTGCTGGAACGCAAGAATGCCGAGCAGGCAGTGCGCATCGCGGCCACCGTCTTCGAATCCCAGAACGGCACGATCATCACCGATGCCGCCGCCAACATCCTGCGCGTGAACCGCGCCTTCACCGAAATGACGGGCTACACCAACGACGAAGTAGTCGGCAAGAATCCGCGCATACTCAGCTCCGGCAGACATGATGCACGCTTCTATGCAGCAATGTGGCAGCGCCTCCATGAGACGTGACATTGGGAGGGGGAAGTGTGGAACCGCCGCAAGAATGGCGAAGCCTACCCGCAACTGCTCTCCATCACCGAGGTCAGGAATGCTGACGGGCAGGTGATCAATTACGTCGGCGCCATGACTGACATCACCCAGCGCAAGCAGTCAGAGGAGGAAATCCAGCGGCTTGCCTATTACGACCACCTGACCGGGTTTCCCAATCGGCGCATGCTGCTCGACCGGCTGCAGCATGCCCTGGCATATGCGGTGCGCGGCAGCCGCTCCGTGGCGCTTCTGTTCATCGATCTCGACAACTTCAAGATCCTCAACGATACCCTGGGCCACGACAAGGGCGACTTGCTCCTGCAGCAGGTTGCCAAACGCCTGACCGATTGCGTGCGCGACACTGATACGGTAGCCCGCATCGGCGGCGACGAATTCGTGGTCATGCTGGAGGATCTGAGCGGCACCGACATCGACGCCCCTGAGCAGGCCAGGCTGGTCGCCGAAAAAATTCTAGCCAGCCTGGCAGTGCCGTTCCAGCTTGCCCGACATGACTATACTTGCACCTCTTCCATCGGTATTGCGCTTTTCAACGGCCAGCAACAGGAATTCGAGGAACTGCTCAAGCAAGCTGACATTGCGATGTATCAGGCGAAGAGCGCCGGCCGCAATACGTTGCGCTTCTTTGACAGCAAGATGCAGGATGCAATCAACATGCGCGTGGAGATCGAAACCGAATTGCGATGCGCCCTGGACAAAGGTCAGTTCCAGCTGCACTACCAGATCCAGAAGAACCATCGGGGCGAAGCTCTCGGGGCCGAAGCGCTGATTCGCTGGAACCATCCGCAGCACGGCATGATGCCGCCCGCACAATTCATCCCGGTGGCGGAAGAAACCGGGCTGATCCTGTCCATTGGCCACTGGGTGATCGAAAGTGCTTGTGCCCAGCTTGCGGCTTGGGCGCGCCATCCGCATATGCGCAAGCTGGCACTGGCCGTGAATGTGAGCGCACGCCAATTTCACCAGCCCGGATTTGCCGATCAGGTAAAGCAGGCCATCACCCGCCATGGCATCGCCCCAACCCTGCTCAAGCTGGAGCTGACCGAAAGCCTGTTGCTGGAAAACATCGATGACACCCTGCAGACCATGAATATG
>Ga0078972_1012044_pt1 | contig 15104 bp, 13 predicted proteins | sample YelNatPaOPGAMG01_FD_67568 | JGI IMG/M metagenome (GOLD analysis project Ga0078972, IMG submission 67568) | Hot spring thermophilic microbial communities from Obsidian Pool, Yellowstone National Park, USA - OP-RAMG-01 (SPADES assembly) (version 2) | ecosystem: Environmental > Aquatic > Thermal... | reverse complement strand
AAAATTTTATCATTAAATCTTTCTCTAAATCTTTTATTGAAATTTTTCTTTTTGATAAATTTATTCTAAGAATTTTTCCTGCATATCCATAATATTTCATTTTTTATCACTTTTTTTCAATTTTTATTCCATGTTTATTAAGAAAATCTTGATAAACTATTCTAGAATATTCATAATTTTTTATTTGAGTAAAATTATTTGGTTCAGTAAAAATAATTGCTTTTGTAGGACATTTTTTTACACATTTTGGATCTCCATTGCATAAATTGCATACTATTGGAATATTTTTCTCTAAATGAAGAAAAACTGCTCCAAAAAAGCATGATTCAATACATTTATAGCATTTTATACATTTTTCAATATTTATTTCCATAAAACCTTTATCATTTTTATAAAAAGCATTTGTTGGACAAACATTTATGCATGGACAATATGAACATAATTTACATAAAATTGGATTATCTATTCCATATTCATCTTCTTTGAAAATTCTTATTCTTGATAATTTTGGATTAAATTTATTTTCATGATAAAAAGAGCATACAAGTTCGCAATATTTGCAACCAGAGCATTTAAATGCATCAATAAATATTTTCTTCATTAAAAACCACTTAATTAATTTATTATAAATTTCTTAATATTATTAAAAATTTATTTATTCTAAAATTAGAATATCGAAAGTTTTAAATATTTTTCTTTTTTTCTAAAAAGAAGGTTTAGAGGTGAAATATTTGGGGGATTTAGTTTGGACAAGCATTAAGCCAATATGATTTTTATAACATTGAATATTCTAATTTATCCCCCCAAATTGAATATATTAAAAAAATATTACTAAGATTTCTTTCTATTAAAATATATAATCTATTGATAGCCATACCTCTAAACCTATTAAATTCTTTGGAGGTGAGAAAATGCTTTATAAAAAAGGAAATATATTGAAAATAATAGCAATTGCTTTGATTTTCTTTATCTTAGGGATTCTAATAGGGTACTATGCTATTTTGCAACAAACTACGTATGTTTCGTTTAAAAAAGTAGGGGAAATAAAAATAGGTGTAATGCTTCCATTAAGTGGTGAACTTGGACCTATTGGAAGCAGAATGCTTAAAGGAGCATTACTAGCAGCTAAAATAATAAATGATACAGGAGGAATAAATGGAAATTATATTAAAATAATTGCAGAAGATACTTTAGCTCTTCCAGAAAAAGCAATTGAAGCTGCTAAAAAACTTATTGAAATAGAAGGAGTAAAAGTAATAATTGGACCTGCAACAAGTACTGAAGTATTAGCTATTTCAAAATATGTTAATGATAGAGAAGTAGTTTTAATATCGATGTCTGCTACAGCTGAAAAAATAAGCGAACTTGGAGATGATTATGTATTTAGAGTTGTTGCAAGCGATGTTATGCAAACTCAAGCAATAGCAAGTATAATAGAAGAAATGAAATATAAGAAGATTGTAACATTTGTTGTTGCAAACGATTATGGTATAGGTCTTGAAGAAGGGTTAAAAAAATTGCTTGGAGGAAAAATTGCATTAAGCATTAGATATGATCCAGCAAAAGGAGATTATAGAACAGAATTAATGCAAGTATCTTCAATCAATCCTGATGCAATATTCTATGCTTTATGGGTTGAGAGTGGGATAATTGTTTTCAAACAAGCTCTTGATATGGGCTTAGAAAATATACCTACACTTGGAAGTGAAGGAATGGCTGATGTTGCTTTCTTTAAAGATGAAAAAGCTGCTGAATATATTTTAAAAACTGGTTTAACAGGTTCTAAACCTTCTTCTCCTAAAGGAACACTTGGATACAATATATTCTATGAAGAATATAAGAAATATTTCAAAGAAGAACCTGGTTTATATTGTGAATATACTTATGATGCTACAATGCTTGCAGCATTATCTATTGCTAAAGCAAGTGCTTATAATGGATATGAAATTAAGAAAGCTTTAGAATCTACTTCTAAATATTACATAGGTGCTACTGGACATAAAGCATTTGATAAGAATGGAGATATAATTCTTGCAGAATATGATATATGGAAAGTTTCTAAGAGTATCGATGGAGAATATTTCTTTAATATAATTGGTTCTTGGAATACTGTGCAAGGATTATTAATGAAAAAAGAATGAAAAAGGTGAAGAATATTAAATGGATTTAGCATCAATAAACTTCCTACAAATATTTTTTAATGGATTAATAACTGGAAGTATATATTTTTTAGCTGCTTTAGGCCTTTCTTTAACATATAGTTTGCTTAATTTTCCAAATATTTCTCATGCTGAATTTCTTGCGTTTGGAGCATATGCTGCATATATGTCTCTTAAATTAATTGAAAATAATTTCTTTCTATCAATCATTATTGCTTTTATTTCTACAGGTTTTCTTGGAATATTTTCATATTTGATCGTTTTTAAACCATTATCTAAGAAGGGGAGTAAACCGATGCATCTTACAATAGCATCTTTAGGATATGGTTTATTCCTTAGATACTCTATGTATCAATTTTTTGGTAGAGAAGCATTAACATATAAATTATGGTTTGAAGCTTTTAACATAGGTCCTATACGTGTAACATCTCTATGGATTTTAATAATATTAACATCTTTAATACTTGTATTTTTATTACATTTGTTTTTAAAGAAAACTTTAATTGGAAAAGCAATGAGAGCATTATCAAATAATCAAATTTTAGCAATGGTTTGTGGAATAGATAAAGAGAAAATTCTATTGCTTGTATGGTTTATTGGAGCTGGATTAGCAGGAATTGGAGGAGTTTTTAGAGCAGGAGATACTAGAATAACTCCTATCCTTGGATGGGATTTAATGATTCCAATTTTTTCAATAATTATTCTAGGTGGGATAAAAAATTTATATGCTATAATAGCTTCTGCTTATATCATAGGTTTAATAGAGAATTTTTCAATAATATTATTAACAATCTTTAATTTATCAACTGAGTATAAAGTAATCATAGCTTTTATAATTTTAATAATCATACTCATTTTAAAACCTTATGGATTATTTACAAAAGCTGGAAATAAAAGTGATTAATATGATAGCATTTATTTTAGATACGCTTATATGGATTGCTTTATATTCTATTTTATCTCTTAGCTTAAGTATTGAATATGGTTTTACTGGAATAATGAATTTTGGTAAAGCATTATTCTTTATGATTGGAGCATATGTTTCAGCAATTGTAACATTGAATGGTTTAAATTATTTTATAGGATTATTATTTGCTATTTTATTTTCAGCTTTAATAGGCTTAATATCATCTATTCCAATGATTAAAGTTAGAGAAGATTATTTTGCTATTGTAACATTAGCTTTAAGTGAATGTATTAGAATTATATTGAAAAATGAATATTGGATTGCTGGTGGACCAATAGGTTTAAAAAATATTCCATCAGCTTTTCCATTAAAAAATTTAAGCTATGAATTTTTCCTAATTTTAAATTTATTATTGATAATTGGAATACTATTATTCTTTTATTTAATTTTAAGAATGATAATAAAATCACCTTATGGAAGGATATTGAAAGCAATCAGAGAAGATGAAACATTAACTCAAATTCTTGGTAAAAATACTTTCGAATATAAAATTCAAATATTCACTATAGGTTCTGCTATGGCAGGAGCTGCTGGAAGTTTTTTATCACAATACATTGGATATGTAAGCACAGACTTATTTTTATCAACTACAACTTTTACTATATGGATAATGTGTATTATAGGTGGGCCATCGAATATTAATGGAGCTATTATTGGAGCTTTATTTATGAGGGGGATTGAAAGAGGGACAAGAATATTAAAAGATTATGTAAATATGCCAATAGATCCAAACAATTTTATGTTCATAATTACAGGTATCTTAATGATCTTTTTCATAATGTATAAACCTGAAGGTATAATTAAAGAGAAAAGGATGGAGATTGAATAAAAAAATGAAAGATATATTGATTTTAGAAAATGTATATAAAAGCTTTAATGGATTAAAAGTTGTAAGAAATGTTTCTATTAAAGTTAAAGAAAAATCTATCACAGGTTTAATCGGACCAAATGGAAGTGGAAAAACAACTTTATTCAATCTTATTTCAGGAATTTATAAAATTGATAATGGAAAAATTTTCTTTAATGGAGAAAGGATAGATAATTTGGAACCATATGAAATATCAAATAGAGGGATTATTAAAAGTTTTCAAATTCCACGTATATTTAAAAGATTAACAATACTTGAAAATATGTTAATTGCAGCTAAAAATATTGAAGGAGAAAAAATATTAAATTCTTTAAATAGAAATAATTGGAGAGGAATAGAAGAAGAAAATATAAAGAAAGCATTAATTATACTTGAATTTTTAGAATTGAAAGAATTGAAAAATTCTTTACCAATAAATATTTCTGGAGGACAATTAAAACTTCTTGAAATTGGAAGAGCATTAATGTGTAATCCTAGAATGCTTTTATTGGATGAATTGATTGCAGGAATAAATCCAATATTGGCTGAAAAAATATTTAAAAAAATAATTGATTTAAGGAATAGATTTGATATTACTTTCTTTATAATAGAACATAGAATAGAATTTCTATTTGATTTTGCTGAATATATTTTTGTTATGGATAAAGGGGAAATAATTGCTGAAGGTACTCCTAAAGAAATAATGAATAATGAAAAAGTAATGGAAGCATATTTAGGAGAAAAATAGGTGTTTCAATGGAAATACTTAAAACAATAAATATTTCAGCAGGATATGATGAAATAATCATAATAGAAAATATTTCAATAAATGTTCATAAAGGAGAAATAGTTTTTCTCATTGGACCAAATGGAGCAGGAAAAACAACTTTAATAAAAAGCATTGTTGGAATAGCAAAAATATTTAATGGAGAAATTTTCTTTAATGAGAAAAATATAACAAATATTAACTTAAATAAAATTATTAAAGAAGGAATTGGTTATATGCCTCAATTAGATAATGTATTTACAGATTTAACAGTAAAAGAAAATTTAGAAATTGGAGCATATATTTTAAAAAATAGAAAGAATTTTGAAGATTTATTAAATAATATATTTAACATTTTTCCAGAATTAAATATTCTAAAAAATAGGAAAGTAGGAACATTAAGTGGAGGAGAAAGGCAAATGCTTGCACTTGCAAGAGCAATGATCATTAAGCCAAAATTGTTAATATTGGATGAACCTACTGCCAATTTAGCTCCAAAAGTTTTAAAGATTTTTTATGAAAAAATAAATGAATTGAATGAAAAATATAACATTTCTTTTCTTATAGTTGAACAAAATGTAAGGAAAGCTTTAGAAATAGGTTCAAGAATATATATATTAGTTTCTGGAAAATGTGTGCATGAAGCAGAAAAAGGGGAAATGAAAGAAGAAGATATAAAGAAGATATTCTTAAGAAGGGATTCTTAATCATTCTTCCAAATATGATATTTCCCATATTACTCTTCCATTTGGATCAGGACATTCAACAAGACTTGTTCTTGGAAGCCAATCTTCAGGTTCAACAATATTCCTTTGTTTAGCTGGTAATAAAGGCAATAGACTTGATAAAGCATATATGCATACATGCTTATTTTTATCTGGAAGAATGAGTTTTCCTCCATCAAGAATGAAATAATCCCCTATTTTCATTATATCACATTTCCCTTTAATTTCTTTCACTTTAACAATTAATTTTCTCATATCAAATCTTTTATAAAGTCTAGAAATTTAAATATAAAAATTTTTAAAGCATTAACAAAAAAGAAATTTTTAAAAATTTATAATTTTCATATATTTTTAATTATTTAAAGTGAATCGTAGAGTTTTGATTTTTCTTAATTAATGAAATACTATAAAAATAAAGGAAAACAACTTTTTTAAATAACCTATGAACATATTTAAAAAAACTTGGCTTTTCTAGAAATTCATATGAAATTAAGCTTTTTCTAAGAAGCATATTTTAAAATGAGATGATTGAAGAAAGAATAGAAAGGAAGAAAAACAGAAGAATAATTACTTCATTCTTAATCTTACTTCTTTTATATATTAATTTAGAAAAATAAGAAAAGCAAGATTTATAAAGCAATAACTTTAATTAAAAAAAAGGTAAGATTGGTTAATATAGATACTACTACTACATTGGAAAAATTTAGGAAATTCTTAATATATAGTACTTGTAAGTCTTTTATTCCTAAAGGATATTTAAAAGACCCTGATATTTTTCCTGAAAGAGAAGAAGCTGGAACAATATATATAGAATGCTCATCAAAAATAAATTTGAAAAAAATAAGAGGGATACAATTTGTTAAAGTATATGATGTGCTAGGAGTGCTATATGCATCTAAAAGTGGAAATACAAAATTAAAATGGAGACAAATAGCTGGTAAAATTGGGAAGATCACAGGAGAAGCTTCATTGAATTCTTTAGTTAATCTTATAGAAGCTGGAGTAATAACGAAAAAAGATGTTATGAAGCAGCTTCAAGAGAAGGGAGAAGAAAATATGGAAGAATAGGATATTTAACTTATTTCTAAACTTTGCTACTCCAATGTATTGTTTTATTATTTAACTACTTTCATTTAGTATCTATTAATTATTTCTTATATATTCTAAATTTTCATTTTAATGAGTATAGATAAAAAATGGAGAAGGAATATTCTTAAAAATAAAAGAAGAAGTCGAGTCATTAATTGAAAATTTTAGAAAATCATTTTAGTTTTATTCTTATTTGTGAAGTAAATATTAAAATTCAAATTCTTAAATTAAAATAATTTTATTAAAAAAAATATGCATTAGAAGAAAATTAAAAAGATTTCTTGAAAATGGAAAAGATTAAGAAAGAACAAGAACAACTACTGGGAGCATCATTTTAAAAATTCTGAGAATAGTTATAGAATTAAATCAGTAGATGAATTGGAAATCTAATAAAGGAAAGAATTTAAAATATTCGAATATTATTTTCAAATCTTAGGAAGTTGTTTTATGTTTTTTATACTTGTTTTTCTTTTTCTAATCTAGCAATTCTAATTTCCAATTCTTTTAATTTTTCCATTATTGAAATTCTTTTTTCTAAAGAATCAAATTTAGTAAACATTTCACTTCTTAAAGAATTCATTTCATTCCTTAAGCTTCCCATCTCATTTCTTAGACTCCCTATTTCTTTATGTACTGCATCAAATCTAACTAACATTTCATTCCTTAAGCTTACAAATCTTTCATTAAATGTTTTCTCTAAAGAATCTATTCTATTTTCTAATGATTCTATTCTTGTATTCATTGTTTTTTCTAAAGAGTCTATTCTTGCATTAATTGCTTTTACTTCTCCAGTTATTTCACTTAATTTTGGTAAAAGTAGCTTTTCAATCCATGATGGAATTTTTTCAACCATTTATATCTATTTTAGATTAATTAATAAGATATTTAAATACATTTTTAAAATTAAATAAAAATAAATATACATTAGAATTTAGTGTGAGAAAATGAGAGTATTTCTTGTACTGGCTTTTTTAAAAAATATTAAAAGGGTATCAAAAATAGTGCAAAAATTAATGAATTAGATATTGGAGATTCTTTACTAAAAGAAGAAATTCTTAAACAATATTGCAACGGTTAATTAAGCTTAGAAATTTGAATTTTACATTTTTCTATTTTTGTTATATATTTAATGTATCCATGTAGTAATGCTAATCGATATATTTTTAAAAAGAATCTTTAAGTATAGGAACTAGTTATAATACCTTAGAAAAAAATGATGAAAAGAGTTATGAATAGGAAAAATATTGTGATAGTAATACTATGTATATTTCTTGTAACGAGTTTAGTACTTTGGCAAGTAGATAAAATTAATTTAAACTATCAAATTATTTCAAAAGAATCAGAAATTTCAGAAAAAGATAAAATTATAAATTCATTAAAGAATGATTTGGAAAAATTACAATCATCTTATTCTGACTTAAAGGTTTCTTATATAAAACTTTCTTCAGATTATGAACTTCTTAATTTAAGCTATCAAAATCTTCAATCGCAATATTCGATGCTTGAAGAAAAATTTGAAGATTATAAAGAAACTCATGCTTATAGTAATACAGAATATTTAGAATTAAACTCTAAAGTTTCAAACCTTGAATTAAATTTATCTAACTTAACTAATAAATATAATACTCTAAAATCAGAATACTCAAAGCTTTATTTCAATTATTCGCAGCTTTATTCAGAATATAATACTTTAAGTTCAAATTATTCAAAACTATATTCAGAATATTCAAAGCTTTACTCTGAATATTCAGCATTAAAAGCTAGTTTAAAAAGTAAAGATACTAATCTCAATTTCTACTATGCACAACTTAGTCAAAATGTTTTAAATCTTTATAATTTACTTCAATCTTATGTTTCATTACCACAATCATTTTCTCGTGTTCTAAATAAAGAAGCAGTTAATGTAGTTTCTTCTATCGTTTACTCTATAACGGAAGGCTTAACTTCAAGATGGTCTGCATATCAAAAAATCTACGATTATATAACATCGAATATTAAATATGTGAATGATATTGATATGTTGTATATCAATAACTATTGGTATGTGGACGTTAGTGGATTTGAATATATTACTAAATTTGAAGTAAATACAACAAAAAGTTATATACAAACTCCAAAGCTTACGCTTGAAACAAAGCAGGGTGATTGTGAAGATCAAGCAATATTAGCTTATGCAATGATACAATACTATAGGAAATATATTATGGGTACTGAATATTCGCTTTATATAGCTCATATAGAATTCTCAGATGGCATAGGACATGCTGCAGTTTTTCTTCCAGTTAAGGGAGGAGAAATTTGCATTATAGATCCTGCAGGTAAATATCTTACTTCTTCTAATGGTGAAATAGCATCAAAACCAGCAAGTACTGAACTTCAAGAATATTCAAATTATTGGTCTGAGCATGGCACAATAAAATATATAAAACTTTACAGTATTTCTATAACAGATGGTAGTTATAAAATTGTTGCAGAAGGCAATATTAATAAAATAGTAGAATTCCTATCTCAATCTTAATATTCAATTTTCTAAAATAAATTTCTATAAATTATCTTTTCTTTAATCCTTTTAGGTTATTCAATATAGCTTAGTTCTTTTTCGCTTGAAAATTTAGTGGTAAATGGGTAAAATATTATAAAATTCTTTGCATATTTACTTCTGATTAATGGGCATGCTCCTCGAGATTTGACGATGAACCTTCTTATTTCTGATTTTATTCCATAGAAATGAATTTCTTTATTTAATTGGAATGCTTTAATTATTTTTTATTATTTCTAATATATTCTAAATTCTCATTTTCTATATTTATTCTTATTTCATCATTTGCTCCACGAGATATCCTTTTAGGCATCTCCACTTTTTCTTAAAAAATCGTATAAAGCTTTATATAAAAAAAGTTATGAAATAAAAAAGGTTTTTAATATCGTGAGTTCTTAATAAAAATAATAATTATGGTAATGAAAAGAGAAAACATTATAAATAGTATTAAAATAATAGAGAGAATATATTGGGGAAGAATCGAAATCCAATATTCTTTAAGAGGCGAGTGAAATGCCATCTTTAGAGGAAAAATGGGTTAAGAAATGGAAAGAAGCTAAAATTTTTGAAGCAGATCCAGATCCAAAAAGAGAAAAAGTATTCGTAACATTTCCATATATGTATTGTAATTCTGGTATGCATTTAGGACATGTTTTTACTGCTTCACATGTGGATGTTTATGCACGTTTCAAACGTATGCAAGGATACAATGTGCTATTCCCTTGGGCATGGCATTGGACAGGCACAACCATAGTTGGAGTTGCTGAAAGATTAAAAAGAGGTGATATGAATCAATATAGGATATTCAAAGATATGGATGAAGTGCCTGAAGATATTTTATCAAAATTTATAGATCCACATGTCATAGCAGAATATTTCACTAATGAGAATAGAGAAACTGTTAGTTTAATTGGATTTAGTATAGATTGGAGACGTGAATTCACTACTATTGATCCATACTATAAGAAATTTATTGAATGGCAATATTTAACACTAAAGCGCTTAGGATATGTTGTTAAAGGGACTCATCCAGTTGTATGGTGTGTAAATTGTTCAAGCCCAACAGGCGATCATGATCGTTTAGTTGGTGAAGGTGTAAGTCCAGAAGAATATTATGTGGTTTTATTTAAATGTGGAGAATATTATTTAGCTGCAGCTACATTTAGACCTGAAACAATTTTTGGAGCTACAAATGTTTGGGTAAATCCAGATATAGAATATGTTATTGCTTCTTATGAAGATAAAAAAATAATTGTTAGTAAAGAAGCAATAGAGAAACTTTCTTTACAAAAGAAAGATATAAAAATAATAGATAAAATTTCTGCATTAGAGCTTATAGGTAAAAAATGTACAATTCCAATTGTTAATAATGAAATAATAATTTTACCAGCTAATTTTGTTAAAGCAGATATAGGGACAGGAATTGTATATAGCGTTCCAGCTCATGCACCTTATGATTTAGCAGCTTTAAAAGATTTAAAAAATAAAGCAAATGAAATATCTATAAAATATAAAATAAATATAAATGAAATATTATCAATAGAGCCTATATCTATAATTTCTACTCCAGGTTTTGGAGATTTTCCAGCAGAAGAAATAAATTCAAAGCTTGGAGTAAAAAATCAAAATGATATAGAAAAACTTGAGGAAGCAACAAAAACAATTTATATGAAAGAATTTTATGAAGGCATTACAAAAAATAATTGTGGAGAATTTAGCAATTTAAGTGTTAGAGAAGCTAAAGAGGAAATTAAAAATAAATTATCCAAAATTGGATTAGGTTTATGCATGTATGATTTACCTGAAACTGTTATTTGTAGATGTGGAACAAAATGTATTGTAAAAATATTAGAAGACCAATGGTTCTTAAATTATTCTAATGAGCAATGGAAAAATAAAGTTAAAGATCTTTTATATAATATGAAAATTTATCCAGAAGAAGCTAGACAATGGTTTTTAAATGTTGTTGATTGGCTTCATGATTGGCCTTGTGCACGCAAATCTGGTTTAGGCACTCCTTTACCATGGGATAAAACATGGATAGTTGAAACTTTAAGCGATTCAACAATTTATATGGCTTTTTATACAATTAGAAAATATTTAAATGAAAAAGGGCCAATTCCAATTGATAAAATTGATTATAAATTCTTCGATTATGTATTTTTAGGAATTGGAGATTTAAATAAATTAGCTAAAGAAAATAATATTAATCCTGAAATAATTAAGAAAATTAGAGAAGAATTCTTATATTGGTATCCAGTAGATTTAAGAGATTCTGCTAAAGAGCTTTTACCAAATCATCTTACTTTTTATTTATTCCATCATGTAGCTATTTTCCCAAAAGAACTTTGGCCTAAAACAATTGTAGTAAATGGAATGATAACTCTTGAAGGTAAAAAAATGTCTAAAAGTAAAGGAATATTCTATTTAGCAAAGAAAGCTATTGAAAATTTTGGTGCGGATGCAACTAGATGTGCATTATTAATAGCAGCTGAAGATATGAATGATGCTGATTGGCGTGAGAAAAATGCTATTGATATTAAAAAAACTTTAGATAGTTTTCTTGAATTGGTTAAAGATTTTTCTAATAAAGAAATTAATGAAGAAATTGATGAAATTGATATATGGCTTTTATCTAGATTGCAAAAGAAAATTAAGCAAATTACTGAACTTTTAGAAAAAGTTAAAACTAAAACTGCTTTAGAAATAGCTTTATATGAAATGTTAAATGATTGGAAATGGTATATTAGAAAGAAGAAAAGTAAAGAATCTTCAATTTATACAAAATATTCTAAAGAATTCATTAAAACATGGATTAAGCTTCTTGCACCTTATGCACCATTCACATGCGAGGAAGCTTGGAGCATAATAGGAGAGAAAGGATTTGTTTCATTAGCTGAATGGCCTAAAGTTGATGAAGGGAAAATAAATGAAAAAATAGAATTTGAAGAAAAATACATTTCTATAATTTTGGAAGATGTATGGAATATAAAGAAAGTTTTAAAAGAAGCACCTGAGAAGATTTATTTCTATTGTCCATCTAAATGGAAAAAAGAATTAGCTAAATTCTTAATTGATTATGGATTATCAAAAGCAATTGCAAATTCTAAAAACTTAATCAAGGAAACAATAAAAGTTTTTCCTGAAAGAAAGAATGAAATTCCAAAAATATTGAAGAAACTTATTGATACATTGTCTTCTTATAATATTGAAGAAAATATTGATTTATGGAAAAAAATAATAGATTCAGAAGATGAAATATTAAAGAAGAATTTAAAATTTTTAGAAAATGAATTAAAATGCCAAGTGATAATGTTTTCAGAAGAAGATAAAGATATATACGATCCAACGAAAAAAGCTAGTACTTCACTTCCATTAAAACCAGGAATATATTTCAGTTTTACTAAATAATTTAGATTTTTTTATTAAAGCTATTATAATTTATGATAGAAAATGTTAAATAGAAATAGAGTTTGAAGAATAATGTTAAATATAGATTTTAAGAAAATTAAAGAAGCAGCATATGATTTAAGATTTTTATTAAATAGAGATTATAGAAAAGAATTTGCAATAGATTTTGTTTCAAAAAAATATTCTCTTAATAAATTTGAACGTTCAATTCTTTATAGAGGAGTTTTAAAGGAGGAAGAAGCAAAAATTATAAAATCTAAAAAAGTAAATATTGAACAACTTATTAATGAAAAAGTTATTATTGATGGATACAATGTTTTAAATACTATAAAAAATATTCAAGCAAATCAATTAGTAATTTATTGCGATGATGGAGTAATTAGAGATATTGCTGAAATTCATTATGGATTTAAATTGAATGAAGATTGTATAAAAGCTTTGAATAAAATTATTAAAATACTTAATGAATTATTAATAAAAGAAGCTATTTTTTATTATGATTCAATGGTTAGTAAAAGTGGAGAATTGGCAGCATTAACTAGAAAAATTATGGAAAAAGAAAGAGTTAATGGGAATGCTATAGCTGAAAAAAGTGTTGATAGTAAAATAATTAAAGAGAAAGGAATAATTTTAAGTAGCGATTCAATAATATTATTAAAAGTAGAGAAATTTTTTGATCTTCCAGAATATGTATTAAAAATTGAGAAAAGAGAGAATCAAATTTTTTTGCTTTAATATTTTTATGAAAAAATAAATATATCTATGTTTAAATTAGAATTAGAAAATATAATGATGGGGCCCGTGGCCTAGTATGGACAAATTATAAAAAAGTCTAAGGCGTCGGCCTTCTAAGCCGGAGATTGATTTAACCGGAAATCCCGGGTTCAAATCCCGGCGGGCCCGTTTTTTATTTAATTAATTTAGATGGCATGTATAATTATATGTAAGCTATTAGTTTTTTTAAGCAATTATTTTCATTCATTTAATACAAATTCTATTGAAAAATGCGAATTTTTAAATAAAATTTTATAACGTTATAACTATAAAGTTTCTTTGATTCAATAAATCAATTTTCTAAAGAATAATTTTATATTCTTAAATATAATTTAAAAATGAAAATTTAGGTGCAAAATTCAAATATTTATATAGAAATTTGAAAAAATAAAATAAAAAGGGCTGGTGGTCTAGCCTGGTGGGACAAAATTTACCAAAGCCACCCTTACGAATTATTTAAGATAGGTGGAAGTCGCCGGTTCAAATCCGGCCCAGCCCATTAAACTTTTTAAGCGAAGCTTTAAATATGGGCATTCTTACTTCTAATTGATAGTAATGGAATCTAAATATGCCCATTTAATTGAAAATACGAATGTTAGTATTAATTTTGATAATGCTGTTACATCATCCCAAACTATGCCATCGTCCCAGCCTGTAGTAGAAGAAGTACCTATATCTTACATAATTCAAACAGCAACTATACCTTTTGATGAAAAAGCATCACGTCTTGAATTATTAGTAAGAATTATATGGCTCTTTCTAACTTGGTTAGTAAGTTTTGTATACTCTTTGGTCTTTGGTATTCTTATACTAATTTATACCATTATTGCATCAATTTTGAATGTCATCAACTTCTTCATAATTTTAATAACTGGAAAACGATGGAAAACTGCTTTTAATTGGCAAGCAAAACTTATAAAAAATAGCGCAACTTATTACACTCGCCTTTATAATTATACAATGCGAAGAGCACCATACTTTGGACTCATGACAGACAAAAGACCAGAATTAGGAATGGAATCAGAACCATCCAAAACGCCAGGAGGATCCCCAGCTTAATTAATCAAATAATCAAGGTTACTTATCTTAAATAATTAAAAGAAAATATCTTTATTTATTTCCCTTTCTATTTTCTTCAAAGTTTTTTGAAATATTTTTTAATATTTTTTAGGATGATTATTGTTTATGGTATAAGATAATAATATAAGATAGCAAGAATGTGTTTACTTTTAACTATATTTAATTATTCTATATTGTAAAGAACTATGGAAAAATATTAAAAAGAAAAGTATATTTATTGGTAATGAGCTGCTTTTTTAAGTGATTTAGTATGCGTATTCGTGTAATAACAGGTACTGCTATGCTTGGAGCATTGGTTATCGTACTTGATTTAACATTCTGGCTTGCAAAAATAAAAATTCCATTTCCAATTTTTCCTAGATTAAAATTTGATTTTGATGGTGTTCCAATAATTTTAGCTCTTTATCTATATGGACCATATTCTTCTTTTGTAACATCATGCATAGCTTTTCTAGTAATATCTTTTAGAGATCCTGTAAGTGCTTTCATGAAAGCTCTTGCTGAATTTTCTACAGCTTTAGGCATTATACCATTTTATAAGAAAGGGAAAAAGTTTTTCCAATTAATTGGAATAATTAATGGAATTATTGTAAGAACTATTGTTATGGCTATTTCAAATATTTTAGTTTTGCCTTTCTTTCAAATACTACCTTTAGAAGCGGTAATTGCTATGCTTCCATTTATAATTGCTTTTAATATAGCAGCTGGAGCAATAAGTGCCTTTTTGGGCTATATTCTTTATGAAAG
>Ga0078972_1012043_pt1 | contig 15104 bp, 14 predicted proteins | sample YelNatPaOPGAMG01_FD_67568 | JGI IMG/M metagenome (GOLD analysis project Ga0078972, IMG submission 67568) | Hot spring thermophilic microbial communities from Obsidian Pool, Yellowstone National Park, USA - OP-RAMG-01 (SPADES assembly) (version 2) | ecosystem: Environmental > Aquatic > Thermal... | reverse complement strand
TATTATACGTTAGATTGTGGTGTAAGAATGGGGGGCAACAGAATAAGCTTATTTTTGAGCATAGCCCTTTTTGCGCTTCTTAGCATAGGCATAGCAAATGCAGCTGGTCTTTCAATAACATCTAATCCAATAACAACACCAATAGATTATCCACAGAACGCAATATATACAATAAGTGGCATTTCAGGCGGCGTGCCTCCATATACATTTAATGCATACTACACAAATACTAATGCTCTTGCAACAAATGTATTCTTAGGCAGCAATACTTTCTCACCATCTGGAGCGTATAATGCCATAGTAATTACAATAAATTCTATATCAACAAACTCTATATCAATAACTGCTTATAATGGTATTGTTAGTACAGCCAATATCCTATTCTCTAACACAATATCTACAGGAACAGCAAACACAATATACGGTGCATGGATCTTCAATGCATTCTTTGCTGATTCCACTGGTGCAAGTGCAAATACTATTTCATCCTCAAATACATTGACAATAGACCCAACACCGACTGCAACACTTCTTACGCCAAGCAATACAATGCTAGATTCGGGTCAGTATGTCACATATAATGTTATAATAAATGGTGGAACGCTACCAATAACTGCTAATCTTATTTATGTATTTGGTCCTTCACGAGACGCTCTAATAAATGACAATGCTCCTGGCGATGTGCTTCAGACAATAACTTTACCTGCTGGTTCTGCCGAACCAAATACCATAACCTTCAATTCATTTGAACTTACAACACCAGGACCATATATATTTAATGTTGTTGCAGTAGATAGTGCAAATACGCCTGTAACATTCAACGCGGTTGCCAACACTATAACAGTTAATCCTATATTGTCGGTTTCAATCTCACCAACATCAAATACGCTCGATGCTAGTCAGGTATTGCCGCTAGCAACAGTAGTAACAGGTGGAACGCCACCATTTAGTATTACATATAGCCTATCAAATGATCTTTGTGGCAGCTTGAGCGCACCATCAAATACCCTTAGTGCCGATGGCACTAATACAATAGTGTTTTCGCCAAACACTGCAATAACATCAGCATGCACTGCAAACATAATGGTAAGTGTAACAGATAGCGCGACTACAAATAGCATAGTTTCTGCAAATTCTGTGATAACAGTTTATCCTACGCCAACAATTACGCTTAGCGCAACACCTTCAAATAGCATAATGTATGGTAGCTCATTCACGATAAATGCAGTGATAAGTGGTGGTACAGGCAACTTTGCAGTTTATTGGTATTTTAACAGCAATTCGATAGCACCAACTATAGTGAGTCCAAACACTATAACTTCTAACACAATGATTCTACCTGCAGCAGGAAGCTATGCGTATATGGTAGAGGCAAACGATATTGGAACAAGCTCTGTTTATACGTTAGCACCAGCAACAAATACTATAATAGTTGCTAAAAACAATACGCTAAGTGCCAGCTCTTCTGGAAATCCTGGAAGCTCATATTATAGCTACCCAGTAACTATAACATTTACAGGCACTCCAACAATACATCACCAGGCAAAATGGTCGCTGTATGTAAATGGTGCACTATATGGTACAACAAATTCAACCCTTACATATTATGAAGAGTTCGCTCCGCCAGGCGCATATAACTTTGTATTTAACTTGACTAGTGATGCAAATTACACGCCTTACACGTACACTACTTCACTTCTAATATCATATCCTCCGACAGGTGCATCTGGTGTTACCACTACAATAACAACAGTTACTACAACCTCGACAACAACCTCTATACCAACTACAAGCGTAACAACGACTATACCACCTTCCCAGAAGGCAATCAATATAACAGCAAATATCTCTTCTTCATCTCCTTTGGTTCTCAGTCTACCAAACACCCATTCTGTACTTTCTATCTACACCACTTCTGCAGCATCTGCACCTATTGCTGCACATATTGCTAATGTTACCCAGCAAGTTTCTAGCTTTGCAAAGCCACAGCCCAACTATACATTAATAAATGCAGTAAATGTAAGCATTAAAACAACAGCTCCAATAACAGCTTTCTTTGTAGAGCACTATCCTTGCTCAATACCAGGCGATTTAGTTGCGCCTTACATATTCAAAAACAATACATGGCTTGCGATAACAAATTATACAGTAAATGCAACAACTTGTACAGTGAGCTTCAATATTCCAAGTGATCCGATAGTTGCAATATTTGAGAAGAGCGTGCCAACAACTACAACTACAAGCATAGCGACTACAATACCTACTACAACACCAACAACGATTTATTATCCTTCACCTTCACCAAAACCTAGCAGTTCTCTGGTTATAGAGCCACTTATACTGATAATAATCGTAATAATCATAATCCTAGTGCTGCTCTACTACTACAAGCTCTTGCATAGAAGATACCACGGCTTTAAACGATAACTTTTCTTTTTCTGCCTTACTTTTTTGAAGCAACGTATTTAAGAATTTGCATCTAGGTATTATTGGTGAGGATATGAACTTTAGCCTGGAGGGGAAGGTTGGAATTGTAACAGGTGTGTCAAGTGGGCTTGGTGTGGCATTTGCTGAGGGTTTGGCTGAGGCTGGTGCGGATTGTGTTGTATGTGCTAGGCGCTTCGACAAGCTGAAGGAGAATGCTGATAAAATAGTCAGAAAGACAGGCAGGAGGATTTTGCCCATACAGGCAGATGTGACAAAAGAAGAAGATATTAAAAAAGTAATTGAGTTTGCTGATTCAAATTTTGGGCGGATAGATATTCTAATCAACAATGCGGGTGTTGCAGTTGTCGGCCCATCTACAGAACTTAGCCTGGAAGACTGGAGAAAGTGCATCGAAACTGATCTGATTGGTGTGGCACTCTTCTGCAAGCATGCAATAGCATATATGCTCAAGAAGGGTATTAAGGGCAGTATAATAAATGTTGCCTCAATCTATGGGTTGTTTGGCGATATTGTCCCGGCTGCACCTTATTATGCATCTAAAGGTGGCGTAGTAAACCTAACAAGGTCTCTTGCAATCGAGTATGCAAGGCAGGGCATCAGGGTAAATGCGATAGCGCCAGGATATTTTCCTAGCGAGATGACAGCTGGCATTTTTGAAAATAAAGAATTGCTCGATCATATAGTCTCATCAACGCCATTGGGAAGAGTCGGAGATCCTGAGGAGCTAAAAGGTCCTGCTGTTTTCCTTGCTTCAGAAGCTTCTTCATACATAACAGGTCAGATAATACCAGTTGATGGCGGTTGGACAGCAGGTAGTAGCTGGCCCATTAGGCGCTGACTGTTGATTGTTGCATCGACTTATGCGAGAAAATGTAGTAATATTAATCCTTCTGGTTTTCTCTTCAAAGGCCTTGGCGTAGCTCTTGCCCGCATGCATGCAATTATGCGATAGTTTTAAATATTTTAACTTTAGAATAGTTTAAAATTAAACCATTTTTGATTTTTATGGAATTCGAGCCACTAGATAGAATAAAAAGTGTTGCACTTGAACTGAAATTGCTTAAATGCATAAATGATGGTGAGATGTATCCATATGCTCTGCTTAAGGACTTCAAGGAATCAAGATTTGGTAGATTTAAGGTAACAAAATCCGATATATATAACGCGATAGCCTCACTCGAAAAGAAAAGATATATTAAGATTGCAAAAAGGAAAGGCGCAAAGAAATACTATAGAATAACAAGCGAGGGCAAGGATGTGCTTAAAGAATCAAAAAGAATTCTTTTGCAGACCCTTCGTGATATATCAAAAATCCTTTGATTGATGGTTATGGAAGAATACTCAATTGTATTAGAAGATGTTGTAAAGAAGTTCGGCGACTTTACAGCAGTTAATGGTGTTAGCCTTAAGATTCTTAGAGGCGAATTTTTCGGCTTCCTAGGCCCAAACGGTGCAGGTAAAACTACTACAATAAACATGATTATGGGCTTACTTGATCCAACATCAGGAAGGATAAAGGTTGAGGGCATAGATACAAGAAAAAACATAACAGCAATAAGACAGATTATAGGCTTTGTATCTCAGGAAACAATCGTTGAGCCGGAGCTCACCGTAATGGATAACCTTAGACTATTCGGTAGGCTTTACCATGTACCTGATGATATTATAGAAAAGCGCGGGATGGAGTTGCTTAAGATGGTTGGCTTGGAAAACTTCTCTAACCAATATGCGGGTGTTCTCTCTGGTGGCATGCAGAGAAGGCTTGCTGTTGCAAAGGCGCTAATACATGATCCGAAAATATTGGTATTGGATGAGCCTACAACAGGGCTTGATGTACAGAACAGAACTCATTTCTGGGATCTACTTGAAAAAATAAATAAGGAGAAGAAGATTACAGTACTTCTCACTACCCAATACCTAGAAGAAGCTGATGCCTTATGCGAGCGCATAGCTATAATAGATCATGGCAAGGTTGTTGCGCTAGGCACACCTTCTGAGCTTAAAAGGAGTATAAGCAAAGGCTCTATACTTGAGGTATCAGCAGATAAGGCAAACCTAGAAAAGGCGTTTGAGTTTGCAAAGAAGTTTTTTGGCAATGAGCCAAAGATAAGGGGTGATAGGTTCTCTGTTGCTGTAGAAGGGAATGGCATAGATGCGATGAACAAATTTGTCAGAGAGCTTGAGGCTAGGAAGATAGAGATAATAAGCATAAGCATGCACCAGCCCACGCTTGATGACGTTTTCCTGAAGCTTACAGGCTCATCACTCAGAGATACAACTTCTAATGAGGCACCATCGAGAATGGCTATGATGAGGCGTAGATAATGGGATTGGCTAGAGACACATTTGCACTATATATAAGGGAGATGCTCATATTCAAGAAGAACATTAGGACTAGCATAGCCAGGTCTATAATATTCCCTCTTGTACTTATCCTGCTTCTTGGAAATATGGGGATAAATGCACTTAATCTGTCAATAGCTGTGGTGAACTATAATAATGGCCCTGCTTCTAAAAGCTTTATAAACCAGCTTGTTGAGGGCAGAGTAGTTAGTGTTGCAAGCTTAACAAATCAGCAGCAAGCTCTCGCTGAGCTACAGAATGGAGATGTTGCTGTTGTGCTTGTTTTGCCGCCAAACTTTGGCTCGCCAGGTGCTCAAGTATATATGTATGTTGACTCTTCATCACCTCTTGCATCAGCACAAGTTCTTTCCTATATTTCAAGCAAAGTAGAGAGCTTTGGTGCAACAATAGTAAACTACAAGCAGTTAAGCCTGGCACCGAGGATCACAACAAATTATGCATATGGAGCATCTGCAAGCTACAAAACCTTCCTCGTTGCTGGTATAGTAATAATGGTTGCAGCTTTTGGAGCTATGTGGAGCGGCGGTATGACCCTGCTATTAGACAGACAGCTTGGCAATTTAAAAGCATTCCTGGCAGCACCTATAAATAAAACATCTATAATGCTAAGCAAGCTCCTCTATGGCTTGACACAATCTTTGATTACAGGCATACTCGCTTTAGCAATAGGCATACTTGATGGAGCAACTATAGCAAGTGGAGCAATCGGCTTACTTGGAATTTTCTTCTTTATGCTTCTTAGTGGCTTGGGCTTTGGCGCATTAACAATTATACTTGCTGCAAGGATAAACAAGATGGAGGTCTACTCGCTTATAGGCATGGCGATAACCTTGCCTCTGTGGTTCTTATCTGGTGCATTTTTGCCAACAAGCACATTGCCAAGCTATATGCAGCCATTTAGCGTTTATAACCCTATGACCTATGCGGTAGATGCGGTTAGAGATATTATGCTCAAAGGCTACATCTCAATGCAAGCATTCATTATGGATTCAGTTATAATGATTTCATTTGCTGTTGTAACGTTTGTTTTGGGAGTTGTTATGTTTAAGAATAAGATAGGTTGATTGAATGAAAGCAATATTGGCTTTTGCAATTATTTCGGTGCTCTTTGCAATCGCAAGTGCACAGAGCGTAGGAGCAGGAAGTGGCGCTCTATCGATAAGCAATCTAGTTATTACACCCAATCCAGTTGTAGCAGGTTCGAATGTACAGGTTTCTTTCCAGCTATATAACTCATATCAATATTCACTGCAAAATGTAAATTTATATTTAGAAGCACCTTATCCACTTCTTAACTACTCGCCTGTGAGCATAGCCCAGATAAGCAGTATTGGCCAAGGCCTTTATGGCGGAGTGGGCTACTACTTAACATATAATTTGACTCTGCCAAAGAACATACCTTCTGGAGTATATACTATGCAGCTCTATGCAACATACCAAACAACACAAACTACAAGCACAGGCGCATATTCGAATTCCGAGCCTGTAACCGCTTATTCTGTTATGCCAATAACTTTGCATGTTATTGGAGAGCCTAGTATTAGCGTAAGTGGCTCTGCAAGTTCAATAACGCCAAGCGAGCCTTTCTTGCTTAATCTAAATGTTCAGAACAACGGCTACGATACTGCAAAGAATATAACGATAAGCATAGCCCCAACAAGTAGCTTTAAGCCGATTGGTACTAGCACATTTTCAATAGGCATGTTGCCGATAGGTTCTTCGCTTACCTTGCCTATTAGCATGTTTGCGAGCACAAGCATAGAGAATGAAACCTATCTTATCCCACTTTCTATAAGCTATTATTCTGAGCTTGGAAAAGAATATTTTGAGAATACAAGCATTAGCATGAGCCCGCTTATTATGGAGCCAAATATAAGCATATCGCTTATAGGCTCTATGCCTCCAATGCTCTACTCTGGCTACAACCAAAGCCTAGAGTTTGCAATTGTTAATTCTGGCACAGGGCTTGCAAGAAATATAACAGTAACAGTAAGCCCTAGCAGCAATATAAACCTTCTAGGCTCAATACACAAATTCTTCATTTCCGCACTTCCTTCTGGAAGCAGTATTAATGAAAACATTTTCATATCAGCTAACTATACAAACAGCACAAAGGGCTATATTCTTCTAAATGTAAGCTACCAATCATCAAACTATAAAAACAGCTTTTCAAAGAGCTACAATGAAAGCCTTTATCTAATGCCTTCTGCACAATTTGATATTGTTAAGGTAGCGAGCAATGCATATCCAGGTGCAACAGATGTGCCAGTAACCTATACCATAAAAAATGTGGGCAATGAGGTTGCTAAGCAAGTACAAGTTAGCTTCCAGAGCATATATCCTGTAACACCTATAAATGGAAATGCATATATTGCAGAGCTTTTGCCGGGAGAAGAAGCAAATGTGACATTCATGATAAATGTAGATACAAGCGGCCTCCCAGGAAATTATCCAGTAACAATCTTTGAAACATGGAAGCAGCCAAACGGCACGCCAAACCAACTATATAGTGGATCAAACAACTACTATATTGTAGTAGGAAACGGCTCAGGCAATAATAGCTCACTAATTTGGGATATAATAATAGTAGTGGTTATTGTATTGCTGGCAACTTACTTTGCTGCAAAGCAAGCAAAGGCAAGAAAGAGCAAGAAGTGAGTGAATGAAGAAGATTGGTTCATTATCTAAAAAGCTTGAGCAATATGCACTCACCAACTTTCAAAGGGCAGTATTAATGGAGGTGGCAAAAATACCTAGAGGAAAGGTAATGAGCTATAAGCAGATAGCACAAGCAATTGGCAGGCCAAATGCATACAGAGCTGTTGGCAATGCGCTTAAGAAGAATCCTCTGCCTGTGCTCATTCCATGCCACAGGGTTATAAGAGCAAATGGCGAAGTTGGAGGCTATGCATTTGGAGGCAAATCTGAAAAGATAAGATTACTAGAAAGAGAAGGCAGCATAGTCCAAAAAAGTATGCGTTCCGATATTATGAGAATTTAGGAAAGATTTATAAAGATTTCATTAAATAGACTTTATAACTAGATTATAAAAAGCGGCAGAAATCGCTAAGACTTCTTGCAGCTTCGTCGCGAGCAATCTCTTGCAATCTTTAAAAAATCTTTGGTGATCTAATGACAAGGTTTGTTCTTGTGGCGGATTCAAGCTTAAATGCAGGCTATAGAAATTTTCCACTTCTTGAGTTTTTGCCTAGTGCACCGGTTGAGGGTGTTCCAAGGCCCATATATAAGTTCCTTCAGGGCAAGCCTTTCCCTCCAAATCCTGACGGTTCAATAAGCGTAACAACCTATGCACTTAGAAAGATTGAAGCTGCTCTTCTGCAGAGATTTCCTAGAAATGAGGTTGTTGTCGCACACGAAGCATATTTGGACAAGTTCATAAAAGATGATACAGAGGTAATAGCGGTTAACACTATGGATCCGCTAGGCACAGGGCCCGTGACTATGTCTTATATTACACTACTAAAGAGTAGGAAAGGGGCTTGGGTAACACAAGAATGGCGCAGGCTGATAAAAAAGATAAATGTGCTAAGGCAAGGAAAGAAAGCAAAGCTTGTCATAGGCGGGCCTGGCGTATGGGACTTCACACTCTTTCCTGATGAGCTTGAAAAAGAGAATATAGATTATGCATTCCAGGGCGAGTCAGAAGACGTTATTGCCGATTTTTTTGAACAGGTGCAAACAGGCAACTTCGACAAAGAAAAATTCTTTGAAGGCTATATAAGCACTGATGATAACTTCCATAGGCAGCTTGTAAGGCATCCAAGGTTCGTAACAAGAAGCCCTAAGATAGGTTTAGGCCCAACCCTTGATAAAATACCAACGATAGTAAATCCCGCATATAGTGGTATGGTAGAGATAATGCGCGGTTGTGGCATAGGCTGCGATTTCTGTGAAGTAACGCTAAGGCCTTTAAGGTATTATACAAACGAGATGATAGCAAAAGAGATAGAGGTTAATATGAGAGCTGGCTACGACAATGCTTGGCTTCAAACTGATGAGTTCTTTAGCTTTAGGCACACCAAACCAAATTTTGAGCCTAATGAGGAAGCACTTATCGAATTGGTAAGTATGATTATGTCTATTAAGGGCATAAAGAGGACAAATCCTACGCATGGCAGGATCTCGCCACCCGCAGTATACCCTGAGCTTATAGAAAAGCTCTCTAAGATAATGAAGGCAGGACCTGATAATTGGATAGGCATACAGGTGGGTGTTGAAACAGGAAGCGATTCACTAGCACTTAAGCATATGCCAAGAAAGACGTTGCCATTGCACATAGGCCCTGATGGATCTTGGAAAGATATTGTATGGCAGGGTACATACAATCTAAATAAATATTATTGGAGACCGGCATTTACTCTTCAGGTTGGGCAGGCAGATGAGACAGATGAAGACAATTGGGATACTGTAGAGCTAATAAATAAGCTTAGCAACAGCTATGTCGACGGAAGACCTTTTGAATTCACAATAACACCACTCCAAAATGTGCCTATGGGTCTTATTAAGAACAGAAAGTTCTCAGCGATAGAGCTTAACCAGTCGCAACTTGCTGTTTATTATGCAAGCTATAGGCATTTGTACAAGATGGCTCTGAGAAACGCAAAGATAGAAAGCAAGAGAAGCGGCAACAAGCTTGCAAAGCTCGGCACAGCATCAATTATTTCATTCGGCGCTTGGGCAATGCTCAAATTTGTTGAGAATGTTGCAAGGAAAGGTGGTGTAGACATAGAGAAGGTAAACAACTATGGTATAGAAAGCAATAAAAGGATAGAAAGTGTGCAGATGCTGAATAGATAGTTTAGCAAATTGAGCGAAGCAAACCTATTATACTCTAAGTCGTGAATATTTTAGTTATATTTATATATTTTATCGCTCTGTATATAACCGAGTTATAAAGTGATGCTGTGGATGAGCAAGATGCTGCTGCTAAGGAAATAGGTATTAATAGTGATAAGTATAGGCAAGAGTATGGTTTCAAGGTTGATATAAACTATAGCTATGTATCTAAAAAAGGTCTTTCTGAAGAGGTCGTTAGGGATATATCAAAGCAAAAAGGCGAGCCAGAATGGATGCTTGAGAAGAGGCTAGAAGCATATAGAATTTTTGCATCTAAGCCATTGCCAAAGTGGGGAATAGATCTAAGTGGTATAAACTTTGACGATATATATTATTACATTAAGCCAACTGATAAAAAGGTAAATGCGTGGGATTTGTTGCCAAATGAGATAAAAGAAACTTTCGACAAGTTGGGCGTACCAGAGGCTGAGAGGAAATTCTTTGCTGGAACGGAAGCACAGTTTGATTCTGAGGTTGTATATAGCAACATTAAGAAGGCTTTGGAAGCGCAGGGTGTGATCTTTTGCGATACAGATACAGCACTTAAGAAATACCCTGATCTTGTTAAAAAATACTTCGGTACAGTTGTGGCTGCATCTGACAACAAGTTTGCTGCGCTGAATACTGCTGTTTGGTCTGGTGGAAGCTTTGTATATGTGCCAAAAGGAGTTAAGGTAACAATACCGCTGCAGGCATATTTCAGAATAAACGCAGAAAAAGCAGGCCAGTTCGAAAGAACTTTAATAATTGCAGAGGAAGGCTCAGAGGTTACATATGAAGAAGGTTGTACAGCTCCTATATATTTGAGCTCTTCTCTTCATTCGGCTGTTGTTGAAGTAATAGCCAAAAAAGGTGCACATGTAAGGTATATAACTGTGCAGAACTGGTCAAAAAATGTATATAATCTTGTTACACAGCGTGCATTTGCAGAAGAAGATGCGCACGTAGAATGGATAAGTGTAGATTTTGGAAGCAAAGGTAATATGAAATACCCAGGCATATTTCTTAGAGGACCAAATGCAGTGGGCGAAATATCATCAGTAACAGTAGCAGGAGAAGGTCAGTGGCAAGATACGGGTGGTAAGATATATCATCTTGCACCTAATACAAAATCAGTCTTTTCATCAAAGAGCATTTCAATTGGAAATGGTAAAGCAACAGCAAGATTTCTCATACATGTTGGCCCAAATGCGGTAAATGCAACCTCCTCTACAAAGTGTGATGCTTTACTTATAGATAGGGATTCAAAGGCAGAAACAAACCCGTATATCGATATAAAGAGGAGTGATGCAACTATGGTGCATGAAGCTACAATAGGCAAAATACGTGAAGAGGCAATAGAATATCTAATGAGTAGAGGCATAAGTCCTGATGAAGCAGTAGCTATGATAGTGATGGGATTTATGGGCGACACTATAGAGAAATTGCCTTTTGATTATAGGGTAGAGGCTTCAAAACTTGTAAAATTAAGCCTAAAAGATAAAGCTTTGTAAAGCACTTTTTGCTTTAAGTGCTATACTCTTTTAATAAAGATAAAGAACTTTTTTGGTTAAATTTAGAGTAAAGATTTAAAGATTAAACTACTATAAGCTACATATGTACGAGAAACTTGGCTTGGGTTCTTTATTTGCAAGGCTGCGCGCCGCATTAATTACTTTTACTAGAAGTTTAGACGAAATAATAGATGAGAACAAGAAGATAAGCATGGATGACATCAATGAGCTAAGAAAGCATATACAGCACAAGCTTGAAAATAACGAGGATATAGAAGACAACAAGAAGCTCAGAGAATTGCTTGAGCTCTTTGCAACAGACAAGGCTGTTTTTGAGGTGATAAGAAAAGATGCTTCTTCTTGGTTAGGTATGCTTGACGCAATAATAATTAATCTATCAAACAAGAAAGAGTTGACAGATGAAGAAAGAAAGGAGCTTTCAGAGTTAATAGGCTTGGCAAACCAGTTAAGTGCACTTCTAAGGAAAGAGGTAAAGGAAAGCGATCAGGACCATGCTTTTAGCTAATTGGTGCTCTTATGAATGTGCAGCTTAGAAAGGTAACCCTTTCATTTATAATAAAAGGGAATGAGATTTTACTTGCCATGAAGAAGCGCGGTTTTGGTGCTGGTCTTTGGAATGGCTATGGTGGCAAACTGAAAGATGGCGAAAGTATCTATGATGCTGCAAAAAGGGAGGTTAAAGAGGAAATAGATATAGATGTTAAGTCGATGAAGAAAGTCGGTGTTTTAGATTTTTATTTCGAAGGCGACAAGCCTGATTGGAACCAGCAAGTTCATGTCTTCCTTATACAAGAGTATAATGGTGAACCAAAGGAGAGTGAGGAGATGTTGCCAAAGTGGTTTAAGATAAACGAGATACCTTATGATAAGATGTGGGAAGATGATAAATTCTGGCTTCCGAAAGTAATAGAAGGCCATAGCGTATATGGAAGATTTTTGTTCGGTGCAGACAATAAGCTAAAGGAAAAACACGTTGAACTTGATCCCAAAATGATAGTACACTAGCCGTGCTGCTTCTTAATCAAATCAAGTACACTTTTGTATGCATCTTTTGAATACTCTTCAAGCATTTTGCATTCGTTATAAATGGTTTCAAGCTTGCCCAGATTATCAAAAAGCATACCTTCTTTATCTTTTTTTAGCATTTTCTTGTTAGCCCTTAACAATCTTTCCACTTTTTTCCTTACATTGATAAGTTCAGTGAAGCTAGCCTTGTATGCCTTTGCGAGCCTCTTTCGCCAGTCGTAAAATGCATTGACTTCTTGCTCATAAAACCATTCCTCGACAGGTACGCTGAGCTCATCAACTAGTTTTTTATAGTCTTTTTCTAGCAACGAATTATATGTTTCTACCAATCTTTTATGCATGCTCGCCTCAATTTTCTTTGGATCTATGCTTTGGCCCTTCAAAATTGCAGAATAAGCCTCGTTTGCGTTTTTCATTATCTCTTCCGCTTCCTTGCCCTTTCTAATATCTGGATGATACTTTTTGGCAATTTTTCTGTAGGCAGATTTTACCTCCTCAATGCTTGCTGTTGGCTTCAACCCAAGAATAGCAAAATATTTTGCAGTATTTGATATGTTATTATTGATTAAAAACGCATTAAGTTTTCTCTCGGCTTCAGCGGTCTCTCTTGCTAACCTTGCCTTCCTCCATTTATACAATACATGCATGCTTTACCTTTGAATTTCACGTATAAACCAAGAGAAATAAAAGGCTGCGCCTAATCCTTTGCTACGAAGAACTTGCATAATAGAGTTTCCAAAAGCTTCCTATAAATACTAATGTCATGCCAAGCAAAAATCCACCGCCACTAAAGATGCTTAAAATGCCAAATACAATTCCTGTTCCTGACCACATGGTTGCCCATATCTTATTTTTGGTAAAAAGCAAAACACCTGTTCCAATTATCATAAGCCCAAGTACGATTGTGAAAGGAGACATATTGCTATTCATGCCGAATTGTACAAACGTTGCAAAATTAAGAACTGTCGGATATTGTGGCTTTAGCAAATAAGAATAGAGACCACTTATCGAGACCAAAAGACCACCAAGGATTACTAATATTGGCGGCACAACGTTAGAACCCCTAACACCTTTTCCACTATTTTTCATAGCAACACAATTGAATATCTATTAACAAGCTTAAAAATTTTTCTATAAAATCTATATCGATGTTGACTACCTTTCCCCTACTTACTGCAGGATTTTGTCTTCGAAGAGAAAGAAAGCAACTTCTGCTAAGCATTACTTTAGGAAGAATTTAACACAAAAACAAGCATAGCATTTACAGAAAAGATGATCAATTAATAATTCAACGCACTAAGGAGAAAGTTGCAACTGAAAATCAAAACCAATATCATATTAGTATTTCTAAAATAATTTGAGTATTTGGCTGTCAAAGGAGGATTTTGACAAATTTTTATCTTGGAGTTTTTGAACAAAACTAAAGAAATATTTAAATTCATAAAATGGCATAACTATGCAGGTGATATTATGGTAACTAAAAAAGAGAATACTAATATTGGTGATAACATTGACAGAAATGAAGTGAAAGTGTTTGTAACAAAGGGTGCAGTCGACACAGTAAAATACATAAAACAGGTAATCTCCTCTCACAAAGAAGCATTTGTCCTTTTTCTGCGAGCAGCCGATGGGGGCTTAATGATATATCCGCAGGTTGAAATTGCGCGTGTGGAAGGTTCCGGTGAAGAGCCATTTTATTATGAGGTATACTGCTATGGCATCGGAGATGGTGCAAGGGGGGAATTCGGTGTAAAAATATTATTTGATAAAGAAGGCAAAATGAGCATTAAGCCATACCCTAAAGGCTACCAGGGAGATGATGCAGATACATACAGATCATACAGATACGACACTACAATAAAGCGAGAAGGCGACGGGTCGTTAAGTATCTTCCCAGACAAGTATGAAAGAGCAACAGATGCAGAGAAAAACCCTCCAGTTATAAAAATATTTAAGGAAGGTGTGCAAGTTGCGAATGTGTTTGTGCCTTTTACGAAGATACCACATCAAACCCTATATAAAGACCTTAAAAGTACGGAGCGGCCATAACATCTCTATATAAGTAACAGCCCATTGCAGAAGTTAGAAAGACTGCAAGAACAATCCAGCAAATAGCTAACATGATGTTAGTATTTCTAATATAATTTGGGTATTTAGGCCAAACGAGATTTTGGCAAACTTTCTCTTGGGTTTTGAACAAAACTAGAGAAATATTTAAATTCATGAAAAAGCATAAACTATGAAGTGGTGTTTATGGTACAAAAAGTTAGAATAACTTTCCGATTGGATCAAGGATCATATGCAGCTATTGAAAGAGAGGCAGCTAAAACTGGAGAAAATAACTCAAACGTAATTAGACGCGCTATCATAGATTATATAACAAACTATAAAGAGATAGAAAAAGAGCAACCTAAGGTTGAAAGAATAGCTATACGTTTAGAAGAAGCTTACAGAAAAAAATTAAATGATATAAGTAATAAAACTGGAAAATCTATTTCTGAATTAGTAAGGGATGCAATACGCTGGTCTTTATTAGGTGTGGCTACTGTCCAAATACCCAAAGAGGAGGTATATAGATTAATTAGGAAAAATGCAGAGGGTGCGCAAAAAACTCTAGATGACTATGCTAGTAACCTAAGGCTATAAACATAGATGGGAAAAGTGCAATCTGCAGAAGCTACAAACTGCACAAACAATCAAGCAAATAGCCAATATAATATTAGCATTTCTAATAAAATTTTAGTATCTCTAAATTTGCGAAAATAAAGCATTTGATACAGATCAAAGATTTTATCGCATGCAAAGGAGATCTTTCTTTAAAACGCATTTAAATGCAAATTTTTGTCGTCGAGCACTCAAAGGAATGTTTTATCTTGGTAAGAAACAGCTTTGCAA
>Ga0078972_1012041_pt1 | contig 15107 bp, 10 predicted proteins | sample YelNatPaOPGAMG01_FD_67568 | JGI IMG/M metagenome (GOLD analysis project Ga0078972, IMG submission 67568) | Hot spring thermophilic microbial communities from Obsidian Pool, Yellowstone National Park, USA - OP-RAMG-01 (SPADES assembly) (version 2) | ecosystem: Environmental > Aquatic > Thermal... | reverse complement strand
GCGGCTCAGGCCACGGCTCGATCGGCGCCCAGGTAGCCACGCTGCGCTGAGGTTTATTTCAACTGCAGATCGGCAGGCCGGACGCCCTGTCGATGTTGGCCGAAGCCGAACCAGCGCGGCTTGTATTCGCCCACGTAATCGACGTTGGCTTTGGATGGGATTTTGTCTTCCAGACCCACCGCCCAATAGCAGGCGTTGACCAGCAAGCGCCGTAAACCTTCGCTTTCCAAGTCCACCGCAGCGCCCATGGTGGTGGTGAAGATGCGGGAGGTGTTGCCCTGCGGTCCGGTGTAACGGCGGATCCAAGCCAACGGCATCATGGGATCGTTCTTTCGACCGGCCACAGGCGGGTCGGTCGGGTTCATGCCCGCCAGCACCTGGCCCCAAACCAACACGTGGGCATCCCACCGCAGGTTCGACACCGTATAGACATCGGTCGGCCCCCAAATGTCCGTCACCCCACGCAGGATGGGATGATCGGCATAACAGGGATTGATCACCCCCCGCGTGCTTTCTTTGCCGTGAATGCCGTGATGGTCCACCCAGGTTTCGCCCAGCACCTGCTGGCCGAAACCCCCTGGCCACTGCCGGCTATCGAACGAGTATTGGGCATAGCTAGTGGCGGCGTTGCGCCCGTATCGGAACGCGTGCGTGCTGGTGCGCAGGGCCACGATGGGTTTGCCCGCGTTGAGGTAATCGACAAAATGCTTCATCTGATGATCGGGCAAGGCCCGAAACCGCAGCATCATCACGCACAGGTCGGCGCTGTCCAATGCTTGCATGCCGGGGATGTTGGTAGTGACGGTGGGGTTGATGGTGCCATCGGTCGGATCAATCGCAAACAGCACCGTGCACTTGAACCCGTGTCGGACCGCCAGGATCTTGGCCAGCATCGGCCCGGCTTCTTCGGAGCGATACTCCTCATCGCCGGTCAAAAACACGATATGTTTGCCCTGGCCAGGGCCGGACCGACCTTCATAAACCACCCAATCGGCTGCCTGACTGAGGTGCAGCAGCCCGACCATCAGAATCCATCCGATCAGGTAACCGCCCACGCTGTTCATCGATTTGAGGCTCATACCTGCGCCTAGTCTGGCCCCGGGGCTTACGCAAAGCAACAGCCAACCACAACCGTGGGCAGCATCGTTTGAGCTGAGGTGGCACACTGGCCCTGCGCCCATCACCAGGCCTGGCCCTGCGCCGCCCATCCGATGGCAAGCCTTTGCACGGGCGGTCAGCTAACTGATTTCCCAACCAGGCCGATACTCCTCTTTGATGAATCGGTCGGCTTCAGGCGCGTTCTTGGCCTTCATGGCTTGGGCGTCCCAATAGATCTTCTTGCCAGTCCGCAACGCCACTGGGCCAAGCAGAACAAGCTCGGTGATGCGGGCGCCGTATTCGAAGTTGGCACTAGGCGGCGGCCCGCCTTTGCACGCATCCAACCAATCGCGATGATGGCCTTTGGATCGGGGAATGGACCTGGGCGGACGTTGGTAAGTGTCCATGCGCGAATCGGGGATCAGCCGGGGTGCGCCGCCCCAGCCCGCACACATCAGTGCACCTTTATCGCCCAAGAACAGGCACCCGTTCCCGCCGCCTTCCAAGGGCGCATCGCCCAACTCCTCCGGTCGCGGTGGTTGCAGGCCGCCGTCGTACCAGGTGACTTTGACCGGAGGCAGGTTACCCCGTGGACCGAACTGATAGGTGTAGATGGCCGCAGGCGGGGCGACCTCATCGTCCATCCCGTGGGCAGCGCAGGCCTCCACGCTGATCGGGTCCCGCAGGTCCAAAGCCCACACGGCCGGGTCCAGATTGTGGCAGGCCATGTCGCCGATGGGCGCGGTGCCAAAAGCCCAGTAATCGCGCCAAGTGACCGGTGTGTAGGCCGGACTGTAGGGTCGGGCTGCGCGGGGGCCCAACCACAGGTCCCAGTTGACGCCCGGCGGCACCGGGGCGGGCCCAGGTCGGCCCGACTCGGTCCCCCAACGACCAGCTCGGGACCAAGCATGCACTTCGCGCACTGTGCCAATCGCGCCGTCCCACAGCCACTCGACCGTCTGGCGAATCGCCTCACCCGAATGGCCTTGGTTACCCATCTGAGTAGCCACCCCAGTCTCGCGGGCTACTCGGGCCACCCAGCGCGCTTCCCAAATGTTGTGAGTGAGCGGCTTTTCGCAATACACGTGCTTGCCCAAGCGCATGGCCGTGACCGTGACCACCGCATGCACGTGGTCGGGCGTGGCGCACACCACTGCGTCGATGGCTTTCTCGCGCTCCAGCATCACCCGGAAATCCTCGTATTCAGCGCACCGGTAGTTAGGTGTCCGAGCCGAATAGTGTTTCTCGATCTGCGCTTTGACCGGCAGCCGACCTGCCTGGCCGCGATAATAGAACCGTTCCAGGCTGAATTGCTCGATCGGGTCGGCCACAGCGATTATCTGCGCATCCGGATGGCCAAAGAGCGCCTCCGCATTGGTCCGGCCCTGACCCCCGCAGCCCACCAACGCAATGTTCACCTTCTGACTGGGCGGCACGAACCGGGCTCCACCCAACACATGCCGGGGCACCAGCGTCAAGGCGCTGACCGCCGCCGTGGCGCTGAGGAATTGACGCCGTGAGACTGGCCCAGTGCCGAGCCGTTTTGAACCAAGCGTAGCCTTCATGCGATCCATTAATTTTTCCGCTCGATTCAGTCCCCAAGCCCCACACCGCGTCAAGCCGCAACCGCACGCGGGGTATGGATGCGGGCGCATCTCGGTCTATTGCAAGCTGGCATTGCTGGGGTGACGCAGGTTTCCCACCTTGCCCGCCCCGTCGAGTATTTGCGGCCTGAACCACCCCGCATAAACTCTGGCCATTACTCCAGGGGAGAAGTATCGCCGACTTCCAGTCGGCGGCCCAACCTAGCCGCCGGCGTGAGCCGGCGGAAAATTGGTAGCCGCCGACGTAAGTCGGCGGAAGGCAAGAAAATGAGATGCACTCGGATGGATGCTGGCGCTGGTGTACGGGGGCTGATGCGCCGCGGAGGCCAAGGCAGGAGCCATGTTTCCAACTGGGTGCGGCCAAACAGAGCGCTGCAGGGCAAAGTAGAGCGCATTTGCTGGGCTTGGGGACTTGCCAACTCGAATGCACAGCTCACTATGCGGTTGATGAAGCTGATGAAACCACCAACCCTCGGCTGGCTTGTTCGACTGGGAACCGTTCTTGGGGTATGTGGGGCTGGACTTGGCTGGGGCCAGCCTGAGGTCAAGTCCATCGCCAGTTCTGCCGGAGAGCCGGCGGCCATCAAGGCCGCTCAGCCGCCGCGTGCGAAGGCGCCCAGCCGACCGCACGGCCGGATGGAGGAAATGTCGCCAGACGAGCTGGAAGAGGTGCTGCGGGATGCGCCGGTGGCGTATGTGCCGCTGGGGACGTTCGAACATCACGGTTGGCATTTGCCGGTGTGTTTTGATGGCATCAAAGCGCATGCGTTGTGCGAGCGGGTGGCCCAACGCACCGGCGGGGTGGTCTTACCCACCTTCTTCTACGGCACCGGCGGCGGTCACATCGGCTACAAATGGACCCTGATTGTGCCCGAGGCGCACATCGTGCCGTTGATCGAAGCCACCTTGGATCATCTGGCCCGACAGGGCTTCAAGGTGGTGGTGCTGTTGACCGGCCATTACCCGCTGGAACAAGTGAACATGGTGCATCGACTAGCCCAAGCCGCCCAGCAACGGCATCCCCAGGTTCGTTTCCTGGGGCTGGCAGAGCCGGAAGTCACCACACCCCAGCCGGGCGACCGGTATGGCGGCGACCATGCGGCCAAATACGAGACCAGCATTGCCTTGGCCCTAAAACCCGACTGGGTTCACCTGGAACGGCTTACTGGCGGACGCGACGCAGCCCAAGTGACGCTGCCCACCACGCCACGAACGGAGGCTTCGACCCACGACCCAACCCATCCGCTCTATGCCATCCACGGCCAAGACCCTCGCAAGACGGCCTCCAAGGCGCTGGGGGAAAAGCTGGTCGAAGAGATCGTCTCACGCCTAGCTCAGCAAGTGGAATCGGCCCTTCGGCAAGCCCGTGCGCTAGCCACGCCTCGGTAGCCGTAGCCTCGTCGAACCTATTCGCGCCACTGGCTTGAAACCTGCACAGTCGTGGAGCAACAGCAGGTGTGGGTGACGCGGCTCACTGTCCACGCACCCGTAGGAAGAGGTTGCCAGGGCCGATCGGTAGGGTGATCGAGTCGGTCCAAACTGGATCGCCCAAATCAGTCCAGCCCCCAGGATTGGCCAAGTCGGTGTTCTGTTGCACCTGATACGGCGCACGGCCTCCGGTCCAGCTCAGCACCACTATCGAACCCTCACGGCGAATGTGCAGCCGAATAGGCTCAGCACCCAAACCCACCGCCTCGACCCACCAGCCTGAAGCATTATGAAAACCTCCCGTCACATACCCTCGGGCACGCACCCAGGCTTGCGCCGGTACCGACACGGCGCTCAACTGCCAGCTACCCAGCATTCGGCTCCCAAAGCCCAGCGGTACCCAGCTTGAGCCGTCCAGCGAGTAATCAAACTGCACCCAGCTTAGCTCCGGTCCGTTGCCCGTGCGCAGCCATCGGATAGCAGCCCCGTCGTAATCCAAGCGCTGCGTCACAGGGGCCGGGGCGGTCAAGCGGCCGAGTCGTTGGCGCGGTTGACCTGCCAAAGTGCTAAAGCTGCCGCCTACCACAAGGTCTCCATCCGGCTCGATGGCCACCGCCAGCACCGGACCGTCAATGGCCAAGTCGATCGGTCTGCCCAATGCGCCGTCTGGCCCGAGCCGAGCCAAGCAAAAGCGATAGTGCCCGCAAATCACTCCAAAGGCACCACCCACTACGATGTGCCCGCCGGTCAGCAGTCCAAGGCAACGGACCGGACCGTCTGGATCGGGATTAAAGGCGGGGTCCAGGCTACCGTCCGGGTTCAGCCGCGCCAGGTGGTTACGGGTCTGTCCTGCCACAGACGTGAATGCCCCGCCGATGAGCAGTCGGCCATCCGGCTGCACCGCCACACAATACACCGGATTGTTCGGCGCCGGATCGAAGCCGGCATCCAAACTGCCGTCCGGGTTCAATCGACCCAGCCGACTCCGCACCTGCCCCATCAGCGTGCCAAAAGCCCCACCCACCACAATTTTACCGTCTGACTGCACCGCCAACCCACACACCAAACCACTGGCTGCCGCATTAAACCCAGTGTCCAAACTGCCGTCGGCATTCAGCCGAGCCAACCGACCCCGCGCTTGCCCAGCCACGCTGCTGAATGAACCGCCCAAAAGCACCTTGCCGTCCGGCTGCACCGCAAAACACATCACCGGCCCATTAACCCCCAAATCAAACCCCCGATCCACTGTGCCATCAGGCCGCACCCGAGCTAGGTAACCCGGCGGCTGACCACCCAAGCCGGTAAAGGTGCCCCCAACCAACAGCCCACCATCCGCCTGCTTCAGCAACGCATACACCGGCCCGTCGGCATCCAAATGCACTGCCCCGTCCAACGTCCCATCCGCATTCAGTCGGCCAATGTAATTGCAGGGCTGACCTGCCAAAGTCCTGAACGCCCCGCCCACCCAAAGCTTGCCATCCGGCTCCAACGCCAACGCATGCACATCCCCGTCAGCGCCAAGATTAAAGGTTGCGTCAACCGCGGCGCGGAACTCTAGCTGGGCAACCTGGCTAGTGATGCTGCTGTAGTGGTTGCTCACCACCACCCAGTAAGAGCCCGCGTCAGCTTCCTGCACAGCGGTCACAGTCAACTGCGCTGTGGTCGCCCCAGCTATCCGCCCCCCGTCCTGCAACGGCACCCAGTCTTTCCACCATTGATAGCTTGGGGCTTCAGTGCCCACCGCCTCGACAGTGAAGCTGACCGACTCACCGAGGGCAGGGGCTTGGTCCAGCGGCTGAACCACGATGGCCGGGTCAAGAATGGTGAGTCTGACCACGGCACTGGTGAGGGTGCCAAAGGGATTTTGGACTACCACGTGATAATTGCCGCTGTCGGCCCCAAAGGCGTTGGAGACAATTAACTGTGCGGTGGTAGCGCCGCTGATCCGGCCACCATCCACCAACGCCACGCCGTCCTTAAACCACTGATAATTCAAGGGCGTAGTGCCGCAGGCTACTCCCAAAAGGCTTGCCACCGAGCCAAGCACGTAGGTCCGGTTTTGTGGCGGATCGCCCCACCAGAGCGGTCCACCCGTGGCTTCATAAAACCAGATCGAGCCGTTGCGAGAGCCGCCTGTAACGTAGCCTCGGGCACGGATTTTGACGTCGGCAGGCCATGATGCATCCTCGAACTTCCAACCACCCTCTGAGCGGATGCCATCGCCTAGGCTCACCCAATCAATGCCGTTGGTGGAGACTTCGAAGCTGACGCGCCAGAACTCCGGGCTACTGCCGCCCCGGTCCCATCTGATGACTGAGCCGTCATACCGAAGGGAGTCGATGGCCGGATCGGTGTTGTTGAGCCGTCCAATGCATGAGCGCAGCTCTCCCGGAAGGCCACCAGCAATCAGGATCTTGCCGTCCGACTGCAAGGCAACAGGACGACTCCAATAAGGCCCACCTTCGATATTAACGGCGAAGCCTAGATCAACGCGTCCGTCGGGACTCAGACGGCCAAGATTCGCTCGCCTCACGCCGCCCAAGTCACTGAAGCCCCCGCAGACAATGATCTTGCCGTCCGCCTGCAACGTGAAGCTGGAAACGCTAGGAGGCTTTGCGCCCGGGTTGAAGTCGGGGTCCAAGCTGCCATCAGCGTTGAGTCGCGCGATGCCCGAGCGGCTCTGCCCGCCCAAAGTCGTAAAGCTGCCGCCCACCAGCACCTTTCCGTCCGGCTGCACAGCTAGGGCATAGACCGCTCCATCGGCACTCAGGTTGAAGTTCGGGTCCACAGTGCCGTCAGGGTTCAACCGTCCAATGTATTGGCGGCTCTGCCCACCCAAATTCGTGAAACTGCCACCAACTACAATCTTGCCGTCCAACTGCACCGCGATGGAATAGACGGAGCTGTTTGCTCCGGGATTGAAACCGAGATCAACTGTGCCGTCGGCATTCAGGCGCGCAATCCTCGAGCGGCTCAGCCCACCGACACTAGTGAACTCGCCACCAAGGAGAATTTTGCCATCTGACTGCAACGCGAAGCACCAGATCAGCCAGTCCGCCTCTGGCGTAAAGCTTCGATCAAGCTTTCCATCGGGATGGACTCGCGCCAAGAACAGCCGGCTTTGTCCACCTACGTTGCCAAATCCCCCGCCAATGACGATTTTGCCATCCGGCTGCACAATGAAGGCAAAAGGCCGATGATCCGGGTTTGGCATGAAGGTGGAGTCAAAGCTACCGTCGGGGTTGAGCCGGCCAAACCGCGAGCACCTCTGCCCAGCTAGACCCGAGAACCCTCCGATCACCAAAATCTTCCCATCTGGCTGCAGACCTAGGGAATTCACGCTCGAGTCGGCCTCGGCATTCAACGTGGGATCGACAGTCAACAGCTCCATCGTCAACACCGCCACGGCGCTTGTGACAGTGCTGTAGAGGTTGCTGACAATCACCCAGTAGTATCCCAGATCCGTCGCGGATAGATTGCTTAACGTCAGCTCCGGTGCGGTGGCGCCGCTGACCCGCTCCCCATCCACCAACGCCACGCCGTCCTTGAACCATTGGTAACTCAGTGGCTCAGTGCCCCCGGCCACTACGCTGAAGCTGACAGTCTGGCCCGGCTTACGCATTTGGCTGATCGGGTGCGCGGTGATCATCGGGTCACCCACCACCGTCAACTGCGCCACGGCACTGGTGGCACTGCCCCAAAGATTGGTCACCACCACCCAAAAGCTGCCCGCATCGCCACCCAGCACGTTGCTCAGGGTTAAAGTGGGCGTGGTTGCGCCAGTGATCTTCGGGCCATCCTCCAACGGCACACCGTCCTTGAACCATTGATAATTCAGCGGTTCAGCCCCGAACGCTGCCGCGCTAAAACTGACGCTGCTGCCAGCATGAGTGGTCTGGCTGGCCGGTTGCCACAGCACGACCGGCTCGCCCTCAAGCGCATCCACCGCACACCAGCCTGAGCTGCTCTGGTAGCCGCCCGATACGTAACCCCACGCCACCACACGCGCCCTTGGCGGGACCGACACCCCAGCCCAAAGCCATCCGCCGGACACAGCTTCTCCTACGCCCACCGGTTCCCACGAGCCACTCTGGCCTAATACGCCCAACACCGCCCAACTTACTTCGGGCCCCGGCCCGCTCCGTAGCCAACTAAACGCCGATCCCGCCCGCTCCAGCCTTTGGTTAAAAGGCGCACTGGCTTGGAGCCGACCTAACCGACTTCGCGCCACCCCAGCCAAGCTGCTAAACGCGCCACCGACCGTCACCTTGCCATCCACCCCAATCGCCACCCCGTTCACCAGACCGTCCGTTGCCAGCGTAAACCCGCCGTCCAATGTGCCATCGGGATTCAACCGTCCCAGACACAACCGCGTCTGGCCAGCTAGGGTGCTGAAACTGCCGCCAACCAAAATCTTGCCATCCGCTTGCAACCCCAACGTCAACACCGACCCGCCGGCCCCCCCAACAAAGCCACCGTCCAGTGTGCCGTCAGCGTTTAACCGCCCCAACCGGCTCCGCGCTTGCCCAGCCAAGCTGGTAAAGGCTCCACCCACCACCAGCCGGCCATCCGGCTGCACTGCCAGGCAATAAACCGCACCGTTGGCCTGTGGACTAAATCCCTCATCCAGGGTCCCCCATCCGGTTGCAGCCGAGCCAGCCGAACGCGACTGTAGCCAGCCAGAGAGGTGAAGGTGCCACCCACCACGATCCGGCCATCAGCCTGCACCGCCACACAATACACCGTGGCACTGGCATCAGCCCGGAAGGTCTCATCCAACGTGCCATCCGGATTCAACCGAGCCAACCGACTCCGGCTCTGCCCGCCCACACTGGTAAAGTCGCCGCCTACCAGGAGCTTGCCGTCCGGCTGCAGCGCCGCCGCCTGCACCGTGCCGTCAACCTGCGGATTGAATCCATCGTCAAGGGCGCCGTCCGGTTTCAACCGACCCAAATACGCCCTTGCTCGCCCAGCCAGATTGCTGAAGGAGCCACCCACCACAATCTTACCGTCCGGTTGAACCACCAGAGCCAGTACCCGTCCAGCAGCCCCGCCCACGAAACCCACATCTAGCTCGCCACTAGGCAGCAGCCGACCCAAGCGGCTACAAGCCCGGCCAGCCAAGTTGGTGAAATCGCCGCCCACCAGCACCTTGCCGTCTGGTTGCAATGCCAACGCATACACTGCACCGTCAGCACCGGGATTAAATGTGGGGTCCACTGTCACTGCCACGATTGCCAATGTTGCCACCGCGCTGGTGACGCTGCCATACAGGTTGCTCACGACGACCCAGTAGTTTCCGGCGTCGCCGTAGTAAAGGGCGCTTACCTGCAGGTTCGGTGTGGTGGAACCAACCACCCGCTCATTGTCCCCCAATGCCACGCCGTCCTTGAACCATTGATAGCCCAACGGGTGAGTGCCCGTGGCCACTACGCTGAAAGTAACGCTTTGGCCCGGATCACGCGTCTGGCTGACCGGGTGCACCGAAATGACCGGATCCGGATTCAGGGTCAGCCGTGCTACCGCGCTTGTGGCCATCCCATAGCTGTTGCTGACCACAACCCAATAGTTACCCGCATCGGCTGGAAAGAGATTCGTTATCGTCAGACTGGGTGTCGTAGCGCCGCTGAGCCGTCCGCCGTCCACCAACGCCACACCGTCCTTGAACCATTGATAGCCCAACGGGTGAGTGCCCGTGGCCACTACGCTGAAAGTAACGCTTTGGCCCGGATCACGCGTCTGGCTGACCGGGTGCACCGAAATGACCGGATCCGGATTCAGGGTCAGCCGTGCTACCGCGCTTGTGGCCATCCCATAGCTGTTGCTGACCACAACCCAATAGTTACCCGCATCGGCTGGAAAGAGATTCGTTATCGTCAGACTGGGTGTCGTAGCGCCGCTGAGCCGTCCGCCGTCCACCAACGCCACACCGTCCTTGAACCATTGATAGCCCAACGGGTGAGTGCCCGTGGCCACTACGCTGAAAGTAACGCTTTGGCCCGGATCACGCGTCTGGCTGACCGGGTGCACCGAAATGGCCAGATCCGGATTCAGTGTAAGCTGCGCTACCGCGCTTGTGGCCATCCCATAGCGGTTGCTGACCACAACCCAATAGTTGCCAGCGTCGGCTGGAAACACATTCGTCACGGTTAGGCTCGGGGTAGTGGTGCCGCTGAGCCGCCCGCCGTCCACCAACGCCACACCGTCCTTCAACCATCGATAGCTCAACGGGTATGTGCCAGCAGCCACCACGCTGAAGGTGACACTTTGGCCCCGATCGCGCGTCTGGCTGACCGGGTGCACCTTGATAAATGGATCACCGACGACCGTTAGCCATGCCACAGCGCTGGTGGTAGTGCCCCAAAGGTTGCTGACTACCAATCGGTAGCCGCCGGCATCGCCCCCCAGCAGGTTGGTCACGATTAAGACCGGCGTGTTGGCTCCGCTGACTTTGAGCCCGTCCCTCAATGCCATGCCGTCCTTGAACCATTGATAGTTCAGCGGTTCAGCCCCTAACGCTGTGGCGCTAAAACTGACGCTGCTGCCAGCCTGATTGGTCTGGCTGGCAGGCTGTTCGACTAAAACGGGCTTGCCCCACAGGTACTCCATCACACACCAACCCGAGCCGACTCGGTGACCGCTGACCACATAGCCTCGGGCCCGCACACTGGTGCCTGGTGGCAGTGGCAGTTGAGCCCAGCGCCAGCCCCCTGCCACCGCTTCCCCTAAGCCCACCGGTTCCCACACCCCGCCCTGCTGCAAAGCCTCCAGCACTGCCCAGCTCAGTTCGGGCAGTGGCCCAGTTCGCAGCCAACTCACCGTCGATCCGGTCCGCTCTAGCCTCTGGCTGACCGGCCCAGTGGGCTGCAGCCGACCGATCCAACTGCGGGACGCACCAGCCAAGCTTGTAAAGGTACCGCCCAGCGTCACCTTTCCATCCAGCCCAATCGCCAGGGCAAATACCGAGCCGTCAGCCTCCGCAGTGAACTCTCCGTCCAATGTTCCGTCACTATTCAATCGCCCCAAACAGGACCGCGCCTGGCCAGCGAGACTACTGAAGTTACCGCCCACAAGAAGCCTCCCGTCTGCTTGCAAGCCCAAGCTGAACACCGGCCCATTGGCCCCGCCACCAAAGCTGCCATCCAGCGTGCCGTCCGCATTCAACCGTCCCAACCGGCTCCGCGCTTGCCCAGCCAAACTGGTAAAGGCCCCACCCACCACAATCTTGCCATCCGGTTGGACCACCAGGCAATGCACCGCATCGTTTGCCCATGGATTAAATCCCTCATCCACGGTCCCATCCGGCTGGAGCCGAGCCAACCGAGACCGAGTGTAGCAAGCCAAATTAGTGAAACTGCCGCCGACCACGATCCGGCCATCAGCCTGCACCGCCACGCAGTGCACCGGACCACTGGCATCGGCCCGGAAGCTCTCGTCCAGCGTCCCATCCGGGTTCAGCCGAGCCAGCCCGATGCGCGGCTGTCCACCCACACTGGTGAAGTCGCCGCCGATCACTAGCTTTGCGTCTGGTTGCAACGCGACCGCTTGGACCACACTGTTAACTTCCGGATTGAATCCATCGTCAAGGGTGCCGTCCGGATTCAACCGACCTAAATACGCCCTTGCTCGCCCAGCCAGATTGCTGAAGGAGCCACCCACCACGATCTTGCCATCGGGTTGAACCAGCACGGCCAGCACCGTTCCGTCGGCCCGGCAATAGAAAGTCGGATCCAAGTGCCCCACAGGCGCCAGCCGACCCAGGCGGACGGGCAACTCGCCGGCCAAACTGGTAAAGTCGCCGCCGACCAACAGCTTGCTGTCCGGTTGAAATGCCAACGCATACACTGCAGCGTTGGCCCCTGGGTTAAATGCATCGGCTGGGGGCACTTGAGCCCACACCCGCGCACCCAACATCAAAAGCGCAAGCAAAAGGTCAACCTCTACAAGCCCGCCTCCGAGACGATGGGCCGACCCAGCTTGCCGGTTTTGCATCCGATTTCGCATTTTGCAGGATGAGTCCATGGAACGGTTTTGGGTTGAAGGTTCATCGGTGCAGGAGCTCAGTCTGGGGAAAGCGATGGGCACTGGTGGGTTTCAATGCAAAACCCTCAGAACTGGACCGCTGATGCTGAGGCCTGGCGGCAGGCGGGCTATGGAACGGCCCCCGGGCTGGGGCACACCACCACGGGCTGGTCCAGACCGGGCCGCAGGGCTGCCATTGGAGCTGTGAGACCTGTGCATAGGCTCTGCGCCTTGGTGCTGGTTGTCCAGACTCCGCTCTGGCCAACCCTTACCACAAAAACCCGCCCAGTTCAAGCCATAAGCCAGCCTAGGAGGCTGTCGGACTTTCGACGTAAGTGCTTGATAATCAACGATGGGGCATTTTGGCGCGAAAAATGAACATCCTGAAAATCAACATGTTATGAATGCGAAACCTGCTAGGTCCGACAGACTCCTAGGCCCAGCCCCTCAACCGGTGCAGCGGATTCAACTTGCAAGCCAGACACACCAAGACCCATTCCCCACAGACCTTCTGCAGCTCCACTAGCACAAAGTGTCGAAAAGCCCAGCACCGCCTTGGGCTGACCCAGCTCTTGGGGAATGCTCTGCAAATCCGGCTCCAACTGACCTGCGTCAGTGGCACTGTCGCTGACCCGCTGGCCCACCATCAACTGGCTGCCTTCGGCATCCACCACCACCTGCGCGTTGTAGCTCTGGCTGTAGCCCTCCCGCTGGTTCTTGCGCATCAGCCGCGCGTCTGGATCCGTCAGGTTAATCTGTTCCTCAGGCGCCGGAACGTGCAGATGGTGTCATGATCCGGATGGGTGTTGCCGGTCAGGTACCGCACCGCAATGTCGCGATGGGTGACCCGCTCGACGCGGCGCGAGCTAAAAATGCCGTTGGCATAGCAGTCAATCAGCAACGCCAACATCATGTGGGGTGGATATTGTTCAGCTCCACAGCCCTTGTAGTTGACCGCGAAGGCCGACAGCGGCAGTCGCTCGACAGCGTGGATCACGAAGTGGACTAGCTCATCTTCGGCCACCCGATCGCGCAGGTCCACGGCAAGTAGGAAGCGCGTGTTGCGGTCGATGGTTGTGAGGCGTTGTGTCATTTCGCCCGGTTGACCATCGTGGCCAGGCTTTTGTCCAACTCAGGCAAGTCTTTCGCGGCAAAGTACGACAGGCTCTTAAGCCGGAGCGGGACTGGCCGGCGCCTACTGGTTTGAGGCACAATGGGCGGGCCGATTTGAGTTGAGCTCGATCAGGTCTGGACCGACTGTGCTTCAACGCTGCCTACTGGACTGTCGTTTTGCGGCCCGCTACACCAGACTCCGAGCCTGGGCACGGCGCAGTTTGCTGGGCACAGTCGAGCTGTGCTTGACTAAATCTTGATGAAAATCCGGCGGCGATACAGCCACAGCAAGATCAGCCATTCCAGCAGCAAGATGCTCAAGCCCATGACCAACGGCTTGTACGGCTCGCCCAACAGTAGAAAAAACCGCTCGCCCAAATGCGTGCGCAACGAACTGCGGATGAAATCCACCGTCAGATGCGCCATGCAATAGGCGGTGATGGAGTTGACGCCCACGACCACTAGCGCATACGCCCATCGTTGCCAGCCCCAAACCTCGGTCAGCAAGTAGAACACAGCCAGCAGCACAAAACACCAGCCCCCACTATACAGCACCCAACTGGGTGTCCAGATGCGCTTCACAATCGGGCACAGCCCAGCCGCCTCCAGCGCCCAACCCGCTGCCAAGCCCAAGACCCCCGCGCCGACCAGCCGCCGCAGGGTCTGCGCCGGAGCCAGACCGGCTCGTAGCCAGCCCCAGCCAACAGCCCCAACAACATCGTGCCGAGGGTCGGAATAAAGTTCAGCGTGGCATACCCGCCTGGGTTATGCGTGAATGGCCGCGGACGCGGAAACAGGTTCAGAAGCCACGTGTCAAACGCCCAGGCCGGGTTAGTGTTCTTGTTCCAATGCGCTGCGAACCCGGCCAGATTGTGCGGCCAATCCGGTGTCACCCCTGCGCGTTTCCAGTCGAAATCCGGCCCGGGCAATGGATAGCAAGCAAACAGCAGCCAGTAACCCACCAAGATCAGGACTAAGGCCATACCTTGCACCTTGGGCGAGCGTTGCGCCAATGCAAACAGCGCCACGTAGCCCAGGCCAATCTGGGTGAGGGTGTCTTCAAACGTGAAGTTTGTGCTGGGCCGCCCGACCGACCGCAGGAAAATGCCCAGCAGCACCAGCACTACAGCCCGCCAGACCGCATGCACCCAAAGCCCTCGGCGGGTCTGGCCCCGAGCCAGGCGAGCTGCAATCGAGAACGGCAACGCCACCCCCACCAAAAAGGAAAACGAGGGTTGAATCAAATCATGCAGAGTGCACCCGGTCCATGGTGCGTGAGTCTGTTGTTGGGCAACAAACGCCCAGAACTTGCTGTCGGGCAGTGCCCGTGCCACTTGGCCCAAGGCGAGCACCTCGGCCATCATCAGCAACATGACAAACCCCCGGTACGCATCAATCGATACCCGACGGGCCAGACCAGCGCCACCTGCAGGCGCTTTGGCGGTGGCCGTTCCGGCCGGAGACGATAAGCCCGGGTCGGCCTGTCTGGGCTCTTGCGACTTTGGCGTGGACATAGCGGCCACGATCATGCTCACCGAGGCAGTCGGCTGCAATCCCTGACCGGCTCGCCCCGGTCCAACGGTCGCATCTCGTTTCCCTGCACTCCGCCGCCTGACGGCGGCGGCTACGATATTGGGTGGCCAGCCCTGTAGCCGCCGGCGTGAGCCGGCGGAAATGACCGGCCAAATCCGCCGCCTGACGGCGGCGGCTACCAGGCAGATGCGTAGCCGCCGACGTAAGTCGGCGGATCGATGGGCCAGGTTCGCTTGGTCCGCCGTCTGACGACGGCGGCTACGAGATTGGCAGGAAACTCAGATGCGCCGTTCGGCTTGCTCTCCGGGT
>Ga0078972_1012039_pt1 | contig 15108 bp, 10 predicted proteins | sample YelNatPaOPGAMG01_FD_67568 | JGI IMG/M metagenome (GOLD analysis project Ga0078972, IMG submission 67568) | Hot spring thermophilic microbial communities from Obsidian Pool, Yellowstone National Park, USA - OP-RAMG-01 (SPADES assembly) (version 2) | ecosystem: Environmental > Aquatic > Thermal... | reverse complement strand
TCTGCCTAATTGGCACTTAAACAAGCCCAGCTCCGAAAAAATGAGAAAGGAGTAATATGGGCAAAAGGTCCTTTAAGAGGAGGCTCTGGTTGAGGCCGGAAGAAATGGTACAAAAGCCTTGGCGAACCACTCCTTCGCCCCCTACTGGAAACTTTAAGAAAAATGGTCGATTTTTGATAACTTCTACTACCATCTTTTAACAAAAGTTTATATAATCTGGGTGGCTCCCTCGGGAGACTATTTTAAACATCCGTTGGCTTCAAAAACCAGCGGGAAAACCGCAAACTGTTTTGTAGAGTGGGTCGTTAGCTCAATTGGTAGAGCATCTGACTCTTAATCAGGCGGTTACAGGTTCGAGTCCTGTACGACCCACCAGCTTTGCGCCTTACTTCAAAATAATCCTCTGGTCCAGGCTGAAGTTCTGTTTTTTCCAGTAGCGAGGAAATCTGGGAAACTTTATAATCAGATGAGAAAGCGAAGGTGGCGGAATTGGCAGACGCGCTGGACTTAGGATCCAGTGGTTAATCCATGCGGGTTCGAGTCCCGCCCTTCGCACCAATTAATGTTTATGGGGCCGAACCATAAGGAAGGAGAAATAAAATTGCAGATTGAGAGAAAAGACCTGGATCACCAGGTGGAATTTAGGGTGATCGTGCCCGCAGAGAAGGTGGAAAACGCCATCTTAAAAGCTACAAATAAACTGGGAAGAGAGGCACTCATTCCCGGTTTTCGAAAGGGCAAAGCCCCTCTGCAGGTGATAAAAGCATTTGTAGGTAGGGAAAGGATCAAAGATGAAGCCCTCTCTCTCTTACTGGAAGAGACCGTAGATAAAGTTTACGAGGAGGAAGGAATTACCCCTCTTTTTTCTCCTCAACTCACCGTGGAGCAATTTGAAGAGGGCATGCCCTTTGTTTTCAGATTAATTGTTGATCCTTGGCCCAAATTTGAGTTGCCTCCAGTAGAGCAGGTAAAGATTGATCTCCCTCCTCCTGTGGTTACTGAGGCTGATGTGGACAGGACGATTTACCGGCTTCGGGAAAGTTATGCCGTCCTGATTCCCAAAGATGGTCCTGCGGAGACGGGGGATTTGGTGACTATCAAATGGCGCATTGGGAATGAGCCTTACACCACTGAGATGCTGGAACTGGGCAAAAAAGCCTTTCTCCCTGAGTTTGATCAGGAGCTTTTAGGAGTTCGTTCCGGGGACACCAAAATGATCAGTGTGGACCTGAAAGGAGAAAGGGTAGAGGTCGAAGTTCGGGTGCTTGAGGTGAAACGCAAAGAGCTCCCTGCAGAAAACGACGAATTTGCTTTAAACTTTCAAGTTCAAAGCTTGGAAGAACTCAGGGAAAAGGTTCGTCAGGATCTAAAGAATTACATGGAGTCCGATTATCAGAAACAGGTTAAGGAAGAGTTCCTGAAAAAGTATATTGCGCTCATCCCTTTGGAATTCTCCGAGCATGCCCAGGAGAAGGCCCTCTCCAATTACGTGGAATCCTTCGAAGAGTATCTGAAAAGCACGGGGCGCAGGCTGAGCGACTTTCTCAACCAGCTGGGATTGAGCGAAGAGGAGTGGCGCGAGAATATAGCCCGAAAAGAAGCTCTTCAGACTTTGAAGGAACAATTGGTGCTCTTAGAGGTAGCTGATGAAAGAGGAATTCAGGTAGGAGAATCTGAACTGCGAAAGGCACTCAAGGAGATGGAAGATAGAGAGCCAGAAAGCGTTTATGCCAGTTTAAGGAGGAAGAAGGCTTTAGACGAGCTCTTCCATGACTGGCAGGTTTCCGCGCTTCTTTCCCAGAAAGAGGGAGAGGAGGCCAAGTAAAAATGGTTATTCCTTACGTAATTGAGCAAACGCCTAGAGGAGAACGGGCCTACGACATTTACTCTCGCCTGCTCAAGGACCGTATTGTCTTCCTTGGCGGACCAGTCATGGACGAGCTGGCCAACGTGATCATTGCTCAGCTTCTCTTTTTAGAAGCGGAGGATCCTACTAAAGACATTTACCTTTACATCAACAGTCCGGGTGGGTTGGTCTCAGCAGGACTGGCGATTTACGATACAATGCAGTATTTAAAATCCCCGATCAACACCATATGCTTGGGCTTGGGAGCAAGCATCGCTGCACTAATTTTGGCTGCAGGAACCAAGGGGAAGAGGATGGCTCTTCCTCACGCCAGGATCCTGATCCATCAGCCTCTGCTTACAGGACCCGGAATTTCCGGAGCTGCTAAGGATATTGAGATCGAGGCCCGGGAAATATTGGAAACAAAAAACATTTTAAACAAAATTCTGGCCAAGCATACAGGACAACCTCTGGAAAAAATCGAAAAGGATACGGAGCGCAACTTTTACATGTCCGCTGAAGAGGCCAAAGAATACGGTCTAATTGATCATGTTTTCTACAAGAGGGAGTGAACCCTGCTCCTCTGATTCTCTTAAAATCTCTCTTCATTCTTGTAGATTTTTGGGAAGTTTTAACAGGGTGAGATTGTTTTTAAAATAAAAGCCGATTGTCGTACACGGCAATTGAAGAGGAAAAGAAAAAATACCTCCCGAATTAGCACTCTTTAATGAAGAGTGCTAAAATACAAGAAGAAAATGGAGGTGAATAACATGGCGCGAGAAAACGCAATTACAGCCTGGGAAAATTTGACTGAGGCGCCGCTTTTGCCGCTGCGCAATGTAGTCGTTTTTCCCCACATGATTATTCCTTTGACTGTTGGCCGGGAGAAATCCACCAAATCTTTGGAAGAGGCTGTCCAAAAGGACAGATTGATCATATTAACCACACAGAAAGAAGAGTCCATCGATGACCCTGGCCCCGACGACCTGTTTCAGGTGGGAGTGGGCGCGGAGATCCTCAGACTGCTGAAAATGCCGGATGGCACTTTTTCTGTGGTCGTGGAGGGCGTGTGTCGGGTAAAGATCGAAGAGTTTACTCAGACTTCCCCTTCTTATCATGTCAAATTTCATTACCTTCCTGAGGTTGTCCAGCCTTCCAAAGATCTGGAAGCCTTGATGAGGATGGTGGTGGAGCAATTCGAGAACTATGCACGGCTTTCCAAAAGGGTCTCGAGCGAAGCCACCGTAGCTATCATGAACGTGGAGGATCCCGCTCAGCTGGCTGACCTGGTTGCCGCCAATATGGTTCTCTCCATCAAGGAGAAACAGGAAATATTGGAGATTACCAATGTCCAGACCCGCTTGGAAAAATTAGCTCAAGCTCTCTCCAAGGAACTGGAAGTTCTGGAGTTGGCTAAAAAACTGGAAGACAGAGTCAAAACCTCGGTGGAGAAAAGTCAGAAGGAGTATTTCCTCAGGGAGCAAATGAAGGCTATCCAGCAGGAATTGGGGGAGAAGGACGAGAAGATTGCAGAAATTGAAGCTTACCGGGCCAAAATGGAGAAAGTGAATCCTCCTCCTCAGGTTAGAGAAAAAGTGGAGGAAGAGCTTTCCCGCCTGGAAAAGATGCCTCCCATGGTGGCCGAATCCACTGTAGTGCGTACCTATCTGGATTGGCTCCTCGATCTCCCCTGGAGTGTGGAAACTCCGGATAAACTGGATTTGAAAGAAGCAGAAGGAATCCTGGAAGCCGACCACTACGGGCTCAAAGAACCTAAGGAACGCATTCTGGAGTTCCTGGCCGTGCGTCATCTTTCCAAGAAAATAAAGAGCCCCATCCTCTGTTTTGTGGGGCCTCCCGGCGTCGGGAAGACCTCCCTGGCCAAATCCATAGCTAGGGCCATGGGAAGAAAGTTCGTGCGTATGTCCCTGGGAGGAGTCCGAGACGAAGCTGAAATTCGCGGCCACAGGCGCACCTACGTGGGCGCTTTGCCTGGAAGGATAATTCAGGGGATGAAGAATGCTGGTTCCAAGAATCCTGTTTTCCTCTTGGACGAGATCGACAAACTGGGAACGGACTTCAGGGGTGATCCTTCTGCGGCTTTGCTTGAAGCACTGGATCCCGAGCAAAACCACGCCTTTTCCGATCACTATATTGAGGTCCCCTTTGACCTCTCTAAGGTTCTCTTCATCACTACCGCTAACGTTCTGCACACTATTCCCCCAGCCCTCCTCGATCGCATGGAGGTAATTAGCCTTCCCGGATATACGGAGCTGGAGAAAGTCAAAATTGCTCAGCGCTTCCTGATACCCAAACAATTAGAAGTCAATGGGCTGACTCCTGATGATCTGAAGATTACGGAAAGCGCCATATTGAGGATTATCAGGGAGTATACAAGGGAAGCTGGAGTGCGGAATTTGGAGCGCGAGATTGCCAATATCTGCCGCAAGGTCGCTCGGGCCAAAGTGGAGGAGAAAGAATTTTCCGGAGTAACGGTCACTGCTAAAAATGTCCCCCAGTACCTGGACATCCCCCGCTACCACTACGAATCAGCAGAGAAGCAGGACGAAGTTGGCGTAGCTACCGGAGTAGGGGTGAGTGAGTACGGAGGGGATATCATGCCTATCGAAGTGGCTTTAGTTCGGGGGAAAGGTGAGCTTCTCTTAACCGGACAATTGGGAGACGTGATGAAGGAGGCTGCCCGAGCCGCAATTACTTACGTGCGCTCCCGGGCCAAGGATCTCTCCATTGATGAGAACTTCTATCGCCAGATGGACATTCACATCCATGTTCCCCAGGGAGCTATTCCCAAAGAAGGCCCTTCTGCGGGAATAGCTATGGCTACAGCCTTGGTCTCGGCCCTGACAGGAAAGCCTGTCCGCCGCGATGTGGCCATGACCGGTGAAATTACCCTAAGGGGTCGGATTCTTCCCATAGGCGGAGTCAGAGAGAAAGTGCTTGCTGCCCACCGTGCGGGAATTAAAACTATGATTCTTCCCGAAGCTAACCAAAAAGAGCTGGAGAAACTTCCGCCTGTAGTGCACAAGAGCATGAGATTCGTGCTCGTGAACCATATGGACGAAGTGCTCAAGGAGGCTCTTGCTAAAAAGAAAAATTAAATGCTTGAGCTTTGGGAGCAAACTTATTTATGATTAGCGCAGGATGACCTGCGCTAATCGTCTTTCTATAGGATTCAAGAAAGGGCTGCTGCTATTAGCAACACCTCTTTCCTTCCTGGGAGGGTTAATTTCTCCCCCGGTTATTCTTTTTAAAAGATGGAACCCTGCTTATCTCTTTCTTTTTCTGATCGTGTTTTTCTTATCTTATGTGATAAGAAGGGAAATTTCCCCTAAGAGGGTTTTTCGAGGGGCACTACTTTTGGGCTTCGTTTTTGGCTTAGGGCAGAGTCTGGGAATTTACCTTTTTAATTTCCGTTCGGCAATTTTTACCGGTTTTTTTATCCTGGACCGTTTTTGGATGGTCCAGGCCTATTTACTTGTGAGCGGTTTTTTAGCTTTGACCGCTCATGCTTTTTTCCGTAAGAATTACTGGCTCAGCTTTCTTTATTTCCTTTTTTCCCTGGTCCTGGACTTTCTCACTGCTCAGTATTTTCTCGTAAGAAGGGCTTTGCCTTTTCTTCCTTCCCGTCCCTACCTTCTTCCTTTTTCCGTGATTCTGGCGTACTTTGTCCTCTCTTTACTTTATCACTTCTATGGGCTTAAAATGCAAAAAATTCTATTAGAAGAAGGAGATGGAGATGAGTCGGTTCAAGCCTGAGCTTGAAAATGAGGTTCCTCAGAATGCCATCGCTTTTAAAGTGAATGGTCGTCTAATGGATCTTTCCTTATTCACTGGAGGAGCAAACGTTACTTTTGTTACGACGGACACAGAAGAAGGGCTGGAAATTCTGCGTCACAGCACCTCCCATCTTATGGCTCAGGCTGTAAAGGATATTTTCCCTGAAGCCAGGCTGGGAATTGGTCCAGCAACCGCAGAGGGTTTTTACTATGATTTCGATTTACCTCGGACTCTTACCCAGGAGGATCTGGTTAAGATTGAGGAAAAAATGAGAGAAAACGCTTCCCGAAACGAACCTTTTCAGCGGGTGGAGATGAAGAAAGAGGAGGCTATTAAACTTTTTCAAAGCCTGAATGAGGTCTATAAGGTAGAACTCCTTCAAGAAATACCAGATGAGACTGTCTCCCTTTATCGCTTGGGTCAGTTTTTGGATCTCTGTCGGGGTCCTCACGTTCCTTCTTCTGGATACCTGAAGCATTTCAAGCTTCTGAGTGTGGCTGGAGCCTACTGGAGAGGGGATGAGAAGCGACCAATGTTGCAAAGGATTTATGGTACGGCTTTCCCCACAGAAGAGGGCTTGAACCAGTATCTCTACCTCCTGGAAGAGGCCCAAAGGAGGGACCATCGGCGTTTAGGAAAGGAGCTGGAAATTTTTTCCATCGAGGATATTTCTGGGGCTGGACTTGTAATCTGGCATCCCAAAGGGGCTATACTGAGGAGAATCATCGAGGATTTCGACGTTCAGGAGCACCTCAGGCGAGGCTACAGTTTGGTGACCTCTCCTCATATTGCTAAATCGGATCTCTTTAGGGTTTCCGGACATACAGAGTTCTACCGGGAAAACATGTATTTTTTCACCATCGATGACCAGGAATTCGTGCTCAAACCCATGAATTGTCCCTATCATGTGCTCATCTATCGCAGTAAGACCCGCTCCTACAAGGATCTTCCTCTCCGTTTCTTCGAGATGGGGACCGTGTACAGATATGAGCGCTCTGGTGTCCTCCACGGCCTTCTCAGAGTTAGGGGCTTTACCCAGGACGATGCTCACATCTTCTGCCGTCCTGACCAGCTTTTGGATGAGCTGGAAGGAGTTTTGGATTTGGTGACCTTTATGCTGGAAACCTTTGGTTTCCGGGATTTTGATGTCAGGCTTTCCACCCAGCCGGAGAAGTTTATCGGAAGCCAGGAAAACTGGGATCGGGCTACCTCCGCCCTGAGAGAGGCTTTACAGAGAAAAGGCATTCCCTATACCGTTGATCCGGGCGAGGGCGTTTTCTACGGACCGAAGATCGATACCAAGCTCAGAGATGCTCTGGGCAGGTTGTGGCAGGGTCCAACCGTGCAGGTGGATTTTAACTTTCCCGAAAAGTTTAATTTGACCTACATGGGAGAAGACGGAAAAGAACATCAACCGGTGATGATCCACAGGGCCATCCTGGGCTCTCTGGAGCGCTTCATTGGCGCTTTGATCGAGCATTATGCAGGGGATTTTCCTCTCTGGCTTGCTCCCCAGCAGGCCGTGGTGATTCCTATAGCTTCCCGGCATCAGGAATATGCCCAGGAGGTGTGTGAGCTCTTGAGGTCCCGGGGTATCCGTGTGGAGATTGATTCCCGTTCCGAGAAAATGAACGCCAAAATCCGCGATGCGGAAATGCTCAAAATTCCCTTTATTCTGGTTGTAGGAGATCGAGAAGCGGAATCCCGCTCTGTTTCCGTAAGGCGCAGAAAAAAGGGAGATCTGGGATCCATGCCTCTTTCCTTGCTTGAGGAAAAAATGTTGAGGGAAATCCAGAAAAAAGCTGTTGAACCGCTTGACTAAGCTCTCGAGCTATGCTATTCTCCTTTGGCGAGCGAAGAAGGGGCACGGCCCCTCACCTTGTGGCGCCGCCAACAAGGTTAAAATTCAGTTTTTTCCTTTAATGGCGGCTCCAATTATTGGAGCCTTTTTCATTATTTAGAAAGGAGCGAGAAAGGAGAGAATTTGGAAAAAGAGAATATTTTCCTGGGGGTGAAGTCCCATCAGTAAGGACTTTCGTGTGAACGAGAAGATCAGGGCACGAGAAGTGCGCCTGATTGGCCCCGATGGTACACAGTTAGGGATTCTTTCCCTGAATGAGGCTTTAAGGAAAGCACAGGAGATGCAGCTTGATTTGGTGGAAGTTTCCTCTAATTCCCACCCCCCGGTCTGCAGGCTGATGAACTACGGGAAATTCAAATATGAGCAGGCCAAAAAAGCCAGGGATTCCAGAAAGAAACAGAGCGGGGACGTCAAGGAGATTAAGATTACTCGTGCCCATATTGCCGAGCACGACCTCCAGGTAAAGTTGAATCATCTGATTCGTTTTCTGGAGCACGGTGATAAGGCCAGATTGATTGTGGAATTCAGGGGCAGGGAACAGCTTTACCTGAATAAGGGTTTTGAGATCCTGAACAAACTGGCAGAAAGGTTAAGCTCAATTTCTACCGTGGAGAGAAAGCCGACCCTCGAGGGTCGTAGAATAATTATGGTTCTGTCGCCCAAGCGGGCGAAGGGAGAGCAAAGTGGCAAAGATAAAATCCAAAACTTGCAAAACAGCAGTCAAGAGGTTTAAGGTAACAGCGACTGGGAAAATACTTCGTGGCCACATCGGACACGGTCACCTTCTTTCCAAGAAGTCCAGTGCGCGCAAGCGGCGCCTGACCACTTTGACTGAGATTTCCAAGTCGGATTACCCCCGAATTAAAGGATTACTGCCAAAATAACAGGCAAATAGGAAGGTGATTAGAATTGAGTCGCGTTAAAGGCGGGCCTAAAACCAGGCAGCGCAGGAAAAAAATTTTAAAAATGGCGGAGGGATACTGGGGGTCTACCCACGTTCGCTACCGCATAGCTAAAGAAGCGGTAATGAAAGGGCTGCAACACGCTTACGTGGGCAGGAGATTGAAGAAGCGCGATTTCCGCAAGCTCTGGATTCAGAGAATCAATGCTGCTTCCAGACAGGGAGGGCTGGCCTATAATCAGTTTATCCACGGCTTAAAACAAGCCGGGGTGGTGATTGATCGCAAGGTGCTTGCTGACATTGCCGTAAATGACCCTCAGGCTTTCAGCCACCTTTTAGAGGTTGCTAAATCTGAACTGAACAAGCAGGGATAAATTGTGGTCGATCCGGATCTTCTGCTCCAGGAACTCCAGGAAAAAATCCACTTTTTGTCCAGCTTAGAGGAGTTAAATCAGCTTAAATCCAGCGTCTTAGGTAGAAAGGGGCTATTGACCCGTTACCTGAGATCGCTGGCCGATCTGCCTTTAGAGGAAAGGAGAAACCTGGGTGCACGCTTAAATTCCCTCAAAGAAGAGCTGGAAGTCCTCTTCTCAAAGAAAGAGAGGGAACTGCAGGAGGCCAGAATCCGGGAAAGCCTGGAAAAGGAAAAGATCGATGTTTCTCTTCCAGGGATCAGGCGTCCCTGGGGAAGGAGACACCCCCTACTTCAGGTTTGGGAAGAGATTGAGGAAGTCTTTCTTTCTCTGGGCTTTGACATCTATGAAGGCCCGGAGGTGGAGTGGGAATACTATAATTTTGACGCCCTTAACATTCCTTCGGACCACCCCGCTCGGGATATGTGGGACACCTTTTACATTACCCCGAAAATGCTCTTGAGAACTCATACTTCTCCGGATCAAATTAGATGCATGGAGGAACGGAAACCCCCCATCAAAGTTATCGTTCCTGGATTGTGTTACCGGCACGAAGCCGTGGATGCCACACATATGGATGTTTTCGTGCAGATAGAAGGTCTGGTCGTGGATCGTGATACCACCTTTGCTGACTTGAAGGGGACTCTGGAGCTCTTCGTTTCCCTGATCTTTGGTCCAGGACGAAAAACGAAGTTCGTCCCTAGCTATTTTCCCTTTACTGAGCCCTCTGCCGAGCTTCAGATCTTCTGGGAAAACGAGAGAAAAGGCGATAAAGAAGAAGGTAAGTGGCTGGAAGTTCTGGGGTGTGGCCAGGTGCATCCTCAGGTTCTGCGTAACGTGGGCCTTGACCCTCGAGTTTACTCTGGTTTTGCTTTTGGCTTGGGAGTGGAGAGGTTCGCCATGCTGAAGTACAACATTCCCGAAATCAGGCTTTTTATGGAAAACGATCTTCGCTTTCTGGAACAATTTTAATGATCGTTCCTTATTCCTGGCTCAAGGATTTTCTTGATTTCCTCCCTCCTCCTCAGGAGCTGGCTGAAATCCTTTTAGAGGCCGGTTTGGAAGTGGAGGAAATAAGGGAAATCAATGCCAGCTTTCGGGGGGTGAAAACAGGTAAAGTCCTTTCCTGGGAGCCGCATCCTGCGGATGCCCATCTGCATGTGGCCCGAGTGGAAGTGGGGGAGAAGGAAGCCCTCACCATAGTCTGCGGGGCAAAAAACGTCTTTCCTGAAGCCCTTGTCCCTGTAGCCCTTCCTGGATCACGTCTCGGAGATCGGGAAATCCAGGTGCGGGAATTCGGGGGAGTACCCTCTCAGGGTATGCTTTGCTCCAGGGAGGAACTGAATTTGGAGCCAGAACTTCTCCCTCAAGGGGAGGGGGGAATCGCCCTTCTTCCTGCGGGTACTCCGGTTGGCCAGGACCTCTCTGAACTTTTACATTTTCCCGATTTCCTTCTGGAGGTTAAAGTTACTCCCAACCGTCCTGATTGGTTCTCCATTTTCGGTCTTTCTCGGGAAATCTCCATCTTTACAGGCCAAGCCCTTCGTTTTCCCTCAGAAAAAAGCTGGGAAGTCCTTCCAGAAACCGAGTTGTATGCTCAGGAGGAGGCCTCCTCCTTTTTAGAGGTAGAGATCCTTGATCCTGACCTCTGCTTCCTTTACCTTGCCACCTGTATTTTTGGCATCAAAATCGGGGAATCGCCTCTTTGGCTCAAGAGCCGCCTCTTCAAATCCGGTATTCGTCCCATTAATAACGTGGTGGATGCCACAAATTACATCATGCTCCAGACCGGTCAACCCCTGCATGCCTTTGACTACGATAAAGTATCCCAGGGAAAAATCTTGGTGCGGAGGGCATATCCCGGAGAAACCATCACCACTCTGGATGGGAAGGAGCGCGCCTTGGAAAGGGACATGCTTCTGATCGCTGACCCAGAAAAGGGAATCGGTATTGCCGGCATAATGGGAGGAGAAAACAGCGAGATTAAGGAGAGTACTTCTCGTGTGGTCCTTGAATCTGCTTATTTTGCCCCCTTTTCTATCAGAAGGTCCTCCAGGAAGCTGGGCCTGCAAACTGAAGCTTCCCTGAGGTTTGAGCGCGGAACGAACATAGAACAGGTGGAGATGGGCTCTCGCCTGGCCACTCGACTTCTGGCCCAGCTCTCCTCGGGAAAGGTACTTCGGGGAGAAATCCGGAAAGGGGTGGAGTTCAGCCCTAAAAGGGTCAGAGTTTCTCCCCAGAGGGTAAATTTCTACTTAGCCTCTCATTATTCCCCAGAGAAGATTGTCTCCGACTTAGAGAGGCTGCAATTCAAAGTTCAGGTAGACGGAGAAGAATTAGAGGTGGAGGCTCCTCCTTTCCGGAACGACGTGAAAGAGGACGCTGACCTGATCGAGGATATTGCCCGTCTGAATGGGTATCAAAACATACCGAGCACCCTTCCCAGGGGAGAGTTGCGGAAAGGCCAAGCCCCACTCTGGAGGACACGCTGGAAGGAGTTACGTCCTCATTTCCTTCATTTTGGCCTTCAGGAGGCCATTACTTCTCCTTTGGTCTCCCCTCGCATGAACGAGCTGACCTTCTTCTTTACGGAAAAGGAAGAGGTGAAAATCCTCAACCCCATTTCCCAGGATCGTTCGGTTTTGAGAAAAAGCCTCCTTCCCTCTCTGATTTCTGTTTGGGCTTTAAACGAGAGAGCGGGGAGAGACTCCTTGGGTTTTTTTGAGTTGGGGAAGGTGTACCTGAGCAGAGGGAACAACGAGCTTCCAGAAGAAATCCGGGAGATAGGTATAGTTCTCCCTCTAAAGAAACTCAAAAACTGGAGGGGAGAAGAGGAGGATCTGGATTTCTTCTCCTTGAAGGGTCTGATCCAAAACGCCTTCCAGGAGTTTCCCTTAAAATTCATTTCCCATGATTGTCCCTCCTTGCATCCGGGACGTCAGGCAGCTCTCCTTCTCTGGGGGAAAATGGTGGGAATCATGGGGGAAGTTGCTCCTCAGGTCCTTCAGCTCTGGGATTTGAAGGAGCGTCTTCTGGTAGCGGAAGTTCTCCTTGAGCCCTTCCTTAAAAAACCAGATAGGCCTACTTTTCAGCCTTATCCCCGTTTTCCTTCCGTGCGCAGGGACATCGCCGTTATTTTGGACGAAGGAGTCCCTTATGTTTGCCTGGAAGATTTGATCAAGAAGGCCAGTGGGGAATTTCTGGAGAAGGTGGAGTTCTTCGATTTTTATAAAGGACCCAACATCCCGCCGGGTAAGAAGAGTTTGGCTTTTAGCCTGATCTTCCGCCATCCCCAGAGGACCCTCCTGGAAGGGGAAGTGAATCAGTTCATGAAGAAGTTGGAGGAGGAATTGGCTTCCCAGCTGAAAGCCGAGCTGAGAAAGGGTTGAGCTTAAGAATCCCCCTTCCCCGTTCCTTTTACCTGCAAAATACCTTGGAAGTAGCCCAGAACTTAATTGGTAAGCTCCTGGTGCACAGGGTAGGAGGGATTTTTCTTTCCGGTTTCATTGTGGAAACAGAAGCCTACGTAGGGCCCGAGGATCGGGCTTCCCACGCTTCCAGGGGTCTGACTAAAAGGACGTCCTTGATGTTTGGCCCACCTGGATTTGCCTATATTTATCTCATCTATGGAATGTATTATTGTTTTAATGTGGTTACAGAAAGGGAAGGTTATCCGGCAGCAGTTTTGATTAGGGCTCTGGAACCCTATGAGGGAGTTCCCCTTATGCTGGAGCGGAGAAGGGTCCAGTCTCTCAGGGAAGTAGCCAATGGTCCAGGGAAGCTTACCCAGGCCCTTCAGATCACAGGAGAAATGAACGGCTGGGACCTCTGCTTTAGCGATCTCTGGATTGAGGAAGGGAAAAAGGTTGAAAGGATCGGCCAGGGAAAGAGGATCGGGGTGCACTACGCTGGAGAATGGAAGGAAAAGCCCTGGCGCTTCTTTGAAGTGGGAAGTGAATACCTTTCCAGGTGAAAAGATGGATGCACATGCACTGAGGGTTTTGGATTTCTTCGCCATCATTGAGCAACTGGTGGAGCAAACCAGGACGATTTATGGCAGGGAACTGGCAGAGAAGCTTACTCCCCTCAATGACCTGGATGAAATCAGAAAGGCTCAGGAGGAAACTTCCGAGGGAGTGGAATGGTTAGGGCGCTATGGCGAGATTCCCTGGGGTCCAGACGTAGATATTAGGCCTATTTTAAACAGGGCAAAAATTGGGGGGATGCTCACTCCCTATGAGCTTTACCAGGTTAAAGAATTTCTGGGAACAATGAGGCAGATAAAAAGCAAGGTTTTGGAATCCAAATCCTTTCCTCTTATTACTTCTCTGGCCAAGGAGTTTCATCTCCCTCCAGGCCTGGAAAAAGAAATCGAAAAGTCTATTTCCCCTTCTGGGGAAATTCTGGATTCTGCTTCCTATGATCTTCTGCGTCTGAGAAAACAAGCTCGATTGATTGAAAGCCGCCTGAAGGAAAAGCTCCAGAGCCTGATTGAATCTCCTACTGTGAAAAAATACCTTCAGGAGCCAATAATAACTGTCAGGGACGAGCGCTTCGTTGTTCCGGTAAAAGCGGAATTCAAAGCCCAACTGCCTGGAGTGGTTCACGACCGCTCCTCATCCGGTCAAACAGTTTTCCTCGAACCCTTAGATACGGTTAACATCAATAACGAGCTCCGTGAGGCCCAGATGAAAATCCGGGACGAAGAGGAACGCATCCTTATGGCCCTTTCCCAAAAGGTGGGTGAGGTGTCGGGGGAATTCCTGCGCTTTATCCAGGCTCTGGCCCGTTTAGATTTTATCTTCGCCAAAGCGCGTCTTTCCGACTTCATGAAGGCCAACATGCCCAAAATAGAGGATGGAGCTTATTTGGATCTGGTAAACGCCAGGCATCCCCTGCTGAAGGGAGAGGTTGTGCCCATAGATATCCAGATCGGGAGGGGCTTCCATACTTTGGTGATTACAGGCCCCAACACTGGAGGGAAAACTGTCAGTCTGAAGACCGCAGGTTTGCTGGTTTTGATGGCCCAGGCTGGGTTGCACATTCCTGCTTCTGCCCAATCCTCAATTGGCATCTTTCAGAACGTCTTTGCCGATATTGGGGACGAACAGTCCCTTCAACAATCCCTTTCCACTTTCAGTGCGCACATGGCGCAAATTGTGAAAATTCTGAAAGAGGCTACTCCTCAATCTCTGGTGCTTTTAGACGAGTTGGGCTCGGGCACCGATCCAAGGGAAGGTGCGGCTCTGGGCTCCGCTATTTTGGAATATCTGCATGAGAACCGCATTCCCACTATTGCTTCCACACACCACACGGAACTTGTGGCCTTTGCCTACTTGCATCGGGATGCCAGGAACGCTTCCATGGAATTTGACCTGAATACTCTTGCTCCTACTTACCGCATGCGCCTGGGAATCCCTGGGAGCAGCCACGCTTTCCAGATTGCTAAAAGGCTGGGCCTTCTCTCCCAGGTGCTAACTGATGCCCAAAAGCACCTCACAGTGGAGAGGGAAAAGCTGGATCAGCTGATCGCCCGCCTGGAGGACGAGAGGCAAAAGCTGGAAGAGGAAAAGGCTCAAGCCGAGAAGTTGAAGGAAGAAGCCTGGAAGCTTCGCCAGGAATATCAAAAGCAGAGCGAGGAAATCAAGAAAAAGAAGAAGGAGATACTGCGCAATGCCTATGAGGAGGCGCAGAAGGTGATCAATGACACTCGATCCCAGATGGAGGAGCTCTTGGAGAAGCTCAGACAGGAGCCCAAAGTCTCAGTGCGCACCGAAGCCCTTAAAAAGGAAGTGGAGGAGGCTAAATCCCAGATAGATGAGCACGTCCAGCTTGCAGAGAAGCGAGGTCTTCCCATCTCTTTAGATGATCTGCACGTCGGCGATCTGGTCTGGATTCCCCGCTTTAAAGCCCAGGGGATAATTGTGGAGATTGACCTGGAAAAAAGGAAAGCTAGGGTTCAGGTCGGTTCTATGCGAGCAAGCGTGGAAGAAAGGGAAATTGAACGCCTGGAAGCCAAAGAGACTTCAGAGGTTTTGAAGGAAAGGGAAATCCCGGAGAGGCCAACCATCTCTTTAAAAAAGGATATTTCCTGGAAGATAGACCTACATGGTGCCAGGGTGGAGGACGCCCTCCAGGTCCTGGACAAGTACCTGGACGACGCCGTTTTAGCCAATTTCCCCTTTGTCTACATCCTTCACGGGAGGGGAACAGGCGCCCTGAGACAGGCTATTCACAATTACCTGCGCAATCACCCTTCTGTCCTTCGCTTCCGTACAGGGGAAGCTAC
>Ga0078972_1012036_pt1 | contig 15112 bp, 12 predicted proteins | sample YelNatPaOPGAMG01_FD_67568 | JGI IMG/M metagenome (GOLD analysis project Ga0078972, IMG submission 67568) | Hot spring thermophilic microbial communities from Obsidian Pool, Yellowstone National Park, USA - OP-RAMG-01 (SPADES assembly) (version 2) | ecosystem: Environmental > Aquatic > Thermal... | reverse complement strand
GTAGTACAGGAATCAAGGATGTTATTAAATATTGGAATCTCGGCTTAAAAAACATGTTTTTTGATGAAATACTTGTAAAAACTATGGTTGTACCTGATGAATTAAAAGCTGAAGAAGAGGAGTAAATTATTTATTGAGAGGGTGATAGATAATGAAAAACAAGAAAATATTAAGTGGATTAGTTATTCTTTCTTTAGTCTATGTGGTTCTTATAGTCTATGGACTGAGAATGGTCTATTCTAAACCTGTGGTTGAAGCAGAAGCTATTGTTAAGGAAAAACCTGAAAACTTGATTCTTATTAAAAAAACTCAGCTTTTCGGTAAGATTGAAAGACCGGGTGTTGTCTTTGACCATGAAAAGCATGTCCTTGCAGTTCAGAAACAAGGTAAAAAATGCGATGTCTGTCATTCCTTTAATATATATGGAGAAAGTGATTTTTCTTATCCCAAAAATATAAAATCAAAAGATAGGAAAACACTTATGAATGGATTTCATGATTCATGCATAGGGTGCCATAAAGAAAATATAAAGGCAGATAGAAAAAGTGGACCTATTACCTGTGCAGAATGTCATAAAACCGAAAATGAAAAGTTAGTTTTAAAATATCCTGTTGTAGAGTTTGATTTTTATTTGCATGATAAACATAATAAAAAATTAAAAAATGATTGTAGCCTATGTCATCATTCATATGATTTAGAGGAAAAAGATGAAAGTTTAAGACTTGTGTATGAAAAGGGAAAAGAAGAATCTTGTTATTATTGCCATGATTTCAAAAATAAAGAATTAACAGATATACAGAAAGTTTCATTTAAAAAAGGATTGGATATCAAAACTGCTTCACATAGACAATGTATTAACTGTCATTTATTAGAAAAAGAAAAAGGTAATGAAGCAGGGCCACTAAAATGTGTTGAATGCCACACAGGAAAATATAAAACAATAGCTGATCTTAAAGATATTCCAAGACCTAATAGAGATCAACCGCAGAAGACATTTATTTCTATTGAAAATGCTACGATGAAAGAGGTATTTTTTGACCATACATATCATGAGAAGAATCACAAATCGTGTAGAGAATGTCATCATTATGCTTTACGGTCTTGTAGTGACTGCCACACTATTGAAGGCACCAAAGAAGGTAAATTTATTAACTTGTCACAAGCTATGCATTCAGCTTTTTCTAAAGAAAGTTGTGTTGGCTGTCATAGCTCAATAGCAAATAAGAATAAAGATTGTGCAGGCTGTCATTTTCTTATTAAACCAGTAAATATAGAAACAATGAGTCCAAAATCTAATTCTTGTAGTAAGTGTCATACAGGTAAAACTGAACCACAGATAAGGGAGATTTCAAAACCATCCAAAGTAAAGGATAAAATTAAAATTGATATTGTAGCTAAAGAATTTGAACCTGCTGATTTACCTCATCTAAAAATAATTAATAAACTTATTGATGTTTCAAATAATAGCAAGCTTGCTACATATTTTCATAGAGATATGAACACAATTTGTGTCGGATGTCATCATAATACTCAAAAGACTGAAATAACCGAAAATAAAGTTCCATTATGTAGAAGTTGCCATTACAAAGAGTCGAGAAGTCTTAATAAAACAGGTTTGGTTTCAGCTTATCATAGAGGCTGTTTAGGTTGTCACGAAGTGATGAAACTTGAAAAAGGGCGTAAATGTTCAGAATGCCATAAGGAGAGTGCAAAAAGACCTAAAGAAATTATCACGGAGAAGAATGACAATGTTGTAAGGCAGAATAAAGAAAAAATTCTGAATGTTTGGCATCCGTAGGGAGGGACAAATGAATAGAAGAGCATTTTTAAAAACACTTGGAACAGCGGTAATAAGTTCATCTCTCATTAAGGTAAAAGATTTAAAGGCAGAAGAGCATAAGACAGAATTTTATGGAATTCTTGTTGATACAACAAGGTGTATAGGATGTAGAAGGTGTGAAAAAGCCTGTGCAGAGGCTAATGGGTTACCAATTCCAGACATTTCTGAAGACAAAAATAAGGAAATACTTAAAAATATTAGAAATACATCTCCGACACAATATACTGTTGTAAATAAATATGAAACAGAAAAAGGGACAGTTTATGTTCCTAAAAGATGTATGCATTGTAATCAGCCTGGATGTGCTGCTGCATGTCTTGTTAAGGCAATGCGGAAGAGGGAGACAGGTCATGTAACATGGGACCTTAATTGTATAGGTTGTAGATTGTGCATGATATCCTGTCCTTTTGATATTCCTAAATTTGAATATGACAAGGCAATCCCAAGAATCCAAAAGTGTAACTTATGTTATGATAGGTTTAAAAAGGGACTGGTTCCTGCATGTGTTGAGGTTTGTCCAACCCAGGCATTGACATTTGGGACAAGAAGAGATATTCTAATGGAAGCTAAAAGAAGAATAAGTAATAATCCTGATAAGTATATATCGCATATTTACGGCGAGTATGAAGCAGGTGGAACATCTCATATTTATATTAGTGCTGTACCCTTTGAAAAGATAGGTTTTAAAACAAATATTGGATTGGAACCTTATCCAAAATACAGCACAGGCTTTCTTTACGCAGTACCATTTATTTTTGTTTTATGGCCATTAGCTATGTTAGGGTTTAGGAAAGCAACCAGAAAGGATACGGAGGAGTAGAGGGAGGAAAAAATGGAAGATAAAATTTTAGAGCCTCAAATAAAAAATTTTTCAGATTTTTGGAGATTTTTTAAACAGGAATTAAAACCAAAGGGTAAGATTTTTACAACATTTAATGTGATTTCTCTACCAATTATGCTTATTGGTTATGTTTTAATTATTTTACGTTTAGCTTTCGGTCTAGGATATCCCATAACAAATCTTTCACAAGAGTTTCCTTGGGGATTATGGATTGGCTTTGATGTTGTAACAGGAGTTGCCTTTGCAGGTGGAGCTTATTCTTTATGTTTCATTGTATATATTTTGAGAGCAAAAAAATATTACCCTATTTTAAGAGCAACTGTTTTGAATGGTTTTCTTGCTTATGTCTTCTATGCTGGCGCAATTGTGCTTGATATTGGAAGATGGTGGAATATTTATAATCCAATGGTTGGCAATTATTTTGGTGTTAATGCAGTCATGTTTTTAGTGGCATGGCATTTTTTCCTTTATATGCTTGCAGAATTGGTAGAGTTCTCACCAGCTATTGCAGAATGGCTTGGATTAAGAAAATTAAGGAAAGTGCTTGGTGCACTTACAATAGGGGCTGTTGTTTTTGGAATAACTCTTTCAACTTTACACCAGTCTGGACTTGGTGCATTAATGATGATGGCTAAAAATAAGATTCATCCACTTTGGTATACAGAGTTTATACCAGTCATGTATTTTATATCAAGCATTTTTGCAGGATTAAGCATGGTTATATTTGAAGGTTCTATATCCCATAAAGTCTTTGCATGGCAATTAGATGAAGAAAAGCATAAATCTTATCCTGATATAGTCTTCAGCCTTGCAAAAATATGCGCGGGAGTTATGTTCGGATATTTATTCCTTAAAGCCATTCTCTTAGTGCATGAAAGAGCTGTATCCTATTTGAGTTCACCGATGGGTTACTGGTATTTAATAGAAATTATCGGTTTTGTTTTAATCCCAGCAAGTATGTTTGTTTATGGTATTAAACAAAAAGAACTTACATTTGTTAAGTATGCTGCATTTTTGACAATGATAGGAATAATTATTAATAGATTGAATTATACATTCATTGCATATAACTGGAATGTCCCCTTTGAACTTAAATACTGGCCAACCATAATAGAGTTGAATATAACAGCATCAATTATTCTTACAGAAGTATGGGCATTTAGATGGATGGTTAATAGGATGCCTGTGTTAAGGTCAGCTCCTGCATGGGCTAAGGCTCTGGATAAAGGTCATTAATTAGAAGAAGGGGGGTAAAGATGGAAGAACTTTTTACATATTATGACATGTTTGCAACCAAAGGAGTTGAGTATCTTATAATAATTACTTTCTTGGTGGTGATAATTTTCTTCTGGCGATATTTGCATACGCCTCCTTATTAGGCTTTTAAAGATTCCAGATATCTGACTTATAAAAATTAATTAATAATAGATAGTTACGATAATATAATTCTTATAAAAATGGAAATAAAGAAAGAAAATTTTAATAATAAAATAGAAATAGAAAGTATAAATAACTAACTGTCAAAGTCAAAAAGTTTATTCAACAGACAAAGTTCTAAAGCTCGTTATATCTTTTGCCAATAAGTTCTTTTATCCAGAAGGGTTTACGAGCCTAATTTGTTAATTTTTACTCATAAGTTGATAAACTCATTACAAAATAGCCATTCTTCTTACAATAAATCTGTAAAATAAAAGTATTAAAGTTAGAACTCCCAAGGAAAGTGAGACTTCCATCCATGTTGGATAATATTTATCTGCAAGGGGTATATACCAGTTGTAAGCAATAAGGCTTACATTGAATCTATTAATTATTACTCCAAAGGCAATTATAAAAGCAGTAATTCTGACTAATTTTGCGTTTTCTGTCTTCACAGCATTAATCAACATTAAAGCGGGGAATAAAACAAATCCAACAATCTCAAGGAGATACCAGTAGCCATAGTCACTTTTTATATAATGCCAGTTATTATAATGAGCAAGGTCAAGAAGTTTGAGTATTAAATATACAAAAAGAATAACTACGAGAGCTTTAGCAAACCCTATTGTTTTTCTGTCAAATTCTTCAGACTCGAAATCTTTCAGATGTTCCCTGAAAACCTTATGGGATATGGTGCTTTCAATTATAACCATAGAAATTCCAGCAAATAAAGCTGAAATAAGAAAGAATAGTGGAAGCATAGCAGAATACCAAAGTGGATGGATTTTTGTAGGCGCTACTAAAAATAGACCTCCTAATGCAGACTGATGACCACCTGCTATGATAACTCCAAATACAGTTGCCCATATTCCGAGTTTTGAAAAGAAATCCTTTAATTTATCCTTACCAAGCCATTCAAAAAATGAAGGGAACCATTCAATCATACAAATTATAATGTAAAGGAAGAAATGCCAGGCAATGAGAAAAAGTATGGAATTTAATCCCCATGACCATCCAATTACATAGGGAACCCGATAATATCTACCAAGGTCAAACATTAATGCAAAAACAGCAAAGACATAACCAAGAAGACTGGACAGAATTGCAGGACGGGCAAATTTTTTATAGTCCTTTGCTCCAAAAAGATATACAGCTGTTCCCAATGTAAGTCCCGGTGCTGCAAGGGCAATGCCTGCAAGTATGTCAAAGCTAATCCACAATCCCCACGGATAGGAATCAGATAAATTTGTAGCAGGACCCAGTCCGTAAATAAGTCTATAAATCATTGAATAAAAGGAAAAGGCAAGAATTAAAAAGGCAATAAGAAATGGAAGTGTAGCATGTCTTGAAATATAATCTTTCAAAGTCATTCCAAGAAGTATTTTTTCCTTAAACCAGTTATTCCTTTCCATCTTCTCCCTTCTACAATATTTTATTTACTATCTTTTTCATTCTGTTCCCTAATTCTGTTATTCTGAATTTTTGTTTTGTCATTCTGAGGCGTAGCCGAAGAATCCAATACTTTTTCTCCCTTATTTTTTGAAATCATATAATAGGCAGCCCAAACCAACGGTGCGGCAGTAACAATTTCAAGGACTTTTACAGTAAAGAGAAAACTTTTACTATACTTTGGAATAGGAGTTTTATCAAGTTTTGGAAAGCCAAGTTTTTCAAAGGCAACAGCAGAAATATATAACCAGTTTGTTCCACCTGCTTCATGCTCTCCATAAACATGATTTATATATCTTTCTGGATTATTATTTATTTTTTCATGGGCGAGCCTTAACATTTCACTTCTTAGTCCAAATCTCATCACATCGGCAGAACATACTTCAACACAGGCAGGAATTTTTCCTTCAGTGATTCTATCAAAACACATTGTGCATTTTGTTATCTGTGGAGTAACCGGGTCATAGTATTCATATGCTGGTATATCAAAAGGACAGGCAATCATACAGTAACGACAACCAACACACAAAGAAGGATTATAAAGAACTGCTCCGTAAGAGGTTTTCTTAAAGGCATCTACAAAGCAGGCATTAAGGCAGGCTGGCTCAACACAATGCATACACTGCTTCTTGACATAAACGGAAGTTGAAACATTGTTAAATCTGTTGACAACAGTGAATTCTCCTGCATGAGTTCTCCGAATTTTATCAAAAACTGACGTTTTTTTGTCCTTTGATTCTTCAAATTCTTTAAGAGGTCTATTTGGATTTTTATTCCATTCATTACATGCCCATTCACATCTTCTGCATCCAATGCATTTTGTTAGGTCAACAAGTACTGCGTAAGGTTCCTTTTGCAAATCCTTAACTTTTTCATATTTTCCCCAATTTCTTCTATTTGCAATATTTCCTGTTGACTTTGTAGAATCCTGAACTTTTCCTTCATTCTGCACTGCTTCTTTGTAATTCTGCTCCCTTATTTTGTAATTCTGCCCTTTTATTTGGTCATTCTGAGGCAAAGCCGAAGAATCCCCACATATACCAATTAAAGTCATTCCAGCTATTGTTAATGCGCTCTTAAGAAACTCTCTTCTGTCCATTCTTACCCCAAAATTTTAATACTTTTTCTTTTCTTTGAGCATTCCCCAAATAATAATAAAGGCAAATATTGAAAGAACTGCAATAACATATTCAGCACCATGATGCGAAAAAATTTTCTCAATTATATACATTTCCTAAACCCTCTATTTTTCTTTCATGACAGTCAGTGCATTTTTTTGGTTTATCAATTGCCATATTTTCATGACATTTTATACACATTGTATGATAGGCAGATTGCAGTCTCGGTCTTCCCAATGCCTGTGAATCAAAGGATGAACCATGACAGCTTATACAAATAGGAGGATTTTCCTTCTTTGACTCCGCTTCTTCCTTGCTTTTATGGTGACAGCCCTTACATATTGTTTTCAGATTACCGTGAAATGTTGTTGCAAGTCTACTTTGATTTGATATATCTGTTAGTTTTTTAATCATTTTGTAATGAGGCATTTTAACTGCTTCAAACTCCTTTTCAATATGTTTTATTGTAACTTCTTCCTTTACTGTTTTTGTTGAAACAGTGAAAGGAGAAACTTTTTCAACTTCTCTTTTACCGCTATGGCAACGGTTACATATTTCTTTATTGCCTAAATCTGTTTTGACTGGAGCAATAAAATAATGGCAGCCCATACAATCTTTTCTATTAATCATACTTCTGTGACAGCCCTGACAGCTCATTTGAGAAGTCTGTCCATGATAGACAGTAACTATATTTATAAACCCACCTTCCTGCTTACCCTTTAAATCATGACATTCTTGGCAACCTTTTAAAGTTTCATGATGACAGACCCTGCAGGTTCTGTTATTCTTTTCGTGAAATTCATGATTAAAGGGAACTCCCTTCATTTTTGCCTCTTCAATATTTATAAAAGCTTTTTTTGGCTGGTCTCTTTCAGGTCTTGGAACATCTCTAAGCTCCTCTAATGTTTTATATTTCCCGGTATGGCACTTTGAACATTGAATTGGTCCTGATTCTTTTGCCTCTAATTTATTTTGTAAATGGCAGTTTAAACAAAGATTATGAAAAGCTTTTTCAATATTTAATTCCTTTTCTTTTGCTACTTGAACAATTTTTGAAAGCTCTGGACCTCTTTTTTTACTAAAATCATGGCAGTAATAACAGGACTGCTCTGTACCCTTTTCATAAACTAAAGAGAGCTCTTCATTTTTCTCTTCAATGTCATAATTATGATGGCAAAGACTACAGTCATTTTGTTGTTTTTTAACATGTTTATCATGAAGGGCAAAATCAAAATCAAAAACCGGATATTTTATTTCTTTATTTCCATACTCCCTTTTATGGCATTCTCTACAGGAGAGTATTACAGGACCTGATTTTTTATTTTCATAGCTTAAGTTTTGATGGCATCTTAAACAGTTTTCATGATAGGCATTTTTTAATTCCTCTGGGTTTTTTCTATTGACATTCTTTGGAAAATCAAAGGAAAAATCACCAAATTTATCCTTACTGTGACATTCCTGACATGTCTGCTCTTCAGATTTTTTTAAGTTCTTTGCGATAGATTCAACATGCTTTTGATGTTCAAATAAAACTACCCCATACTGAAGCCTGCCAAATATTTCTTTATTGGCAATGGTTAAAACATCTGTCTTATGATTAGAAATGCCACTTAAGGACTTATCTGAACTGTAAATAACAATCACCAAAAAAGCCAAAATCAGTAAAATTAATATTAAACCAGATTTTTTCATGCTCGCATCTCTTCTGGAATTTCCATTACTTCTGCAATAATATCAGTTAAAAACTTAACATGAACACCAAGTTTGTAGTAAACATTCAAATCCTCAATTCCTTTGTGACAGGTATGACATGGTGCAATAACTATTTTTGCCCCAGTATCTTTTATTTGTTCTGCTTTAACTTTGCCACCTTCAATTCTTGCCATTTTCCAGGGTGGTCCTGCATCTATCATTCCACCACCCGCTGAACAACAGTAGTTGTATTCATAATTGGGATTTATATCAATAAAATTCGCACAGGTTTCATTAATGATATATCTAATCATATCACCCATGCCTCTGTATCTTACAATGTTACAAGGGTCTTGAACTGTAACAGGTTCTTCAATCTTCTTTGCAATTTTAATTTTTCTCTCTTTTATCAACTCATAGAAAAACTGAACGCCATGAATATATGGTATAGGTTCCTCCTTCCAGCCTAGTAATCTCACACCTTCATAAACTCCTGTTCTGAAAGCATGCCCACATTCACCCATTACAATCCTTTTTACATTTAGTTTGAAAGCCACTTCATAATGCCTTCTCACAACCATTCCCATTGTTTCTGAATCTTGAGCATAAAAAGACTTATTTGTATAATCCCAGCCATCGCAATCAGGCATAGTCCAATCAACACCTGCAACAATCATTATTTTTGCCATGTTTGTAAGAAGTCCTGTCATATACTTAGCTTCAAGCCCATGGGCAAGATAGAGTATTTCAGCATTCTTTTTACCAAGAGGAATTCTTGCATTTTTTATCTCTGCCCTGAGTTCATCTTCAAGCCACTGAACTGTATCAAGCCATTCATCCTGTCTGAACCATAACATATTGGTTGTCTGCATGTGACTTAATGCCTGATCCTGAATATACTGAGGAACTGCACCTATCAAACAACATATCCTTCTTACAAGACCAATTAAATAAGCAATATCAATCCCAAAAGGACAGAATTGAACACATCTTCTGCAAAGATTACACTCTGAAAAGGCTATTCTTGCATATTTTTTTATGTCATCCTTACTTACTTTTCCGTCCTTTTTGAGTATATCCCATATTGTTTGCTTAACCTTGGCAGCAGGTGCATAGGTTGGGTCATTATCACGGGATAGGTAATGATGACAGGAAGTAGAACACATTCCACATCTTACACAGGTTTTAACAAAAGTTTTAAGCCTTGCAGAGGCTTCTCCTTTTAAAACTTTATCAATAGCTTTTTTTATTCTATCTTCATCGATACTTTCTAAGGTTTTGTCAATTCCTATGTCTGTAACTGGTTTTCTTTTAAATTCTGCCATATTAGTAATCCTTTGAATGCCTTACTGCACCAAATTCGCTTCCAGTATGTGCCCTTGTTAACCAAAAGAAAAACATGTGACTTAGTCTTGTAAAGGGAATTGCAATTAGCATAATCTCACCTGTAATCATATGAATAGTAAGCATTAATTTATAATCAAGAAAAAGCTCATAATGGGCTAAAAATCCGCTTATAAAGGGGGCTGCAACTAAGGCAATTGCTAAATAATCATCCTTTTCAGTTAAAAATCTTACATCGGGTTGAATAACTCTTCGAATCACAAGAAAGATTAAACAAAATACTACAATCAATGTCATTGCATCAGCTAAATCCTGGGGTAGACTCCCCCAGCTGATTTTCCATGAATCATACCAAAGTTCAATATGTCCTGATATAAAAACAGGAGTTAGAATTACACATACATGAATAATAAATGTAATCATAGTAAACCAGGGATGTTTTCTCATGCTTATACTTCCATAGGGTGTTAGCCAGTGTATGATAGACCTGAGAGTGTATTTCAAGCTAAGATAGGGATATATTACCCTTTCATTCTTTGCTAATTTTATAGTAATCCAGATACGATAAAACATCCCTATGAAAAATACAATAAAGGCAATCCATACAAGAGGTCCTCTTACAAGAGTATAAATTGACGGATCTTTAAAAAACTGTTCCATTAACTTAAAATCTCTCCCAGTGTAAGAACTTTTCTATAATACTTACCATTTTTAATACATCTTACTAAAACTTTATCTCCTTCGGGACTAAGTACTGGTTTCCAAAGCATATCAAAGGTATCCTTTCCGATTCTTCCATCAAGGACAATAAAGAAAACTCCCTTTTTTTCTGCCTTTGCTACAATGTGTTTTCCATCTAGACTGAAGTGCGGATTCCATACTCTATCAAAGGCTTCTTTCCATGGTTCACCATCAACAGCAACAGTCCACATATTGTTTTCTCTAACTAATGCTGCAATATGATTTCCGTCAGGACTAAAAATTGGAGGTAGCACTGCCTGAGAAAAAGTTTTCTTCCACGGAATTCCATCAACAGCAACAGTCCATTTCCCAAAATCAGGAGCAACAACTGCTGCAATATGATTTCTATCAGGACTTACCCTTTGATTCCATAGCTGAACAAAAGATTTATTCCAAATAGGTTTTCCATTTAAAACCAGTGTCCATCCCTTATCTTTTTTCACGGGTACACATACATCTTTCTCATTTACAAAAACAGGTTCCCATGCATTTGGGAATATTTCATCCCAAAGATTTCCATCAACTGAAACAGTAAATTCCTGCTGAGAAAGTCTGACAGTTGCGGCAATTTTACCTTCATTGCTAAAGTTTAATCCATAAACAGAGATGAAGTTCCTATCCCAAGCTATACCATCAACAGCAACAGTCCATACGCCCTCTTTAAAACCGAATATATCAAGAACCTGAGGATTTTTCGTTCTTACATAAGAGGCTGTTTTTTTACCATCTGGAGAAATAAATAAATCCCTTGCATCAAAGAAAAGATTATCCCAAATTTTTCCATTTACACAGACTCCATAGGAATCTGTTTTTTTAATGGTAAACGCTGTAGTGCCATTACAAAACTGAAGATTCCATGCATAATCAAAGGTTTCTTCAAGAAGTTTACTATCTACTGCAAGGGTCCACTCATAATTCTTCAAAACAAGACAGGCAATGGAATTTTCATTAATGAAATTTAAAAAACAAACTCTCTCAAAAGTTTGATTCCATGTTTTGCCATTTATACAGGGACTGACTTTTTTGTCTTCAATTTCTGTTACAGCTGCAATTTTTTCTCCATCGGGACTTACAATAAATTCATGGACAAGGGAAAAATTTTCTTTCCATTCATCGACATTACATATGAATTTTTCCTTTGTCTGCCAATCCCAATTGAGCATGTTAATTATTATCAATTAAAAAATAGATTTTTAAAAAAAGTCAAGTGGTAGTTTTCCTCTTTTTTTCATTGTTTATGTTATTCTATTTAAGAATTCCCTTATCTACTATCAAATTATTAACAGACACTAATTTTATTATACTCTCTATTCTAAAGTTTTCAACACCTGTTGAGAGATTTAAGGATTATTTATCGATAAAGTAATTTTTGAGATATTATGAAGGATCCATTAGAACTGGAAGTATAATCCAATAATTCCATACTGCCTGCCTGCTTTTTCTTTATGGAATCTATAAGAAGCATACTCTTTATTTTTGCAGTATGTGCAGTCATTAGAAATCCAGATATTTTCTTTTTTAACTCCTGCTGTTATAGCCTGAATAAAATTGGCAACTGATAAGTCAACATGTGTTCGTCCATTTACCCTTAAAATATATTCATCAGAAGGAGTTTCTTTCTTTAAAGCTTCTATCACATTATCTCCTACTTCATAACAACAACCTTTAATATTTGGACCAAAGGCAATTAGGAGATTTTCAGGTAAGGAGTCATAAACATTAATCATTTTTAGTATGGTCTTTTTTATTATCCCCTGAGCAGTGCTTCTCCAACCAGCATGAACTGCACCTACGACTTTTTTCACAGGGTCATAAATAAGAACTGGTAAACAGTCTGCAACTTTGACGCCAAGGAAGAGCTCTTTTTTATTAGTGATTACAGCATCTGCTATCTCTGGATTTGTATCTTCATTGATTACTAAAACTTTATCAGTATGTTTTTGCAACGGCATATAAACTTTGAAAGGGAGAGTTTCTTTTAGTTTTTCTATCTGTATTTTTTTAGTAAAGAAAGCCTGAACAGGATAGCCATAAAAAATATCGGGTATAATTTTTTCCATATTTTTATTATACCTAAAATTGCCATTAGAAAAAGGAGGTTTTTCTCTCATCCCGTCATTCTAAGGGGCTTAATGCGGGGTCCCCAAAAAGTCAATGACTTTTTGGGGTGCCCTGCCCCGAAGCGCTGTCCTGAGCAAAGGAACTCAATTAGAAAATAACGAAGGAGATTCTTCACTCCGCTTGCGCTCCGTTCAGAATGACACCTTCCAAGTCACTCTCTTTTACCAGTCAACCTCTTTATTAGCCACCATTTTTGTCATTCCGAGGGGGTAAAACCCCCGAGGCATCGTCCTGAGCAAAGCGAAGGAACTCATTCCGATTATAGAAAAAAGCAGGAGATTCTTCGCTGACGCTCAGAATGACAACATTCGAATGAGATTCTTCGGTCGCTTACGCTCCCTCAGACGCTGTCCTGAGCCGAAGCCCTGAGCTTATGCGAAGGGTCTGCGAAGGGATGACAAAATAGTCCAAAACATAATTTTCTATCGGCAATTTCAGGTATTCCTTTTTGTCATGATTTTTTGAGATAATTAAAATATGGCTGTAAATTTTAAATCACAGGTAAAAGAGATACCTCCAAAAGAATCCCTTGTAAAAATTGATATAAGCAGATTACAGATAGGGAAACCGCTTCCCTTTGATGTTTATATTAAAGAAGGCGGGACTGAGAAAAAAATCTTTAATGAGGGGATTATTATATCAAAACTTTTTCTTGAAGTTCTTGAAGAGAAAGGGTTAAACCATGTTTATATAAAGGCAACAGATGAAAAGACTATTACTAATTATATATCAAAAAAAGCTACAAATGAATCAATTTTTGACTCTCCAGTTGCTTTTCAGAATTATTCATTTTTTAAGGAGAAATATTTTCAAATAGATAGAAGACTTATTGTTCCATTGACAGAAATTAATTTTTCAATCTATAAGCTTGAAGGTTTTAGCTTTAATAAAGTGATAGAAGCCACTTCTAAGCATCCTGTTTTAATATCAGAAAACAGTATTTCTTCATGGGGTGAGCTTTTAATTGAAGGGAAGGATATACCTCTTTACAAAGAGTATATTGAATCATTTGAAAAAAGAATAGAAAATCTTCCTCAGGAAGAGAAAAAAGAGCTGAAAAATCTTCTTCTTAAAGAAAACTCTAAGGTTATTATTAAAGATATTTTACATGACCCAAGAAGTGGTGAAAAGATAAAGAAAGTAGAAAACCTTGTTGGTGAACTTGTAGAAAATATAATTGAAGACCCTGAATCAATTTATTCTCTTGTATTTTTAAAGGGTTATGACTACTATACATACACACATTCTGTTAATGTTGGTGTATTATCAGTGGGACTTGCAGTACAAATAGGACTTGATAAGGAGAGAATTAGAAGGCTTGGACTTGGTGCAATATTACATGATATAGGTAAGACACAGATACCTCATGAAATAGTTAATAAGCAGGGTAAACTTACTGATACAGAATATAATGTTATAAAACAGCATGTTGTAAGAGGTTATGAAATTTTAAAAGCACAAAAAGAAGTTCCAGAGGTATCATTGATTGCAGTGCTTCAGCACCATGAAAAACTTTCAGGTAGAGGCTATCCCTTCGGAATTAAAGGCAAGGATATACAGCTTTTTGGAAGAATTACTTCAATCGCTGACTGTTATGATTCTCTTACAACAAGGAGACCTTACAAACCTCCTTTAACACCATATTTTGCCTTGTCAATCATAGTGAAAGAAAAGGGAGATTATGACCCAGAACTTCTTAAAGCATTTGTAAAAATGCTCGGAAAAGTAAAATGAGCAATCTTTTTGAACAAAAGGGCTATAAGCCCGGATTAGAACCTCTTGCATACAGAATGACACCAAGAAATCTTGATGAGTATGTTGGTCAGAAGCATATTCTTGGAAAAGGTAAACTTTTAAAACGAGCAATAGATTCTGACAGAATTAGCTCTCTTATTTTTTACGGACCTCCCGGAGTTGGAAAAACAGCTTTAGCAAAAATAATAGCAACTAAAACAAAAGCTCACTTTCAATGGTTGAATGCAACAACATTAAGTATTGATGAAATAAGAAAAAATTTAGTTTTTGCAAGACAAAGGCACAGTAAGGGTGAAAAAACAATCTTATTTATTGACGAAATTCATAGGCTTAATAGAATTTCTCAGGATGCATTGCTTCCTGATATTGAAGAAGGCAATATAATCCTTATTGGTGCAACTATTGAAAATCCCTTTTTTTATCTGAACTCAGCATTGCTTTCAAGAAGTCATATTTTTGAATTGAAGCCTCTATCAGAAGAGGAAATTATAGAAATTCTTAAAAGAGCTATTACTGACAGAGATAGAGGATTTGGTAATTTAAATATAGAAATTACGGATGAAGCAATGGTTCATATTGCAAAATCTTCAGACGGAGATGCAAGGAAAGCTCTCTCATCTCTTGAGATTGCGGTACTGACTACTGAGCCTGATAAGGACAATGTTATTAGAATTGATACAAAGATAGCAGAGGAAAGTATACAGAAAAAACATATAGTTTATGATAGAGCAGGAGACCAGCACTATGATACTGCTTCAGCATTCATTAAAAGTATGAGGGGAAGTGACCCTGATG
>Ga0078972_1012035_pt1 | contig 15112 bp, 10 predicted proteins | sample YelNatPaOPGAMG01_FD_67568 | JGI IMG/M metagenome (GOLD analysis project Ga0078972, IMG submission 67568) | Hot spring thermophilic microbial communities from Obsidian Pool, Yellowstone National Park, USA - OP-RAMG-01 (SPADES assembly) (version 2) | ecosystem: Environmental > Aquatic > Thermal... | reverse complement strand
AGTCTCTAGGTCTTCTTGAAGAGATGAATGAAGGGTATGAAATTGCGCGAGTATATAACAATTTAGCAGATGTGCATAATCAGATGAAGGAACTTGAAAAATCACTTGAATATTACAAGAAATGTATAGAAGCATCAGAGAAATCGAAGAACAACAAGTTTCTGATGTATGGTTCGCAGGGTGCAGGAGAGGTTCTTGCGAACCTTGGAAGACTAGATGAGGCAGAGAAATATACAGAACAAGCGATGAAGATGGCGATAAAGGCAGATGATAAGTATCTGATAGCGGCAGCGCATCGTGGATTTGGTATAATTTATGGTAAGAAGAAATCTTGGGACTTATCAACAGAGCATTTTAGCAAAGCAATGAAGATTTCGGAGGATAGGAATATCCAGCATTATTTAGCACAGGTTGCTTATGATTTTGCAGTGATGTACAAGAGCAAAGGCGATTTTGAGAATGCAAAAAGATATCTTAAGAAATCGCTCGAGGTATATGAAAGTGTAGGTGCAAAAGAACTTGCAACAAGATTAAAAGAAGAGTATGAGAAGTTGTAAGTAGAAATGAAAATAAATCTTAGTTTTTTATCGTTGAGGAGAATAGAGTTTGCGAGTTCAGAAGCCAAGCCTTATGATGAAGATGTGAAAAACAGATTATAGGTATGTTAAATCATGGAATTAAGGTTGGAATAGTTGCGCCACGTTCGCCTAAATATTCTGGTGGTGTGGAAAAACTAATAGGCGAAACTGCGAGAGTGCTCTCTAATTATGGGAAAGTAAAGGTAGAAATATATTGTACTGGGAAGGAAGAGAAACACGAAGATAACGAGCATTATAGATTACATCAATATAGGGGATATACAGAAGTTTTTTGTTATTCTGGTCGTTTGCGCAAAGATTTAGAAAGAGCAGATGCAGACATAATACATGCCCATGATTTTACGACATATATACCGCATGCGGCATCTTATGCGTCAAAGGGAATAATACCTGTCGTGCTTAATACGCACTATCATGCAAAAGGGTCAACGCCTGTTTTTAATCTATTGAGAACAATATATGACCCAATATTTGGAAAGAGAGTGCTAGAAACTGCAAGGAGGATAGTATGTGGTTCTTATGAAGAAGTGATGAATTTAAGTATGCGTTTTCCAAATGTAAGAAATAAAATAAGGATAATAACTCCGGGGGTTGACATAGATAGGATAAGAGCAGCCAAGCCGTATTTCAGGTGTAGAGAAGGTAAGAAACTTGCATTGTATGTTGGTAGGTTAGAAAGATACAAGAATGTGCATTTGCTAGTAAATGCGATTAAGTATCTGCCGAATTTTTCGTTGGTTATTGTAGGTAAAGGACCAGAAGATAAGAGGATAAGAAGTCAGATAGTTTCGGAAGGGCTTGGAAATAGGGTAAAGGTAATTTGTGGAATTGACGATGAGAGTGTGCATAGATGGTATGCGAGTTGTGATGTTTTTGTAACTTTGTCAGATATAGAATCTTTTGGGATTACGGTTATAGAGGCGCTAGCGGCAGGGAAGCCTGTTGTTGTGAATAGATGTTCTGCGCTTGGAGAATTTGAAACGAAGTTTCCGAATAGCGTGCTGGGAGTGGATGCAAGGACTGTTAGTGGCAAAGAACTTGCGCGTGCGATTGAGAAGAGAGCAAGTATAGAACCTGAAAAGGAGGATTTGAGAGAATATAGTTGGGAAAATGTGGGTAAAAAACTTATGAGTTTATACGAGGAGGTTCTGAATGAATGGAGATAAAAGGGTTGCTATTTACGCGCCCTATATCTATCCATGGATGGTGCATATATCAGAATTGATATCGGGATTTGAAGGAGTCTCAGAATGTAGATTTTTTTCAACTGGGATATATGGTAATTATCCCTGGGAAGAGTATATGTTAAGAACGAATGTTTACAGAAGATTTTCGGTACTTTCGGAGAACATAGGGCATCCTGCGCTTTTCATAGATTTTAGAAGGTATTCTGCAGATTATGCGATACTTTTTGCGTGTGAAAGTGTAAATACTCAGTTTCTTATGCGTGTTTCAAAGCGGGCTAGCCATCTTTTGGTTGTTGAAGAGAATTCCGAGCGAGCACACAGAGGGTTAAAGGGACTGCTTGGCTATTTTAAAAAAATAGCAGTAAATTCTGGATATAGAAGATGTGGGATATTAGTTGCTGAATCGAAAAGGAGTAGTGAATATTTATCGAGGCTTGGGATTTCAGAAGATAAGATAGTGGTAATTCCGCACGGTGCAGACATAGATAAGTATCGACCTCGAGAAAAGGATAGGGGTATGCTTTCAAGAATGGGGATTAATGAAGATAAGATTGTGATAAATTACATGGGAGAGTTTTCAGAATATAAAGGTGGAGAATATATTGCAGAATGTGCGTTAAGTAAGAGTTTTGAAGAAAGAGATATGAATGTGGTATTTATCTTTCCGAATTTTGGGAATCTATACGATAGATATTCTGCAAGGCTTGGGAAATGTAAGCATGTTAGAATAAGAGGGAAGATGACAGAGAACGAGGTTGTGTCTTTGTATTCAATTTCAGATATTACAGTAGTTCCCTCTAAGTTGATGGTGGGAGATAGTTCTGACAGGTCGCCGAATGCGTTGATAGAAGGGATGTGTTGTGGAAATGCAGTGATAGGGACAGATGTAGGAGGAATACCAGATATAATGGGGGATGCGGGAGTGCTTGTCGAGCCGAACAATGTGAAAGCGCTCGAGGAAGCGATTGTTAGGCTGGTATCGGACAGGCGATTGCTTGCAAAATACAAGCGGGTGTCTAGGGAGCGAGCAGAGGAGAAGTTGGACAATAGGAAGTATGCAAGGAGATTATTCTCATTGTTAGAAGAGGGGAAATAATGAGAGTGCTCCATTTGATAGATGTATGGGATGCAAGTTATGAAAGGGACCAAGTGAAGTTAATCGAGTATTTAGGTAGGAAAAAGGATTATGAATTTACCATAATTACCTCGAGGCATGACGACGGTTTTAGAAGAAGAGAGAGATGTTTTTTTGAAAAAATGGATGCTAACTTTTGGTATGTAAAGATATATCGTAACTTTTCGATAGATTTCAAGATACCTGGTTTTCATAAATCGATTATGTATGCTCCGAGTGCTAAGATATTTGACAAATACGATATAGTGCATGCCTACGGTCTGGGGAGTTATTCTTCTTTTGTTGCTGCATTTTTAAAGAAGATGAGTTCTGAAAAAAAAGTAGTTATGAGGTCAGATTTATCTAAGCAGACATACGAGCGTATGCTTGCTTCTTGGAAATATAAAGAGATTCTGCTCTATCCATTGAAAATTGCAGATGGAGTATATGCATATACGGAGAAAGAGAAGAGATATCTAATAGAGTTAGGGCTTGGAAGTGCGAAGATAAGGAAGATACCAGTAGGTATATCGTATGTGGAATACGAGCGAGCGAGGAAGCGCAAGGTTGAACGCATGAATGATACAAAGAGGAAGGTAGTTTTCGGGTATCTTGGGAGAATGCACTATGACAAGGGACCAGACAGGCTTTTGTATCCTTTTGCCAGGATGAAAAGTGAATATTCGAACTTGGAAATTTTGTTTTCGGGTCCATTAAGCGAAGAAAAATATGGAAAAGAGTTACTTGAGAAATTGACATCTATGGGTGGAAAATATCTTGGATTTATTTCCAATAAAGATAAGGTTGATTTTTTAGGTGATGTAGATGTGATTTTTGTTCCTTCGAGAGTAGAGACAGGGGCGATAGTTGCACTAGAATCGATGGCATCAGGATGTGCGATAGTTGCAATTGATGAAAGTCCTATGAACGAGTATATAGTAGATGAGGAGAACGGCTTGCTTGTTAAGAATGAAGATGAGATATACCTGAAAGCAAAACATCTTCTTGAAAATCCGAATGAGATTTTTCGGCTTGGGAAGAATGCGCAAGAAACTGCCAAGAAGTATGATTGGGAAAGGATTGCAGAAATGGTAAGTGAATTTTACAAAGAAGTTTGGAGGGAGTGAGATATCGAGCGATAGGTTGCATGTCTGTATGCTTGCTCACCATTTCCATCCGCCTTGGAACGAAGGGTATCAGAATTCGTTAAAGTGTTTAGTTGAAAGTATTTCACATAAGGTATCAATCACTGTGATAACGACTTACGATGGTGGGATGACAGAGAAAGTAGGAAATGCGAGGATATACTATCTCAAGGTTCCTTCCTTCATTGCGCAAATAAGAGCAAAAAGAGGGAGTAACATTTGGTTTGATGAGGTTTACGATATATTTCGTTTTTCGAAGATCGCAAGAAATTTATCTCCCGATATAGTGCATATTCAAAATGTGAGAAAAGGGATAAATTCATATCTTAATTCGCATGCGAAAGTAGTTGTTCAGGTGAGCAAGAGATTGGAAAATATTAGTAAGTTTGATTATATCGATAGAAAGATGCTATCGATTACCAAGCCGTATTGTCTCTGCACATCAAGTTTTCTTGCAAAGGAATGTAAGAATATCTGCAAATGGAAAAGGATAGAAGTAATACCACCTATGATAGATACAAATAGATACATCCCCATGGACAAGAAAAAAGCGCGAATTAAGTTAATCTTAAAGGAAAAGGCAAACTCGAATAATAATTTTATCTTGGATGATAACGATTTTCTAATAGGATATGTGGGAAGGGCTACTCCAGGTAGAGGAGTTATGACTCTTATTGAGGCGTTCAACAACTTTATCAAATCCCGAAAATTAGAGAATGTAAAACTCATGCTTGCTTTTTCAGATGATATATGCGAGAGAGATTATAGGCAAAAAGTAGAACGCATTGCACGCCAAAAATTGGGTAACAAACTTGTTCTTCCTCGTGTTAAGCAACCTCTTGAACATATCTACAACTCGCTCGATTTGTTGGTTGTACCCTTGGAAAGTTGTTCGGCAGTCGACCCACCTCTTACTATGCTTGAATCGATGTCATGCGGAACACCTGTAATCTCCTCAGATATCGGAAGTGCAAAAGAATACCTGCCTCAAAGATGTATATTTCCATGCAAAGACAGCCAAGCCTTATCTAACATGATTGAAACCTTTTCAAGTAACAGAGCAGATACACGAGAACTCGGTTACAAACTAAGAGAACGCATATCTTGCAATTCCATCGAAAAATTAAAAGAAAGATATCTTGAATTTTATTTTTCAATTTGAATATTTCTATTTTTCGAACCTTTCGAAATTCCTCTGAACTATATCTTAAAAATTGGTTTCGGTCTCCCTAAATCTAAGATGAGAAAATAATATTAAAAACAAAAAATATTAATTTTGTAAAAAAGTTCGCTTAGACTATTAAAATAAAGAAACATGGATAAAAATGGGCTCAACCGGATTCGAACCGGTGATCTCCGCTGTGTGAGAGCGACGTCATAACCAGCTAGACCATGAGCCCTTACTTTGCTCTATATGCCATTATGCTATTATCAATATTACCTTGGAATTATTTATTCTTTTCTTTATCTCTATCGAATGTAGAGCACGAAAATTATTTCGCAAGGATATGTTAGTCATCGAACCACCTCGCAAAGACTCCAAGCAAATTGGCAGGATTGCTTTTTCTGAATACTGCCTCCTGAGGACATTCGCCGATATCTACCCAAAGAGCGCCATGCATACGTTGGTTATACCATCGAATGAATTCTTCGATTGTTCAAATCACCAACGATGTCTATCATAACTCTAACCAAAAACGTTCTATCATTTCCATTGGTTTGTAGATTGTTTCGTCTTGAAGGAAGGTAACGAATACCATTTTCTTCCAAGAAAACTTGGAATTTCGATTTGCCTCCATTATAGAATTGAGTTCCCCTCTCTGTAGTAACTCCTCGTATCTGACCATTATATTCCTCTGCACATATGATTGCCTCTTTGAAACTCTCAATTGTATTTTCTACAGTCGCATGGTCAAATTCTTTTCCTGCTAACACAAATCTACTTGCATCATCAAGCCAAACTATCGCATGTGGATGCTCCTCTGTTGTTCTATGCCAATCACCATGTACTAAACTGAATGTGGGCTCTCTTTCGTATCTGCATCTCTTACGTTTCTTCACCAACTGTGCTACCCTCCTTACACTCACCCCATAATGTCTCGATACCCACAATTTATCATACTCCCCTACATCTACCACATCCTTGCATATCCATCTTATCTGCTTGTCTGTTAACTTCGTCATCTCTCCCTTATGCTCTAATCTACGAAATATTTTCTGTGCTCTCCAGGCTTGGGCATGGTTTTTGTGTAACGATTGGTCGGAGTTAGAGTTTATTATTCTATTTTGAATTATCTAAATTAGGAATGGGATTTAGAAATGAAATTAATGATAGATGGTATTATTACCAATTATTGCAATGAGCCAGATGGTGTAAAAATGGGATTGCGTATTAAAAAAGAACAAAGGGGTGTAGTTTTTGCGTTTGTAGCATGTATATTAATAGGTGTTGGTGCAGAGTTGATTGCAATTCAGGGTTTCATAAGTTTCCAAGCCACTAATCCTATAATGACAATAGAAGAAGAAGGTATGAGAAAGTTTGAAACGAATATAAGCGAGAAAGTGATAGTAATAGTTGTTGATGGAATGAGAATAGACCAGGCGCTTTGGAGTGAGTATTATCGTGAATTATGGAATATGTCAGCGAATGGAATAATGGAGGTGGGGATACCTTCCTATTCGTATCCTGGTTGGACAGTGCTATCTACAGGGGCTTGGCAGGAAACAACTGGAGTAACTTCAAATTGGTACGATGAACAAGTAAATGTAGAGACTATCTACAATGCATTAAATCGTTCTGGTAAGCGTTCGGGTGTTTTTGGGGCTACTGGCTGGAAAACTATATGTGGTAAAGGTATGTCAGGGGTTTTTTTTAGAGATTGGAAAGACGACCCTAAAGTAGATGATGTAACAGCTGAGAGCGCATATAGAGCATTACTTGCAAACGAGTATGATTATTATCTAATCCATTTTCAAGATTTAGATGAGATGAATCATAAGTATGGTGCTCTTTCTTCAGAATCCAGGGGAAGTATGGAGCATATAGCAAAACTTACAAAAGATGTTCTTAATGTTGCGAATCTGTCGTGCACGACTGTAATTATAACTTCGGACCATGGACATATAGATAAGGGGGGGCATGGGGGTACTGAATGGATAGCCACGCATGTACCAATAATGATATTCGGAAAAGGTGTAAAAAAGGGTATGAACGTGATAAAAGGAGAACAGGTAGATGTAGTTCCTACGGTTTCATTCCTATTATCTGCGTATATACCCTCATCATGTCAAGGTGTGGCGCTTGTAGATGGTTTCGATGTTCCTGATAGAGTGAAGGCAAAAGCATTGATAGAGAACTGCATGCAGTTAAAAGATTTTGCAGATAAATATACAAGTGCATTAAATGCACAGGCGCCCTCGACGATGCAGATTGATAGTGCGCAGGAAACCCTTAATATAAACGCGACGCAATCTATAATACATTCAAGAAGTTACATCAGGGAAAACAGAAAATGTTGCGAAGATGCGAGACAGAATGCAATCGATAAAGAGCGCCCTGTGAAACAGGCGTTGGCTATTCTGATAGGATTGTCAATTCCAATAGGCGCGATTTCTTATTTAGGTGCAAAATTAGGTGTGAAAAAGAATCTTGGGATTCTTTCAAAATATCTTGCGAAATATATACCTGTAGTAGTTGTTTCGGCGGTCATGCACATGGCGATTTTTTATATTATATTCCTAAGTATGGGCTCGACTTTTTCGATGTCGATGATAGAATCTGAAGTTTCGGTCCTTGTGTATGTGCCGATTGCATCTGTATCAACTATTGGAGGTGTGATAACCTCACTTGCTCTTTTCGATATACCAAGAAAGAAATGGGCATGGTATTCAGTTGCAAGTGTGTTTGGGATACAGTATTCTCTTCTACTCCAGGCGCTTGTAATGCTTTACAATTGGGGTATTGTGTTTACTTGGTATGTTCCTGACATAAACATGGGAGTAAAGTATTTTCTAGATATGCAACAGATATTTGGTTCCGGCTTGGGCGCGGCTCTTATTGGTATTACGATTGTATTAATGAATGCAAAAATTGTGCGGTCCTGAAATTAGTTCCTCTCGAAAAATCGAGGTCATCTTGAAATCACCTCTTGTGCATCTCTTTTAGAGATAGTAAGAAATTGTGGAGCTTATTTTTCGATGTGTTCCATGTGTTGTTGATGTATTTAATTTTCTTCGATGGATGCATTTTTCTCATTTCTCACTGATTGTTCTCCCTTCCTCACTCTCTTATGATTCACCTTAATTTTTTCTTGTGTAGTTTCCTCATAGTCTCTGGAGAACTTTTACTTTTCTCCGAGAGGAAGTAATTTAGGGATATTACAATTTAGGGATACTATAAAAAATAACAAAAATCAAAAAAATAATAATAGACATAAACCTTTTTCCTTAACATGGAGCCAGTTTGTCCGCTTGATTTTAGATATGGTCGAGAAGAAATGAAAAGGATATTCGACGAAGAAAACAGATTAAGAAAGTATATCGAGGTAGAAGTTGCTCTTGCAGAGGCGCATGCGGAAATTGGAAATATCCCCATAGCATCATCTAAAAATATTCGTAAATGCGCCTCAAAAGTAAAACTAAAAAGAGTCAAAGAAATCGAAGAAGAAGTAAAACATGACTTAATGGCAGTGGTAAAAGCATTCTCAGAAGTATGTGGTAATGATGGGAAATACATTCATTTAGGTGCAACTTCTAATGATATCATAGATACTGCAACTGCGCTTCAGTTAAAAGATGGTATTGCGCTTATTGTAAAAGACCTTGTTAAACTTCGTAACACAATTGCAAAACTTGCAAAAAAACACAAGGATACACTTATGCTTGGCAGAACACATGGACAAGCCGCACTCCCTATAACTTTCGGATTGAAACTTGCGGTATGGGTTTTTGAAATAGATAGGCATTTAGAAAGGATTATGGAAACAAGCAAAAGAGTAGAAGTGGGAAAAATGCTCGGTGCAGTCGGCACAGGCGCGGCATTTGGAAAGAACGCATTGAAAATACAAAAGAACGTAATGAAAAAATTAGGGCTTGGAACTCCTCATGCAACCACACAAATCCTTGGAAGAGACAGATATGCAGAACTCGTTTGTGTCCTTGCAAATATAGCATCTTCGCTTGAAAAGTTTGCAACTGAGATAAGGAACCTTCAGAGAAATGAGATAGACGAAGTTTCAGAGGGATTTAACAAAAAGATGCAGGTTGGAAGTTCTACCATGCCTCAAAAACGCAATCCTATTATGTCAGAGAACATAGTTGGCTTGAGTAGAATTGTGCGTGCGTTCGTTTTGCCTGCATTCGAAAACGTCTCGCTTTGGCATGAAAGAGACCTTACAAACTCATCTTCCGAGAGGTTCATTATACCACATGTTTTCGTAATAGTAGATGACATGTTATGCAAAATGGAAGAGATAATATCAAATCTTGAAGTGAAAAAAGAAAATATGTTGAAAAACATAGAAGAAACAAAAGGTTACATAATGGCAGAATCTATAATGATGTGTCTTTCAGAAAAAGTAGGCAGGCAAAAAGCACATGAACTCGTAAGAAAGGTATCGATAGAAGGGCAAGAAAAAGGAATTAGTTTCAAGGATGCAATACTATCCTCGCCTATTTCCAACTATTTGAGCATGCAAGAGATTGAGGATGCACTTCAACCGAGAAAATATCTTGGGATTGCAGCTGATATAGTAGATTTTTTATAATAGTTTTCCTTTATAATAGTTTATCTTTGTAAAAGTTTATAACAGGTAAGTTTTTTTGTAAGGTAACCAATCTAATACAACATGGAACTTATTGGCAGAGAAAAAGAAATTGCAGAACTTAAGAAATTAATTCAATACTCAATTCGTGGTTCTGGTCAAATGGCGTTGATTTCAGGCGAAGCAGGAATTGGTAAAACTCGTCTTCTTGAAGAGTTGGCAAAAATCGCAAAGAGTTACGGCGCGAATGTTCTCTTTGGAAGAAGTCTATATCAAGGCTCAGAACCTTACCTACCTTTTAAAGAAGCCTTAAGAAACCTTCCTGAGTATAATGCAAGTTATCCTGTTAGCATAATTGGGGCTTGGTCTAACGAACAAGAGAGACTTTTTGACAAATTCTTTTCTAATATAGTTGAGGCATCGAAAGATAATCTTGTCCTCCTCCTTCTTGACGATTTACATTGGGCTGATGCCTCTACATTAGAACTATTGCATTATATGGCACGCAATATCTCAGATAAAAAAATCATGATAGTTGGCACATATCGAAGAGAAGAGAAGGCAAGTTCTGATTTTCTTGAGAACACGCTCGGCAGAATGAAAAGAGAAAAACTATATAGAGAATACGAACTCTCTAGGTTTAATATAGATGAATGCAGAAAAATGGTAGAGCGCGCGCTTAGAGAAAAAATTGGAGATAAAACGGGAAATGCATGTAAAGAAATTAGCCAAGAGATTATTGAAAAAATATTCAAAGAGACAGAAGGAAATCCATATTTCTTACAGGAACTTCTTGATACACATACTTCAGAGACGCTTTTGCGAGAAGTTTCCATTCCCTCGACTGTAAAAGAACTTCTTCGGTCGCGTTTATCACGACTATCCAAAAATGCATTAAATTTGGTAAGGTATGCATCTGCAATAGGTGTAAGATTCGACGCTGCGACTTTGTGTGCAGCCTCAGGTTCTTGTAACGACGAATTTATCGAATTAATCGATGAACTGATTTCAAACGGTGTGATTAGAGAAGATAATGGCGAGTTTTGTTTCGACCATGCGAAAATGCAGGAAGTTGTATACGAAGGACTAAATGCAGCAAGAAAGAGAATGATACATGAACGAATTGCGCATGCACTCGAAGGTTCGGGTAAGGTATTTGCACTTGCTACACATTACAAACTTGCAAAAAATAAAGAGAACGCATTGAAGTATATCTTCCAAGCCGAAGAATTAGCAGAAAGTTCTTATGCATACAAAGATGCAATCTTGCATTGCAAATCTGCATTAGAAATAGAAGATAACGGTGAGAACGCCTGGAAAGCACACATGCTCCTTGCTTCTTTATACGATAAACTTGCAGAACCTCAGAACGCATCGTATCATTGCGAGATGGCGCTCAAGATTTCAAAAAAACTCGAGGTATCAAAGCAAGCACTATCACTCATAGAATCTGCGGATTTGGATTGTAAGACAAAAGGTCTTAGATTCGCAGAAGATAAATATAGAGATGCGCTAAAGATATTTGAAAAAATAAAAGACGATAAAGGGATGTTTTCTGCCTACATGGGCTTGGGTTATGGGCAGTTCTGTGAACATAGATATAATGATGCTCTTGTCTCATGTGAGAACGCGCGTAAAATCTTGGAAAAAATAAACGAGCCTAAGAAGGCGCTAAAATGTTATAGACAACTTGGAATAGTACATGCAAGGCTTGGAAATTTCGAAAAGAGTATGGATTGTTTTAAGAAGGCATTGGAATATTGCATAGATAACTCAGATGAGGAAGCAATGTATCTATACAACAGCATGGGATTTGTACAATTGAAACATGGACAAATAGATGAGGCTTTAAAAAATTATAACCTTAGTTTAAGCATAGCAAAGAAGATAAACGACCTTAGAGAAATTGCTCTATCGCACGAGAACATTGGAGATGCATATATTGCAAGTAAACAATACGATGAGGCTTTGCAGCATTATAGAAGTTCAGAAAACCTAAAAAGAAGGTTCCAAGGTATAGAAGAAGTGTCGGGTGTCTTCGGTCTGCCAAAGACCTACAACGGTATCGCAAGGATTCTTATTTCTCAGGGAAAAATAGAAGATGCAAAAGGATACCTTCGTGCATCCTATTCGCTAGCAGTAAAATGTGCAGACCTTTCAGCACAGAATACTGTAAAGAGGCTAGAAGCAGAATGCTGCATTGCTCAAGGTAACAAAGAAGAAGGAATAAGACTTTTAAAAGAGGTGCTAAAAGAAACAAAAGAGCCTTTTGAACGAGAAGAACTAAATAAAATGATTAACTCAATTTGATGTTTGAATTGTAATAATTAACAGCACTCCATCCATCTACGTATCCATTAGTTCGAATAGATTATGCCCTAAGGTGTTCAACTTTGTCGTTAGATTGTGGATGGTTAACATACGCTTTGATATGCTCAATCTTATATTCTGCGCATACTTTTTGAAACTTCATCATCTCTCTTATGAATCACCTTACTTTTTCTTGTTTAGTTTCATCATCTTTTCGGGAGACCATTTACTTTTCTCCAAGAGGAAGTAATTTCATGAGATTACAAACATCTGGTAAACAATTAACCAAACAATCCCAAGCCTAAAATAGCCCCCAAACTATACAGGATATGATGAGAAAAACGCTTGGTATTATACTTGCAGGGGGTAGAGTTGACGAACTTTCCGTAATAACTTTGTATCGTCCCAAATCAGCAGTCCCATTTGCAGGCATGTATAGGGTAATCGATTTTGCAATGTCCAACCTCATGCGTTCGGGCATAAATAAAGTTGGAATACTTTCACAATACAGACCTGCATCTTTAATAAATCATATCGGAGCAGGGGCTTCCTGGGATATGCTAGGTACCGGTCGAGGCGCTCGTATCTTGCCTCCATACAAAGGCGATAAAGCATCTGATTGGTACAAAGGGACCGCTGATGCGGTCTATCAGAACCTAGAATTTATTCGTGAAGATAGGCCTGAACGTGTGCTTATCATATCAGGAGACCACATATATAACATGGATTACAGCCCTATGATAGAATACCATATCGAAAAAGGAGCAGATGTAACTCTTGCATTCGTCAAACAAGAACTTGTTGGCAAAGGTCCTTGTAAATTTGGGGTAGGCGAAATTGACAACGAGGATGGGGATAAAGGCGGTAGGCTTATTGGTTACGAGGAGAAACCTGCAGAACCAAAATCGAACTGGGCTTCTATGACTGTTTTCGTATTCGATACTACTTATCTTATTTCAAAATTAGAAGAGAACGCACGGCTTGGAGAAGGTTACGAATTTGGAAGAAACATATTTCCTCGAATCATTGGAAAAGACAGAGTCTATGCCTACAAGTTTTATGGATACTGGGGATACACTCGAACTATCGATGATTTCTATAAAACAAACATGGACACGCTTGGAAATCAACCAAAAATAGATTTGGAATCCTGGCAAGTAAGAACTAACATGGAACATAGACGAATTAACGAACGTACGCCTGCTAAATTCCTGCAAGGTTCTGATGTCGAAGATGCTCTTGTTAGCAGAGGATGTTGTATTCAAGGTGAAGTGAAAAGGTCTATACTCTCTCCAGGAGTTATAGTCGAAAAGGGTGCAGTTGTTAGAGATTCTATAATAATGCACGATTGCACAATTTGTCAGAATGCCATGATTGAAAACTGTATCTTAGATACAGATGTAGTCGTAGGCGCTAATTCTTATCTTGGTGCAGGGGAGGAGAAAATGCCCAATAGAGAAATTCCCAACTTGCTCCATTCAGGTATTACACTCATTGGTAGAAACACGAGGATACCCCCAAATACCAAAATCGGAAAGAACTGTTTAATCTATCCCAACCTTAGCGAACACGATTTTCCATCTTCGAAAATAAAATCAGGGGAGGTTGTTAAAAGATGAGAAAAACCCTTGCGATGCTTCTTGCAGGCGGAAAAGGAACAAGACTAAACATACTTGCAAGATTGCGAGCCAAGCCAGCAGTCCCCTTCGGCGGTATTTACAGAATTATCGATTTTACTCTATCAAATGTTATGCATTCGGGTCTTACGAGAGTAGGTATCCTCACACAGTACAAACCTCTTTCACTAATGGAACATATAGGAAATGGTCAGGCTTGGGACCTCGTAGGTAGAACAAGAGAAGCAAAAATACTTCCTCCTTCAACAGGTGAAAAGGATTCTGATTGGTATAAGGGGACTGCAGATGCTATTGCTCAAAACATGGATTACATCAAAGGACATAAACCAGAACGAGTTCTTATTCTATCCGGAGACCATATTTACAAAATGGACTATTCATTGATGGTAAAATATCACAAAGATAAAGGTGCTGACCTTACAATCGCCATGATGGAGGTACCTATAAAAGATGCACATCAGTTCGGCATTGCAATTACAGATTCTAACGACAGGATAGTCGATTGGGAAGAAAAACCGAAAGAACCAAAAAGTAACCTTGCCTCGATGGGTATCTATGTGTTTAACAGCGAGGCATTATACAAATATTTAGGACCTGAGAGATGTGGAAACGATTTCGGTAAAGAGATAATTGCTAAGATGATTAACGAAGCAAAGGTATATGCATATAGATTCAAAGGATATTGGCGTGATGTGGGGACTCTGCAATCATATTGGGATGCAAATATGGACCTGCTCGACCCTAATTCGGGAATTGAACTTGAAAAATGGTGTGTTAGGACAAATATGGATGTGGGTCGAATTGGAGACCGAGCCCCAGCAAGAATTCTCAAAGGTGCGAAAGTTGTAGATTCGATAATCTCGCCTGGTTGTGTAATAGAAGGTGAAGTAACTAACTGTATAATCTCGCCAGGAGTAATAGTAAAGAAAGGAGCCCTTCTTCATGGTTCTGTTATTATGCATGATGTTGTTATAGGAGAAAATGCCACAATAGATAATACAATAATCGATAAAGATGTTGTAATTGGAAACAACTGTTTAATTGGACATGGTTCTTCTACAGTTCCCAACGAGCGATTCCCAAGCCATTTGTCAACGGGCTTAACAATAATTGGAAAAGGGAGTGTTATTCCCGAAGGTACAAAAATAGGCAGAAATGTAATCATGTATCCTATGGTCAAGGCAAACAAAGTGCCAAAAGAAGTCCCTGCAGGTGCAACCATAGAAAGCGAACTTGGTTTATTCTAATTCTTTGCGACATTTATTTCCAATATTTATTTACGATGTTTAATTTTCCCACTCAACATATTTAAGCAGATTTCTTATCGATTTGAAAGTGATCTGAAAGTAAAAAAGGTA
>Ga0078972_1012034_pt1 | contig 15112 bp, 11 predicted proteins | sample YelNatPaOPGAMG01_FD_67568 | JGI IMG/M metagenome (GOLD analysis project Ga0078972, IMG submission 67568) | Hot spring thermophilic microbial communities from Obsidian Pool, Yellowstone National Park, USA - OP-RAMG-01 (SPADES assembly) (version 2) | ecosystem: Environmental > Aquatic > Thermal... | reverse complement strand
ATCTAATTTCCCTTTGTTATCTGCAGGCCAATTTCGCACGCGCCTGGGGTGAATCGAACACCCAGCCTACGGATTAGAAATCCGTTGCTCTATCCTATTGAGCTACAGGCGCATAAGGGGGAGGTTTCCCCCTTATCTCCAAAAAGTTTGAACAAAACAATACTTTTTGGAGACCTCAAATCCCCCTCGTCAACCTGTTCTCACGCATCATCCCTTAATCTTCAGGTTTGCTCTACCAGCAAAAATTTCACATCACGCAAACCACCAGATTGTCGGGGGAGGTTTCCCCCTTATCTCCAAAAAGTTTGAACAAAACAATACTTTTTGGAGACCTCAAATCCCCCTCGTCAACCTGTTCTCACGCATCATCCCTTAATCTTCAGGTTTGCTCTACCAGAAAAAATTTCACATCACGCAAACCACCAGATTATCGGGGGAGGTTTCCCCTGCCTCAATTCTCAAATGAATTATATCCATTTTTTGATTTCAGTCAATCAGTTTTTCTCTCAGGTTCATTTTGACAACTAAAAACTTTAATCCCTTATTTGTTCAAAAAACCTTGAAATGGCATCGGTTTTCAAGGAGATTGCATTTTCTTTTAGAAAAATGGCAAATTTTAGGAAATAATATAAATGAAAAAGGAGAGTTTTATGTTGGTTCAATCAGAAGATGATAGGGTCGGAATGGTTCTGGTATTAAAGCCAAAAAATAATATATGGTTGATTGAATGGGATTGTCCTGATTGCGCAAAAAGAAATATATTGAAAAGAAAAGATTTAAATCCGCCAGTCATTTTGGAATGCAGATACTGCCAATCTCGGTTTGAAATCTGGTGAGCAAAAAAGGGACAGGCACTTTTTTTATTTTGATTTGCTTAATTTGGACAGAAAATAATATAAGAACAGAGTCTATCCATTTAAGGCTAAATGTCATGCTGAACTTATTTTAGCATCTCAAATATTTTTTCCGCCATTGTAGTGGCAGAGTTTACTCTGCAAAAATTCAACTCCTTTTTAGGGGAGGGTCCGCATGCTTCTTGTTACTAATCTTCCTCTTCCCGCCACAAAGATTGGCGGGGAGAGGGTTGGGGTGAGGGGTGCTTTTATCATCCTGAATCCACTATTCTTCTGCCAAGTATCCGCCATCCGCCACACTGCTTGGCGGATGGCGGGCTACTAACTACTGACTTCTGACTACTCCATTATTACTGCCTACTGACTACTGCCTACTGACTACTCCATTTTCTCTAATCCTGCATCCTGTATCAAGGAATTATCCTGCATCAAGGAATTATCTTATATCGTGTATCTTGTATCCTGAATCAAGGAAGTATCCTGTATCAAGGATTTATCCTGTATCCTGCATCAAGGAAATTTCCTGCATCAAGAAAATTTCCCCTTGACATCACAAGAATTTTTTGTATAATGTAAATAAGTATGAAAGACAAGGACCTGAATTTTGAAGACAAATTATGGAAGGCGGCGGATAAATTAAGAAAAAAATAGAGGCTAATAAGTATAAATATATTGTTTCAAACTGGGGACTATGATTGAGACACAAAATATAGAATATAAAGAAAAATTTACCGACAGAGCATTAGCGACGCTGTGTGCATTTGCTAATACGAAGGGAGGGATTTTATATATTGGAATATCTGATAACGGCAAAGTAAAAGGGATTAACTTAGATAATGAGACAATAAAAACCATTGCGGATAAGATTGCATCCTTACTCGGCATTCATCCAGAGATAGCAGTGGAAAAGAGAGAAGGAAAAGGAGTAATAAAAATTTCTGTTAAGCCATCACCCATTCCAATTTCTTTTAATGGCAAATACTATGAACGGGTTGGAAATACGACAAGAGAGATGAATCCTGAAAGGTTAAAGGAATTTTTATTAAAAGGGACAAACTGGGATGGGCTGATAAATAAAGATACAAATTTTGACGAGATTGATGGCGAAACGATAAGGTTATTTATTAGAAAAGCAAGAAGCACTGGAAGGTTAACTATATTTGAAGAAAACACAGATATAAAAACTATCTTTGAACATCTAAAACTTTCGGTTAGAGGGAAACTTACTAATGCCTCAATAATTCTATTCGGAAAAGACCCACAAAAGTATTTTATAAATGCAGTTTCAAGAATAGTTCGTCTTAAGAATCAAACGACCATAGTTGGAGATAGGCTGATTACAGGGAATCTTTTTAAGCAGGTTGTTCAGGGAGAAGAGGCAATAAAAAATTTTATTAATGTGAGATATGAAATCAAAAAGTTAGAGAGGGAAGAAGTCTGGGATTATCCTCTGCCTGCTATTAGAGAAGCCTTGATAAATGCTTTAATTCATAGAGATTATTTCAAATTTAATGTTCAGACACAGGTAAAGATTTTCGATGATTACATCTGGTTTTATAATATTGGTGGTCTTCCAGAAGGTATAACCCTTGAGGACCTTAAAAAACCGCATTCATCAGTTCCGAGAAATCCACTGATAGTTCATATTTTTTATCTTGCTGGATTAATTGAAGAAGTGGGCTCAGGGATTGGAAGGATAATGGATAGTTTAAAATTACAAGGTTTACCAGAGCCAGAATTCAAGGAAGAAATGGGCGGATTTTCAGTGAGGTTTTATAAAGATATTTATACTGAGGAAAATTTAAGGAAAATGGGATTGAACGAAAGGCAGATTAAAGCAGTGTTCTATGTGAAAGTAAGTAAGAAAATTTCAAACAAAGAATATAGAGATTTGTATTCTATAAGCCGTCAGACTGCCACTCGGGATCTTATCAAACTTGTGCAGCTAAAAATATTCAAATTAGTAGGTGAGGGTAAGAAGGATCTATATTATACCCTTTATGAGTCAAACAAGAGTCAAAAATGAGTCAAATGAGTCAAAAATGAGTCAAAAACATAAAGTAATGACCGCTAAATCCTTTAATGAATCCGACTTTCCGGTAAAAGAAATCAGTGAGGAATTCGTGTAACCCCCAATCCCCCTTATCACCCTTTATAACCCTTCATAACCCCTGCTTGTAGGAGCGGTTTCCAACCGCGACAATATCAAATCATCCTCAAAACCTGTAATAGCACACCCTGCCTCGCACCCTTAACATCCAATCCCCCTTCTTTTCTTTAATCCTGTATCGTGTATCCTGTATCCTGTATCAAGGATTTATCCTGTATCATGTATCCTGTATCCTGCATCAAGGAAATATCCTGTATCAAGAAAATTTTCCCTTGACATCATAAGAATTTTTTGTATAATATTTAGGTTATTGGAGTTATGAGGATGTTTCTTATGATAAATGACTTGGTTAAGAGGGATGGAATAACGAATTATAACTGGAAATGGAAAATCCGTCCCATTTCTACCAGACAGGGTGGCGGATTGTGGATTTGTGAACTTAAAAAGTTCGTGATAGTTTTGGCTGATGGATTCCTGAAATAAGGATATGAACAAATCATTCACTATTCATGACTTACCAAAAGAAGAACGCCCACGTGAAAGATTGATTAAGTTTGGAGAACAGGCGCTTTCAGCACATGAGTTACTCCAGCTTATTTTAGGACGAGGTATTGCCGGCGAATCAGTGGCAGTTACAGCACAGAAATTATTAACACACTTTGGTAGTCTTCAGAAATTGGCTGAAGCAAGTATTGAAGAATTATCTGAAATTAAAGGTATAGGGCTTGCCAAAGCCGCTCAGATAAAGGCTGCGTTTGAGATTGGACGACGCATTTCTACCCAAACATTGCCTTACAAGAGTAAAGAATTAAACAATCCAGAAAAAGTTTATCAACTGATAAGAAGCAAACTCAAAGACTACCAGAGGGAACATTTTTATATCATAGCACTAAATATAAGAAACTATTCAATTGCCGAAATTTCGATCGGTAACCTTAATGCCAGTATTGTCCATCCGCGTGAAGTATTTGCCGAAGCCATTAAAAACAGAGCCGCATCAGTTATATTTGTCCATAACCATCCTTCAGGCGACCCAGAACCATCAGAAGACGACTTGTTGATTACTAAAAGACTGGTAGAAGCAGGGAAAATTTTAGGAATTGAGGTAGTTGACCATATTATTGTTACTAAAACAAGATTTTTTAGTTTCAAAGAAAAGGGGTTAATTTAATCTATGTTTATTTATGAAAAAATAGAGCGAAAGATAAATATCTATGTTTCTCATAGTTTATTTAAAAGTTATCTACGATTTAACATCCAAATCGTAGATTACAAGAATTTTATCTATGGATTAGAAATACTGGTTAATATGCGTACCCTAATAGAAACCACTGGCAGGAAAAGAAATAAGGTTTTTGCTTATGATAGATACATAAAATTATTTGAGGAAATATAATTATGGATAAGCAGTCAGAAATAGAAAAACTAAAAGCGGACTTGTCCGCCGAAGTGCAAAAAGCGAAGGCGGAAATTGAACGGTTGAAAAAGGAGTTGAAGAAAAGGAAGAAATACGGGCTTGTTTGGGAAGATAAACCCGAAGAAGTAGTTGAGATGTGCAAAGAAAAACTGCCGGTGCTGAAAGAGGTAAAAGACAAAGAAATACTTACTGATAAAAATAAACCGGTAAATTTATTGATTGAAGGTGATAATTATCACGCCCTTTCGGTTTTAAATTATACCCACGCGTGAGGAATCCGTGTAACCCCCAATCCCCCTCATCACCCCTTATCACCCTTCATAACCCCTGCTTGTAGGAGCGGTTTCCAACCGCGATAATTCATAACCCCTGCTTGTAGGAGCGGTTTCCAACCGCGAAAATATCAAATCATCCTCAAAACCTGTAATAGCACACCCTGCCTTGCACCCTTAACTCCCAACTCCCCCTCCCATTTTTCAAAGGTGGGAATAGGGCGATTCAAAAACTTGCACCACAGGTGCAAAAAATTTAATAAAGTTATAAATTACCATTCGCCACATATCTTCACCTGCATGAAAAATGGAAAAATGTTGTGGTAAGATTATTTTTGATTTAAATCGTTCCCTTGACAGGATATAATATTTTTGTATAATGTAGGGTAAGGAACTATGAGAACTATACCTAATTTTAAACCTATGCCAGGGAGGATTGAATGAGTGAAGAATTAGAGAAGTTTCAGGCATTGTTAAAAGATAAAATTTTCCAGTCTGATACTGCAGATTTAGATTTTGGTATCTATAGAATTTTAAATTACAAAAGAAAACAGATTGAAGACTTCTTATCAAATCAATTGCCCCAAGTTGTCGAAAAATCATTTGAAAAACATAAAGGCGAAATATTTGCAAGGATAAATCAGGAATATGACAATGTAAAAGAAGAAGTTATAAAGACTCTCGGGAAAGAGGCATTTACAGCAGTTGGTGATTTAAAGGATCAATTCAAAAATACCCCGGTTGGGAAGAAGTTTATTGAAATAAAAAAACAGAAAGATTCGGCTGATAAAATTGAGGAGATTAAAAATCAGGTATTTAACGACCTTTATAATTTCTTTTCTCGCTATTACGAAGAAGGCGATTTTATTCCGCAGTATAGGTATTCAATAAAAAAGCATAAATACGCTATTCCTTATAATGGCGAGGAAGTAAAACTTTACTGGGCAAATTCGGAGCAGTATTATATAAAAACGGGTTTGCTCTTTAAGGATTATACATTTAAAGCAAATGAATACAAAGTTCATTTTAGGACCATAGAAGCAAAAGAAGAATTAGGTTCAAACAAGGCTACAAAAGAGAGATTTTTTGTTTTAGACGATGAAAATCCAATTGAAATAAAAGATGAAGAAATAATTATTAGATTTCAGTATAGAGAGTTAACTGATGAAGAATATGACCAATATAAAGAGAGATTTAAAACCGAGAAATCAAAAGAACAAGATACAGATGAAAATAAATCTAAGAAAAGAGAGAAAAAAACAGTAAAACAAGATAAATTAAACGAGTTAATTTTAGAGAAAATTTTGACTGAAATTTCCGATAAAAACTTTAAAACAGTGCTACAACGAGAATATAAAAAAGATTCAGAAGGGAGTCCAATTTCTTTATTATCTTATCAATTAAACAGATTCGCAGCAAAGAATACAAGGGATTATTTTATCCATAAAAATCTTAAAAAGTTTCTTTCTGAGCAACTTGATTATTTTATCAAAGCAGAGGTGTTAGATATTGAAACCCTTTCTGAAGAAAAATACCTTGACAAGCACATAACCAGGGCTAAGACTGTAAAAGAGATTGGAGAGGCGATAATTGATTTTCTATCTCAGATTGAGGATTTTCAGAAGAGGTTATGGGAAAAGAAAAAGTTTGTTATTAAAACAGAATATGTGATAACAACAGATAGAATACCAGAAGAATTTTATGATGAGATTTGGGGAAATAAAGAACAAAAGAAAGAATGGGAAGAATTAGGTTTTGAAATACCTTCTTTAGCGTCATTGCGAGGGACGAAGTCCCGAAGCAATCTCAAACTACCTGTTGACACAAGATACTTTTCTCAAGAATTTAAAGAAAAACTTCTTGAAAAATTGACAGAAGAAAAAGATTTAGATGACCTACTTGACGGCTTACTTATAAAATCTGAAAACTGGCAGGCATTGAATTTGCTTTTAGAAAAATATAAAGAAAGAGTGCAAACAATCTTTATTGACCCACCATTTAACAAAGAGCAGGATGCGGATTATCTTTATAATGTTAAATATAAAGACTCTACCTGGGTAAGTATGCTTGAAAATAGATTGAGATTAGCAAGAGATTTATTGAATGAAAGAGGAAGCATTTTTGTCCGATGCGATTATAACGGCAACTGGCTCGTAAGACCTTTGATGAATGAGATTTTTGGAGAGGAGAATTTTAGGAATGAGATTATAGTAAATAGATTTAAAAAACCCTCTAATACCTTTACAACCACGACGGAGAGTTTTTTCTTTTATTCAAAGACACAAAACTTATTTTTTAAATCTATTACAGGTCTAAGAATTTGTACCTTTTGCAAACAATCTATCCAACCGAGATGGCATCCTATGAGTTCATCAGGTGATGGTGGACCTTCATATATTCTTGGAAAACAATTTTATCCCCAAAAAGGAAGGCACTGGACATATAATCAGGAATCAATAATAAGGTTAGAAAAAGAAGGAAGGATAAGAATAAATGAAAATTTATCTTATATTGACAATAGAGGTAAAAAAATTAAAGGAGTTCCAGAATATTTAGAGACTGAAGAACGAGTTATTGATTCAAATTGGACAGATTTACCAGGATATAAGTTTGGCTCGGAATTTTCTACGGAAAATGCCGAAGAGCCAATAAAGCGTGTCATAGAATCCACATCTAACGAGCGCGATTTGGTTATGGATTTCTTCCTTGGTTCTGGCACAACAACTGCAGTGGCACAAAAACTTAAAAGAAAATGGCTTGGGGTAGAGATGGGTGAGCATTTTTACAGTGTAGTTTTGCCAAGAATGAAAAGGGTTTTGGCTTATGATAAATCAGGTATATCAAAAGAAAAGGATGTAAAAGAGAAATACAATGAGAAGACAGCAGGAGGCTTTTTCAAATATGTAATTCTTGAGCAATATGAAGATGCGCTTGATAATATTGAGTTGAAAGAAAATCTGAGTGCCCAGCAGCTTTTCAAAGATGAGTATCTTCTAAAATACTTCCTTGATTTTGAAACAAGAGAAAGCCCTTATCTTTTAAATATTGAACACCTTAAGAATCCTTTTGCATATAAATTAAAAGTTAATCTTTCAGAAGTTGGAGAGCCACAGGAGATGGCGATAGATATTCCTGAAACATTCAATTATTTACTTGGGATAAAAGTCAAAAAGATTAGAAAAAGGGAAAATAATGGCATTCCTTATCTATTTATTTTAGGTGAAAAGGAAAGCAAGGATTATGCTATCGTATGGCGAGAATATTCTGATAATTGGGATGAAGAGAAGTTTAAAGAAGATAGAGATTTTATAAGGCAAGAATTAAAGGATTGGAGACCACAGATTGTTTATGTAAACGGGCAGAGTATATTAACGCCAGACTTTAGGGATTTTCAGGTTGAAATACGATACATTGAGCCAGAATTCAAAAGACTAATGGAGAAATTATAAAGAGATGAAAATTGAAAAATACCTGATTTTAAACAAATATTTCCTTTCTCTTTTTGGAACTGATGATTTTAAATTTTTACAACAAAAATTAAAAGACGCTCCGGAGAAAACAGATATAGATGGAAAAACATATTTTGTGAATGTTTTACGTTCTCTTGACGGATTAAAAATTCCTGAGGTTGATTTGCTCAGATATGATACAAATATTCAAAGGTATGTAAAAAATATCAGTTATGGTCGGGGAACAATTTCGCTAAAATACTTCCAATATCTTGCTGTCCTTTTTACTGAAATCTTTTTTGATTACTATAAAAATAGAAAACAGGAGTTGATTTATGAACTTAATCAATTTCTTAGAAATTATGATGATGAAGATATTAGAGATTTAATTGATGAATTCAAAGAAGAAGACCTTAAAAAGATTGCCTTCTGGATGGCAACTGGTTCAGGAAAGACACTTATCGCACACATAAATTATTATCAATTTTTCCATTATAAACTTTTTAATCCTGATAATATTCTGTTTATCACACCAAATGAAGGACTTTCAAAACAGCATTTTGATGAATTGCAGAGGAGTAGAATATCCGCAAGGATGTATAGTGGTTCACTGGATAGTGGATTAAAAAAAGAGAACGAGGTTTTAGTAATAGAAATGACGAAATTCGTTGAGGAGAAGAAGGGTGGTGGAGTAACACTTCCGGTTGATACCTTTGAAGGGAAAAATCTTGTGTTTGTTGATGAGGGGCATAAAGGCAAAAAAGCAGAAGAACAAAAATGGGCAAAATTAAGGGAAAGCCTTGCTAAGAATGGTTTTGTATTTGAATACAGTGCAACATTTGGTCAGATTTTAAGTGAAAAAAATAGAGAGACATTAAGAGAATATTCAAAAGGAATTATCTTTGATTATTCCTATAAATACTTTTACCTTGATGGCTATGGAAAAGATTTTAACATATTGAATGTGAAAGAAAGTAGATTATCTGACGAAAGATTTCAGGAGACAATGTTTGTTGCCAATCTGCTTTCTTTCTATGAACAGATGCTTTTTTACGAAGACAAAACAACTATTGCAAAAGAACACAATATTGAAAAGCCTCTGTGGATTTTTGTAGGGACGACTGTTACTGGCAAAGAAGAAGAATCAGATGTATTACAGATTGTTAAATTCATAAGCATGACGATTGGTAATAGGGAGTGGCTATCAGAAAAAATAGAAAATATACTTGAAGGAAGGACAGGTTTAAAGGATGCGAATGATAAAGATGTGTTTGAAAGAAAATTTGAAATATTGAGGAGTATTGACCTTAGCATAGAAGATATTTATACCAGAATCTTTAATGGCAAAGGTGTTCTTAAAATATACGAGATAAAGAATGCACCAGGTGAATTAGGTTTAAGAATTTCTGAAAATCCATATTTTGGAGTTATAAACATCGGTGATATTTCAAGATTTAAAAAATTACTGGAGCAAAATGGCTTTACAATTGAACAGGATGTAATATCTGGTTCTTTATTTGATAATATTAAGAAAGAAGATTCAGGCATAAATATACTTATTGGTGCGAAGAAATTTATTGAAGGATGGGACACCTGGAGGGTTTCTTCAATGGGGCTTTTGAATATCGGTAAAGGTCAGGGTCCTCAGATAATCCAATTGTTTGGCAGGGGGGTAAGATTAAAAGGAAAAGGTATGTCTTTAAAAAGGAGCGATGATATAAAGATTCGCCCCCTTGAGAATCTAAATATCTATGGTATAAAGGCTGACTATCTGAATAAATTTCTTGATGCAATTGCCAGAGAAGAAGTGGAGTATGAAGAAATAAAAATACCTGTCAAACCCCTTGAGCCTAAAAAATGGCAAGACCTACCATATTTGAAAAAAGATGAGTCCCAAAAATTTGAAGAAGATGAGTTGTTAACCTTAAATTTTGATGAAAAAATCACCTTCACATTAGACCTCGTTCCAAAGGTCTCTGAATTTATCGGAAGAGAAAGGAAATATATAGATGAAGAAAAGGGGGAAATAGATATCCAAAAGATTGTAGCAACGGCAGATGAGGAAATAAAAACTATCTCAGAAATTATGGATATAGAGGTGCTTAATTGGGACAGAATATTAAACGAGATATATGATTTTAAAATTATGCGTGGTTATTGGAATTTGGTATATAGTAGAGAGACTTTAACATCAATTTTGAATAACTGCAAATTAAGAGCACTGCCGGAATCATTTATTGTAAGGGACAAGAATGATATAGAGCGCATAGAGGAAATTGCTGTTTTACTTCTAAAGGGTTATATAGAAAGATATTACAGAAAGCGTAAGGGAAGGTTTGAGACACAAACTATGTTCTATGACCAGGTAGGAAGACAACTCCCACTCTTTGTGTCTGAACAGCCCAGAGAATTTTATACAGTTTTTATTGATAAGAATAAGAAAGTAAAATTAATAAATGAGGTGAAGAAACTGGTTGAAAAGATTGATGAATTAATGAAGACGGATGAAAAAATTTTACCCCGAATTTATCTTGACAACCATCTTTATGTACCGATTCTTCTTGAAAGCAAGGATATAGACAAAATCTCACCACCAGGGCTTATAAAAAGTGAAAAGAAATTTGTTGTTGAACTGAGAGAATATCTTAAAAATAACAAGGAAAAGTTTTCTCGTTACGATATCCACCTTTTAAGAAACCTGCCCAAAATAGGTATCGGTTTCCATCTTGAATGGGCTGGTTTTTATCCTGATTTCATAATGTGGATTAAAGAAAAAGAAAGGACCTGGACAGTCTTTTTAGACCCGAAGGGACTGCATCATACAAAAGGTTTGGATGATGAAAAGATTCAATTTGCCAAAAATGAATTGAAAGAAATAGAGAAAAAACTGAACAAAGGTATAATTTTGGAGTCAATTATTCTTTCCGATACTAAATATAGTGATTTAATAAAAGGTTCTGTAAGCAAAACAGAAAAAGAGAAATACGAAGAAAATAATGTGCTATTCTTAGAGGATAAAAATTGGCCTGAAAAATTATTTAAGAAAATTGGCATAATCTGATATGATACTTCTCGGTTCACGCTTGCCGGAAAAATGTTCATTACAAGATTTGACAACGCTTATCAAAATTTTAAGGAATATATCGATATGAGAAAAAAAATATCCAATAAGTTAGAAAGGGAAATCCTTGTGAAAAATAAACATTGTTGCTGCATTTGCAGACGAGATGGAATTGGTCAAGAAGTTGAGATTCATCATATAGATGGGAATAACAAAAACAATGCTATATCGAATCTTACAGTTTTGTGTTTAACTCATCACAGTATGGCTGATGCTGGCTTGAAAAAAGGAAAATTAGGCTCTGGGAGAAAATTAAAGCCCGAAGAGGTCCGAGAACATAAGAGAATTTGGGAAACAAAAGTTGAACAGGAATCAAAAATCCAAAAACAGGTTTTATCAAGAACCATAAGAAAGAATTTTGAATTTCTATACGATTTTGAGATTCAAAAAGTAAAAAATGAAATTCTATCATTAAATGATAAGGACAAAAGATTGGGTGAAAAATTTGATTTCCTTGACCAACTGGCTTTGGAAGAGGCTCTTTCAGGCCTAAAGTTAAGGAAAAGGCTCGTTGTATCTTACAGAGATATGGCTTTGCTGGCTATCGAAAGAGATAATCTCGCAAAAAGGCTGTGCTATTCATTATGGAATCTATTTATGTATTTAATCGGTCCAGAACATGTCCCGATTAAATCGGAGGATAAAAACCTAATAACAAAAAGTTTAGATGTTTTAGAAACATTAGGCATATTCTCCGCTGAGTTTAATTCCGCGGATACATTAAAACATGTTTGTAGCACAATTTATGATTTTTACGAAATAACGCATCTATACAACCTAAAAAGAAATAGGTATCAAATTCGAAAAGTCCTGGAAAAAGTTAGAAACGCATGTGATAATTTTAAATTAGAACTAAATTCAAAGACAGTTAAACAAAAGCGCTCTATTCGCAAAAAGATCGTTGAAGATACATTGAAAAAAATTTCCTTGTTGGAATGAACCTAACAAAAACGACAATCGCATGACGATATCAACAATTTTCTCCCTACTGATAAATGTTACTATCCTTTCCATTCTCATTTTATCATTTTGTTAATTGACTAAATGTTAAAATGAAACTCTGAGGAATATGTATAACCTTTTAAACTTTTGCAAAATATTGAATTAATAGTATTATTGCCCGCTAAAATTGAAAATTTTTAGTAAAAATTTGTATTGACATTTAATTATGGATATGTATAATTAAATTATAAAATATGGCAATAGTGAGAAGCAAATATAAAACAATAGAATTTCACTTCAATCAAGCCAAGTTATCCATTGGTAAAAAACCCTGGAAAACAAAAGGAATTGAATGAATAAAAAATACAAAGGCCAACTCGTCTGTCAGTATCTGGAAAAATCTTGTGCTCCACTCTCGCCCCTGCCATCGCGGAGAACCTTGAAGATGCACTGGTGAAGTTTAGAAATATTTATGAGGATTTCAAAAAATAAAAGGAGAACAAATGGCACAAATATCAAATAAATGTCCATATTGTGGGTTGCTGTCTAATTGCGACCATCATTTGTTTGACATTGAAGGTGTGTTTTATCTAAACGAAATGGATGTTGATGAGGACTTCATTAATGAAATAATGACATCTCAAGAAAGCAATGACAGTGATTTCCTCAATAGTTTTCTGTATGATTGTGGTGCAATTTTACCTTTTAGATATGGCAATTGTCCTGCCTTGAACCATCAAGACATTGATTACTTAAATAGTGTTCTTGATTTCGTCAGCGCAGATAACCTCCCATTAGTTGATATTGTGCAAACCATTGCTGATGGTTTGAGGGCCATTTCTGACCTTGTAATACGAACTCCATATGCATATATAATAGATGAAGAAGGCCAACAAATTGATAACCTTGTTCCGGATACTATTAGAATCAGTAATGGGCGTCTACACATTGGGTACCGTTATAGGGCGGAGAACCCGGTAAAATCAGCATTAATCATGCAGGATTATTTAAAGCTTTTTTTTGCATTTACCAGGACTTCCACCATATTTTCAGAAATCGCCTTGGAAGGTATTCTGCAGAGCTTAAAAAAGTGTGTAACGAATCTGGACTCGGTCTCGAAAATAGATTTGCAGAATATTTATAACAGGCTTGAATACATATTGCATAAGATACCGCCACCGAAAGAGGATGGACAAACCGAAGATAATAATAAGAAAGGCTTTCAAATTATTCCTCTCTCATTCTATGATTTACGATATGGCAATTATAGAAAATATGTTGAAATTATATCTACATTGATTAACCTTCGGACGGAAAGCGAAGTTCTCAAAAGAATTCATGATAACATACTTGAAGTCGGCCTCTTTTTAACAATAAAAGACAGAAAAATAAGCGAAATAAAAAAGGAGTGCTGCTTATTACGCGAAACTGTGACACTCATTGAAAAAGAAATCTTCAAAAAATACGGAGTTCAGTATCAAACCAATAAATTCTTATCTCTAATGAATGATTTGTATTACAATGGTAAAATCACAATTGAAGCCAAAGACGCAGCAAATTTCACATACTCTTTGTTGAGTTGGGCAATTCATAGTGAGGAATATTGCGATTTCGATGCAGAGGCAAAAAGTAGTGAAATGTACTTGATGGATGCACTCAGAGCATCGTATAATCATATTATCACAGGTCTTTTCCCGGAAATAGATAAAAGTAACCAAGATAAATGAGAACCAAAAGCAATAGGTCATAATGAAGACTAAGCGTCGGGAAAAACTCGACTCTAAGGAACAGGTATAAACTCTTAAACTTTTGCGGAATATTGAATGAATAGTATTATTGCCCCACCTTTTTCCTGCCTGAAAAATATTGTTGACATTTTATGAAAATTATATATTATTTGTCATTAAAGTCGCTTTGTAGGAGACTATGATGGCACAAAATACAACGCGCGTAGACTGGCAATTAACTAACCAAATCAAAAGGGAAAAAACTGGTATGTGTTCGTTGTCAAGGGTCTTAGGCAAGCGGTATTGCTATTGTGCATGAGGATAATATTCTATTGTGAAAAACACATAAATACATTGAACTGGCAGACATCTCGCCAATTTGATAGTAAAAAAGTTGAAAGAGGGAGGTATGAATAAAATTGCAGGCTCCAGAGAGAGTAAACCTATGATATTAACATTATCAATTGAATGTGTATGGGGGGTGAATCTAACAAAGCCCTGTAAGCGGATTGTGGAAATTAGTGCTGATGCGACCTTGAATGATTTACATGAATTTATTCAAGATATTATGGATTTTGGCCGAGACCACCCATATGAGTTCTACTTTGCGAATAATTCGTCACCATTTGCAAAAAAGATTTGGGTTACAAAGAAAGAGGATTGGAAGGATAAAGAGGATGATTTTGCTTCCGTAAAACTTGGGACGATATGGCCATTGGGAAGGAAAAAACTGTATTACATTTTTGGTTTTGGAGACCGATGGATTTTTGAAATTCATAAGAAACGGGGTGCGAAGCCTCCCAAAAAAGGTATATCGTATCCGCGTGTAATTGGCGCCATTGGGCCAAAGCCAAGGCAGTATCAAAGTATTTAAAGCAAGCGTTTTAACATATCAGAATGCTAATATCATAGAATACTTGCAAATCAGATGTATCAAATATCTACATTCTACATTGATAATTAAAAATATTCAATAAACATAGAATGTCTGAAAATTAACCTAATAAAAAGTTTTTTGCAAACCTGACCTCTGGTTCTGAAAAAAACCGTCGGTTCTTAAGGAAAGGTTTGCCTTACAAATTTTCCAAAAGATTTATGTGAATTTTGGATAAAAGCACACTATTGATTAATCGTTGCTAAACAATTCGTCTATAAGACTCTGTTTATCTTTTTCCAAATATTGTGAAATGTGAGTTAAAATATTGTTTAATGTTCCAACC
>Ga0078972_1012033_pt1 | contig 15115 bp, 12 predicted proteins | sample YelNatPaOPGAMG01_FD_67568 | JGI IMG/M metagenome (GOLD analysis project Ga0078972, IMG submission 67568) | Hot spring thermophilic microbial communities from Obsidian Pool, Yellowstone National Park, USA - OP-RAMG-01 (SPADES assembly) (version 2) | ecosystem: Environmental > Aquatic > Thermal... | reverse complement strand
AATTGCACTTGCTCTTTCAAAAGCTTTTAATAAACCAGTAAATGAACTCCCGCTCTCGCTTGTTCTTTCCTGGTATGAACAGAAAGCGGTGTGCATATTATTAACAATTCTCTATTTAGGAATAAAAAATATAAGACTTGGACCGAGCCTTCCGGCATTTGTAACTCCGAATGTATTGAAGGTTCTTGTTGAAAAATTCAACATTATGCCGATAACCACGCCGGAAAAAGACATAGAAAAAATACTTGTAAAAGCATAAAAACTTAAAAAATCATCCCACATTACCTGCTCCGATATTACCTGTCCCGACCGAAGCGTCGGAGCGGAGAGGATTAAAGAGGGAAAAAATGAAAAACAAAAAATTGAAAGAAATAAAATACAAACTCAATGACATAATATCCTATCAGAAAAACACGATATCAAGCAATGCTTTAATAAATAAAAAAACAGGAACGTTAACTCTCTTCGCTTTTGATAAAAATCAATTCATAAGTCCACATAAAGCGCCTTTCGACGCAATGGCTTATGTAATAGAGGGGAAAACGCTTATAAAGATAGGAAATAAAAATTATAATCTTCAAAAAGGCGATTTTATAATAATGCCGGCGAACATAGAACACTCATTAAAGGCAATAACAAAATTTAAGATGTTGCTTGTAATGATAAAAACTAAAATTTAAAAATTATCAGAATTCTATATTAGGTCTGATTAAGAACTGAAAACTATCTCTGTTTTTATATCCGTAATCATCGGAGTATTTTTTATATGAATCCCATATGAAACCCGCGCCTATGGAAAAAGATGCCCTTTTGTTCTTAAGCGGGATTTTTTTATCTACTATAAAAAGATGCCTTATCGGTTTTAAATTATCCTGAGAGAAAGAAGAAGTTAATTCTACTCCGCAGTTTTCATACCAGAAACCAGCAGGTTTATAATCGGTTCTCTGTCTTTTTATTCCTATAAAAAACTCGTCTTTTATGTAATTCTTTGAATGAAACTTAAAGCCAAATCTATAACTCCAGGAAAGAGTTCTCTCTTCTATTATCTGCTCCCCTTTCAGCTTTATCTCCACAGAAACCCATTTATCATAAATAAGAGAATTATCCCTTATATGATAATCTCCGAAATCGAAAAGAATTCCTGAGTAACCCTTTCTTTTTCCTAAAAATTCTTTTCTTATGGAATCAAATCCCACGACATTTCCAAAAAACACCGAAAAAGCCCAAGGTTCCTCAAAACCGGCGGTAACGGCTTTTATCCAGTTAAAATTATCGCCAACATAAGCATCTTTATACATTTGGGGATAACTTCTTTTAATGACAGTCCCGAGATAGGGCAGTGGATTGAAACTCGACTCAAAAACGAGTGTCTTCGGCCTGTAAATATTTTTTAAGAGATAAGAATATATTTCAAACTCAGATTTTCTTCCTAAATTTTCTTCTTTTTCTCCAATATCAAAATAATAACCAAGATTTGTGTAGTAAGGATCAATCTCAAGCGCCAGTTCCGAAGAGAAACTATCGGCTTTTAAAAATAAGAAAATAAAAATGAAAATTAAAGGCGTTTTAAACATTGAACCTGAAGAAACAGATATCCCCGTCTTTTATTTCGTAATCCTTTCCTTCAAGGCGAATAAGCCCCTTTTCCTTTAAAATCTTTTCATCCCTGTATTTCTCTATATCAGCGAAAGAATAAACCTCAGCTTTTATAAAGCCCTTTTCTATGTCAGAGTGAATCTTTCCAGCCGCCTGAGGCGCTCTAGTTCCCTTTTTTATGCTCCATGCCCTTACCTCATCGCTCGAGCCGACAGTAAAAAATGTAATTAGATTTAAAAGTTTGGTTCCCGCGATAATTATTTTTTCAAGCCCTGAGTACTCTTCGCCAATATCCTTCAAAAATTCCTTTCTCTCAGACGCGGGTAATTTAACTATCTCTGACTCTATCTTTGCGGATATTCTGATAACCTCAATATTTTTTTTAGACGAATAATCATAAAGTTTTTTAAGAACCTCTTCATCTGGATTTTCGTTTGTATTGGCGACATAAAGCATTGGTTTTGAAGTAAGAAGATTAAAATCTCTCATTTCGTCTATTTTGAGACCGCTTTCTATCGCTCTTTTGCCATCGGAAAGCGATTTTTTAATAATCTCAAGTTTTTCAATCTTTAATTTAGATTCTTTATCCCCTGTTCTTGCCGCGCCGATGTTTTTATCAATAATTTTATTGACGCTTTCAAGATCGCTCAGTATCAGTTCTAATTCTATGACTTCAATATCTCTCACAGGGTCAACATCGCCTAAAACATGAACCACATCGCTATCTTTAAAACATCTTACGACTTGTATAATAGAATCAACCTCTCTAATATGACTCAAAAATTTATTTCCAAGCCCTTCTCCTTTGGACGCTCCTTTTACGAGTCCCGCTATATCCAGAAACTTAATATAAGAATATATTTTTTTAGGCGGTTTAAAAATATCAAACAAAACATCAAGCCGTCTATCAGGAACGCTTACGACTCCGACATTGGGATCTATTGTGGTGAAAGGATAATTAGAGCTCTCGGCTCCGGCATCCGTTAAAGCGTTGAAAAGAGTCGATTTTCCAACATTTGGAAGTCCAACAATTCCTATTTCCATAACCCTCTCTTTTAAAAAGTAAGAAGTAAAAAAGTGAGCAAGTGAAAAGTTTCTTATTTCACTCTTATCGTTTACCCAATATTATTTAACCATATTTTTATAAACAGAGCCTTCCGAACCGGGTATTTCTATGGCACCAACAGTTTTTTTAAAAAATTCACGAGGACCCGCCCATCCTATTATAGAATATCCATAACCATCCAAATACATTTGTTTAAGCGTTCTTACAAGAAGTGCCTTTCCAACACCTGTTTTTCTTTCGGTTTCTAAAACTCCTATAGGTCCAAAAAAACCCTTAATTGTTGAATCATAACAGGCGAAACCTATTATTGAATTATTTTTAATCGCTATAAAACAGGTTGGCGGCGTTTTAGACAAAGCGACATCGCATTCGCTTGCCCAGCCCTTTGTGAAATTTTTTTCAACCCATTCACCTATTGTTTTTTTCTCAGGTCCTATAGGTCTTTTGATTATAATGGAATTATCCTTTAAAAAACTTGTTTCGTCAAGATTATATATATCATAGAGTTTTACTAAAAGATCCATTATCTGGAATCCTTTTTATTCAAATTAACATCTTTGTCTTCTATCCCTATTGAAAGGTCGGTCTGGCTTTTCTGGGTTGAAGTTGATTTTTTTACATTTGTTTTAGGAATTATGGGATTTCCCTTCTCGTCAAATTTATAGATATTATTTTCCTTTTTTTTAAATTTATACTTATAATCCTTGGTTTCTTTTTTAATCGTCTTTTTCTTTTTAGCAATTTTTTTGGCATTTTTATTCTTATCTGAAGATTTAGCAGTTTCTTTTTTATTATTAGAAGATTTTGCTGTTACTTTTTTAGCGTTATCTTTAGTATTCTTTACCGTATCCGTCGATTTTTTTTCTGTCTGTTTTGTCTCTTTTTTGGAATTTGAAATATCGCTCAGATCTATAACTTGTTGAGAAAAAGCATATGAAGAAAAAAATAACAAAATCAACCATAAGAGTATCTTTTTCATATAAACCTCTTAATATATTCTACAAAATATTTTGCATATTAGCGGCATCAACACTCGCATTAAGAAGCAAAGATAGAGTCACAGGACCGACTCCGCCCGGTACCGGGGTAATGGCTTTTACTTTATCTTTTACCCTATCAAAATCAACATCGCCGCATATTTTCCCATTTTCATCGAAATTTGTACCGATATCAATTATAATCTGATTTTCACCTATCATATCCGCCTTAATAAATCTTGCCTTTCCTATTGCTGTAAATATGACATCGGCGGATTTAAGATACCTATCAAGGTTTTCTGTCTTTGAGTGGCATATGGTAACGGTTGCATCAAGAAGCGAAAGCATTACAGCAAGTGGTTTACCAACTATGGCTGAACGCCCGACAACCACAGCGTTTTTACCCCTGACATCTATTCCATGATATCTGATAAGTTTTATTGCCGCATTTGCTGTCTGTGGAACAAAAAACTTTTCATTCTCAATATCTGAAAAACTCCTTGTTATGAAAAGTTTTCCCATATTTCTGGATGAAAGAGCATCAACATCTTTTGAGGGATCCAAAAGATCCCAGAATTCTTTATCATCAAAGCCACCCGGAAGCGGTTTTTCAACCATTATAGCATCTACATTTTTATCATTATTAAGTTTTTCTATAAGAGATAGAAAATATTTTTTATCGCTTTTGTTTTCAGGTATATAAACCTTAGTATCAATGGATAGATTAGAGCATTTTTTTATTTTCAAGTTCATATAAAAAGAAGATGGAGAATTCTCAAAATAGTTTATTATAGCGATAAAAGGTTTTCTTCCCTTTTTTTTAAGGAACTCAAGCGATTTTCTTTTTGTCTCCTCCAATATTTTTTCCGCCAGAGTTTTGCCTTCAAGAATCATAACGCCCCTCCTTTTAATATCTTTAATATTTAAAAGATGATTCGGATTTTTATTTATTAAAAATTCTATCTTATCGACAAGATTTCTCAGCGCTATAAACCTATTATAAGAAAGTTTTCTTTCTCTATGACATTTAACAACAATATTCAATGGAATGTATTTCAAAATAACCGCATTGTTTGTCTTATTGACTTTCTGGCCGCCTTTCCCCCCTCCTTTTACAAAGACCTCTTCTATATCCGAAAGAGTAATCCCTATTTTATCAATTCTGCTTTTAAGTTCTTTTATCTTATTTAAATTTATATCGGAAAAAATGTTAAAAAAATTTGATTCTTTCATAAAATATTATTATATATTTTTATTGACTAAAAGACATAATTATTGTATTATATATTTATAATGTATTTTTTGTTCTTTTTATTATCAGAGGATGCGTGATAAATCGCTTTTGCCATAGAAAAAAGGGTTTCATCACACCCTCTTTAAGCTTTTTTTAAAAATGTTGATAACCTATTACCAAAACAGAGAAAGATCATTTAAAAAGAAGGTTATCAACACAAAAAATGCTTAAAAAATAAGAGTTTTTTTAAAAATATTATTAAATATTAACATTTGTTAATAATTTGTGGATAATTATGGAAAACACAAAAAATGAAATATGGTCAATTATATTAAAAGACATCATTAATGAAGTAAAAAATGAGGGGTTAGAGGTCTGGTTTAACTCTATAAACAGAACAGAACTTTCTGGAAACGAATTTAAAATATTTATCCCAAACGATTTCTATAAAATAGAAATATCAAAAAAAGAGGAAGAGATAAAAAATAAGTTAAAAATAATAACAGGTAACGATATAGAAATAAAGTATGAATTGCTGCCGCAACAAGAACAGGAAAAAGAAATAAATATACCGGTTGCTCATATAGAACAACCTAAATTCGCTAATAATATAAATCCTGAATACACTTTTGATAATATGGTTATATCCAAATTTAACCAATTCGCTGCGTCAGTGTGCGAAAAAGTCGTCGCTGATATTGGAAAAAATAGCCCTTTGTTTATATACTCAAAACCGGGATTGGGAAAAACACATCTTCTCCATGCTATAGGCAATTCTATAATACAAAATAAACCGAGCGCAAGGGTTATATATATTACTGCGGAAAATTTTGTAAATGAATATATTGATTCTATTAAACAAAATAAAATGGATTCTTTCAGAAATAAATACAGAAACTTAGATTGTTTTTTGATAGACGACATTCAATTTATGGTTGAAAAAGGAAGAAGCGAGGAGGAGTTTTTCTTTACCTTCAATACCCTTTCCGATTATAAAAAACAAATTGTTGTAACATCAGACAGGTCCCCGAACGATATAAACTTAAATGAAAGATTGATTTCAAGATTTAAAAGCGGACTTGTGGCGGACATAAAACCGCCAGAATACGAAGAAAGAATGGCTATACTCAAAAGGGAAAACGAAAAAAATAAATTCAATATACCGCAGGATATCATAAATTTTTTAGCGGAAAATATAAAAGACAGTATAAGAAGTTTAAAAGGATGCCTTTCTATGATTTATCATTATTCTTCATATTCTAAGGAATATCCCACCATAGACAGAACGAAAGAGTGGATAAAAGATTATTTAACAATCAATAATAAATTATCATATAAAGTAAATATAGAAGATATTCAATCTATTGTAGCGCAGGAATATAGCATAACAGTGGATGAAATAAAATCAAAACAGAGAAGCGAGAGACTTTCTTTTCCGAGGCAAATAGCCATTTATATTGCCTGTGAAATAACGGACTTATCTCTTCCAGATATAGGAAAATTTTTTAATAAAGACCACTCAACGGTTATACATGCAAGGGATAAAATAAAACAGCTTTTAAACTCTGACCCATTTTTCTCGGAACAAATCAACGATTTAATTAACAAGATAAAAAACAAAAATGTTGATTAATGGTTATGCTCTCTTTTTTTGTAGAAAATGTTACTTATATGTTAAAAATATGTTGAAAAAAAATAAAATAATAAAATAAAATTATCAACATATAAACAATGTATATTCTTTATAATATCACTAAGGAGGATTAATGAAGATAGTAGTATCCCAGAATGTTATCATTGATTGTCTTAACAAAATTCAGCCAGCAGTTCAGTCAAAGACAGGCTCTTTGCCTATCCTTCAAAACTTCTTATTGGAAGCGAAAAAAGAAACGCTGAAATTCGCCTCAACAGATCTGGAAATAGCGATAAAACATATTCAAAAAAAGGACTTTAAAATAATAAACGAGGGCTCTATAACCATTCCTTTTAAAAAGTTTTATGAAATAATATCAACAATAGAAAAAGAGAGCGAGATTACGATATATGTTGAAGAAGATAAAGTCAATGTAATATGCGGTAGGACAAAAGCAAAAATCTCATCTTTACTGCCAGCGGATTATCCAGCGATACCCTCAATAAATGAAAAGGAATTTTTTAAAATAAACGCCTTTGAAATTGTTTCTATGATAGATAAAACCGTTTTTTCTGCCTCCACAGACGATAAGAACACCGTGCTTAATGGACTTTTATGGAAAAAAGAAAAAAATATTTTTACAATTGCCGCCACCGACGGCAGAAGGTTAAGCGTTATATCAAGAGAGATAAAAGATGGTCTAAAAAAAGATTTTAAGGTTATAATACCCTCAAGAATACTTCAGGAGGTCTCAAATTTTATAAAGAATAGTTGTAATGAAAAAGATAATGTTATTGTTGATATATCTACAAACCAGGTCGGTTTTAGGATAAAGGATACGGACTTTATTTCAAGGTTTATTGAAGGAAATTTTCCGTCTTATGAAACGGTGATACCTAAAAACTTTGAGTCAAGCGCTAAAATATCTGTTGATAAACTTCTTACATCAACCAAAAGAGCGGTAATATGTTCCGGCGATGTTAAGACAGGTTTTGTTAAATATATATTTAAAAAAGATGTTCTTATAATAACATCGTCCTCCCAGTCCGTTGATTTTGAGGATGAAATTGACTGCGAGTTTTCAGTAAATAGTGGCGATTTTACGGTGGTTTATACTCCGAGATTTATAATGGATATTTTAAAAAATGTTGATACAGATTCGGTAGAATTTAAATTCACCGGAGCCACGACTCCTACAATGGTGAAAAATCCAAAAGATAACAATCTTATCTATATGATAATGCCTTTAAAAAATTATTAAAAATGAAAAATATAAAAGAGATAATGTCTTCATATAAATTTTTTAATGGTATAAAAATAGAAAATTTAATGATTCTTAACTCTATATGGAAAAATGAAATGAAAGATTATTCTCTTTTTTGCGACATATATTCCATAGAGAAAAAAAAACTCATTATAAAGGTTAAAAATCCTATTATAAGAAACGAGATTTATATGAGAAAGGATGAAATTTTAAAAAAGATAAACAGTTATTTTAAAACAAAATTTATTAACGATATAGGAGTTATTTAACACAAAAGAAGGAGATTTTATGCCGGATTCAAAAACAAATTATGATTCTTCTAAAATACAGGTTCTTGAAGGTCTTGAAGCAGTAAGAAAAAGGCCCGCTATGTATATTGGTTCCACCGGGCCACAGGGACTTCATCATCTGGTTTATGAGGTGGTTGATAATTCTATAGATGAAATAATGGCTGGCGGTTGTAATAAAATAGATGTTATTTTAAAAGAAGATAATATATGTTCTGTTAGCGATAATGGTAGAGGAATACCGGTTGATCCGATGAAGGATATTAAGGACCCGAAACTTAAGGGAAAATCCGCTCTTGAGGTTGTTATGACCGTCTTACACGCGGGCGGAAAGTTTGATAAAGAGAAAGGCGGTTATAAAATATCAGGGGGGCTTCATGGAGTTGGCGTTTCGGTTGTTAATGCTTTGTCTGAATGGCTTGAAGTTGAGGTTAAAAGAGATGGAAAAATATGGGCTCAAAGATACCAGAGAGGAAAGCCAAGCGGAGATGTTAAAGTTATAGATACTACCGAGGAACATGGAACAAGCGTCAGTTTTAAGCCGGATGAAGAAATTTTTGGCAATAATAAGTTTTCCTTTGAGACCGTTTCAAACCGACTTAGAGAATTGGCTTTTTTAAATCCAGGGGTTAGAATTACTATAATAGATGAAAGGGATGATAAAAAATACAGTTTCTTTTTTGATGGCGGTTTAAAGCAGTTTGTAAAATTTTTAAATACAAATAAAAATGTTTTACATCCAGAGCCGATATTTATCTCCAAGCAGGAAGGGGATTATTATCTTGATATTGCCATACAGTACAACTGCGAATATTCAGAAAATGTTTATTCTTTCGTCAATAATATAAAAACAATAGAGGGGGGAACTCATTTGAGCGGCTTCAGGTCGGCTCTTACGAGAGTTGTAAACGATTATATAAAAAAATATGAACTTGTCAAGGAAGAAGGGTATTCTGTGAGCGGCGATGATGTTAGAGAAGGGCTTACAACGGTGATATCCGTTAAACTCCCGCAACCGCAGTTTGAAGGACAGACAAAAACAAAATTGGGTAATTCTGAGGTTGAGGGTATAGTAAAGTCGCTGACTCAGGATGCTCTTTCAACATTTTTCGAGGAAAATCCCACTATTGCGAAAGCAATATGCAATAAGGCGATAGAAGCGCAGAGAGCAAGGGAAGCGGCGAGGAAAGCCAAGGAACTTGCAAGAAGAAAAGGGGCGATACTTGATAGCGGACTTCCAGGAAAACTTGCTGACTGTCAGGAAAGGGACGCTTCAAAAACGGAATTATATATAGTTGAGGGTGATTCCGCGGGCGGGTGTTTGGGGGGTGATACTAAAGTTGCGTTAGCTGATGGTAGGAATTTAAGTTTCAAAGAATTGGTGCAAGAATGGCAGGAAGGGAAAATTAATTTTTGTTATACCATCAAGGAAGATGGGAGTATAGGAATAGAAAAGATTCTTTGGCCAAGAATTACCCGTCATAATGCAGATGTGATTAAAATAACACTGGATAATGAGGAAACTATTATTTGTACTCCAGATCATGAATTTATGTTGAGGAATGTATCTTTTGTTAAGGCAAAGGATTTAAATCCAGATTTAAGTTTAATGCCATTACGAAGGAAAATGTCTGTGAAAAAGGGGAGAATTACTATAGAGGGTTATGAAATGGTTTTAAATCCTAAAACACATAAATGGGTATTTACGCATTTACTAGCTGATGAGTATAACATTAATAATGGTATTTATAAAGTTTCAGACGGAACACATAAGCATCATATTGATTTTAATAAAAGAAATAATAATCCTGATAATGTGGTTAGATTAACAAAGGAAGAGCATCGTAAAATTCATTCAGAACATGTAGAATTAACTTTACATAAACCAGAAACGATAAATAAATGTAATCAAATAAAGCGTACTCCTGAGTATCGTGAAAAAATTTCATTGAAAATGAAAGGCATGAAAGACTTATTAAGTGAAAGAGCGAAAAAACAGTGGGATGATCCAGAGTATAGAAAATACATGAAAGAAAAATTTTTAAGGTTCTTCAGTACTAACGAGGAGTATAGAAAACGTTCTTTAAAAACTCTTTTCCAAGCCCAAAAGCGATTTTGGACCAATGAGGAGAATAGGTTGAAACAATCCGAGAGAGTAAAAAAATATTTTGAATCCCGTCCTGATGCAAGAAAACATTTATCGGATATGGCAAAAATTGAATGGCAGAATCAGAATTTATTGCAATGGCGTAGAGATAAAACAAAAGAACAATGGACAAAGGAATTCAGACAGAGAAGGGAAGAAGCATATAAACGAACATATTTTATGAAGAGTATGGAATTTGCGAGAAGAGTTTATGAGAAATACGGAAGCCTTGAATTATATGATAAAGAAAGACAACTTTTGCCTAAAAAAAATACCACTTTATTAAGATTAGATACTTTAGCAAATAGATATTTTAATGGAAATATGAATTTTTTAAATGAAGCGGTAAAGAATTTTAATCATAAAATTAAGCGAATAGAAAAAATTTCTCAAAAAATAGATGTTTATGATATTGAAGTTCCAAATACACATAATTTTGCTTTAGCTTGTGGTGTTTTTGTGCATAATAGCGCGAAACAGGCAAGGGACAGGGTTTTTCAAGCGGTTTTACCTTTAAGAGGAAAGATTCTTAATGTGGAAAAATCGCAGCTTGTGAAAATAATATCAAATGAACAAATCAGAACTTTGATAAGCGCTATTGGAACAGGTATCGGGGAAGGCGAGGATGGGTTTAATATAGAAAAGTTGAGATATGGAAAAATAATAATTATGGCTGATGCCGATGTTGACGGCCAGCATATAAGAACGCTTCTTTTAACGCTTTTTTACAGACAGATGAGACCTCTTATAGAAAGCGGAAATGTTTTTATAGCTCAGCCGCCGCTTTATAAAGTAAAAAAAGGAAAATTTGAATCATATTTTCAGACGGAAGACGAACTTAATCAATGGATTTTAAATCAGGCGACCGAAAATACGGTAATTAAGGATAAATCGTCGAGGGAAATAGATAAGAAGAGGTTGAAAGAATTGATCTTTATTATTATGCAGATAGATGGTTTGTTAAGAAAACTTGAAATAAAAGGGCTCGGTTTGAATGATTATCTTAATTTTGAAAGAAGCGGTAAAATACCTGTATTCAGAGCCGAGATTGAGCCGGGAAATTACAGATATTTTTATTCCGAGAAGGAATGGCTTGATTATGAGACCGATTTTATAAACAGGAGAAAAGAGCAGTTGAAAAAGGAGATGAAAGAAGAAAATTTAGAAAGAGAGGAAGAACTCGGTCCTTCTTTTCAAACGCTTAATGAGTTTACAAAACTATTCAATATAAGCAAAAAACTGAAGGATTTCGGATATACCCTTGAAGAGTATATAAGCGTGGCTGAAGAATCTTTTAAAGACGATAAAAGAAAACCGATATTTACGGTAAAAACCGAAAAAAACGAGTATAAACTCTATGATCTTAAATCTTTAAACGAGACAATAAATAAAGAAGGAGCATCGCAGGCGACAATACAGAGATATAAGGGTCTTGGCGAAATGAATCCCCAGCAGTTGTGGGAAACGACTATGGACCCTAAGAGAAGGAAGCTTTTAAAGGTTACGCTTGAGGATAGTGCGGAAGCGGAAGCGATGTTTACAACTCTTATGGGCGATAATGTAGAGCCGAGAAGAAAATTTATAGAAGAGAACGCTCTTGAAGTAAAAAATCTTGATATTTAATTTTTTTAAGGAGTGTTTATGGAGAACAGGGAAAATAAAGAAAATAAAAATTTGGATATAAATAATAATATTCTTGAGAAAGATATATCTGAGGAGATGCGTTCTTCATATATTGACTATTCAATGAGTGTTATTGTTGGAAGAGCGCTTCCTGATGTGAGGGATGGCTTAAAGCCAGTTCATAGAAGAGTTCTTTATACGATGTATGATATGGGGCTTAGGTATAATAAGGCGTATAAAAAATCAGCCCGTATAGTCGGCGATGTGATGGGTAAATATCACCCCCACGGTGATGCTGCCATATACGATACGCTTGTTAGAATGGCTCAAGAATTTTCTTTAAGATACCCGCTGGTTGATGGGCAGGGGAATTTTGGTTCAATTGATGGAGATCCGCCAGCGGCGATGAGATACACTGAGGCGAGGTTAAGCCAGATTTCAGAGGAGATGCTTGGCGATATAGAAAAAGAGACGGTTAAGTTTATCCCGAACTATGATGGCTCATTAACCGAGCCGAGCGTTCTGCCTGCTAAACTACCGAATCTTTTGGTTAATGGTTCTAATGGTATCGCCGTTGGAATGGCTACAAATATACCTACGCATAATTTGAACGAAGTATGCGATGCGATTATAGCGACTATAGAGAATCCGGCTATTACAATAAAGGACTTAATGAAGTATATAAAAGGTCCGGATTTTCCGACAGCAGGAATAATAAGAGGAAGAAGCGGAATAAAGAGTTATTTTGAGACAGGAAGGGGATCCGTAAGAATACAGGCGAGAACTGAGATAGAAGAGATAAAAGGAAATAGGGAAGCGATAATCGTTACGGAATTGCCATATCAGGTCAATAAAGCCGCTTTAATAGAATCAATAGCGGATCTTGTAAAGGATAAAAAAATACCCGATATATCCGATATAAGAGACGAGTCGGATAGAAGGGGAATGAGGGTTGTAATTGAGGTTAAAAGGGATGGCAATGCTCAGGTTGTATTAAATCAACTTTTTAAACATACCCAACTTGAAACATCTTTTGGCGTCATAATGCTTGCTATAGTCGATGGAAGGCCGAAGATTTTAAATATAAAGGAAGTTATAGAACTCTACACGAAGCACAGAAAGCAGATTATCTACAATAGAACGAAATATGACCTAAAGAAAGCGCTTCAGAGAGCCCATATACTTGAGGGTTATCTTATAGCTTTAAAAAATATAGACGAGGTTGTCGAAATTATAAAGAAAGCGAAAGACGCAGCTGAGGCGAAAGAAAAGTTAATGAAGAGGTTCGCCCTTACTGAAATTCAATCGCAGGCGATACTTGATATGAGATTGCATCAACTCACAAGACTTGAAGTTGGAGCGATAGAAGAGGAGCATAAAGGGCTTTTAAAGCTTATAGACGAGTTAAGGTCAATACTTAAAAATCCCGCAAAGATTTTGAAGATAATAACAGATGAATTAAAAGAACTTAAAGAAAAATATGGCGATAAAAGAAGAACGGAGATAGCTGGAGAAGCCAATGAACTTGATATAGAAGATTTAATACAAAAAGAGGATGTCGTTATAACGATAACCCATAGCGGATATATAAAAAGAATTCCCTGCGATGCTTATAAATCCCAGGGGAGAGGCGGCAAGGGAGTCATCGGCTCCGATTTGAAAGAAGAGGACTTCATTGATCATCTTTTTGTGACATCAACGCATTCAACAATACTTATGTTTACGACAAGGGGAAGGGTTTACGCCTTAAAGGGCTATGAAATTCCAGAAGCCCCAAGGTCCGCCAGAGGCAAGGCGATAGTAAATCTTCTGCCGATAAAAGATGAAAAAATCACATCAATAATATCAATAGAATCATTTGAGGAAAAAAAGAAAGAACACTCATATCTTTTTATGGCTACCAGAAAGGGCTATGTTAAAAAGACCCCTATATCCGATTTCGCCAATATCAGAAGAAGCGGAATAAATGCGGTAACGCTTGAGGACGGCGATATATTAACCGGGGTTGCCCAGACGGATGGAAGTTATGATGTTATAATTGGAACAAAGGATGGGATGTCCATAAGGTTTTCGGAAAAAGAAGTGAGGGAGATGGGGAGAATAGCGAGAGGCGTAAGGGGAATAAAACTTGGCAAAGAAGACATAGTTGTCGGTATGGAAGTCGCTCCAGCAAATACCAAAAAAGATCTCTTAACCGTCTGCGAAAATGGATATGGAAAGAGAACGAAACTTGACGAGTACAGAAATCAACACAGGGGTGGAAGCGGGATAATAACGATAAAAACCACAGAAAGGAATGGAAATGGCGTTGGGATTAATTTAGTTGATGATAATGATGACCTTATGATAATAGCGGAGAAAGGGAAAATTATAAGGATTCATTGCAAAGATATAAGCGTGGTCAGCAGAAACACTCAGGGAGTGCGACTTGTCAAACTTGAAGAAGGCGATAAGGTTTCAAGCGTTGAGCCGGTTGTAAAAGATGAGGATGAAAAATAATAGATGAATTATCAAGAAATAATATCCGCCGTAATTACATTGACGCTTGTTATGGATCCGTTGGGAAACATCCCGCTTTTTATATTGGTTCTTAAAAATGTGAAGGAAGACAGAAGAAAAAGGATAATAATCAGGGAACTTTTTATTGCCCTTGGACTTATGCTCTTCTTTTTACTTTTTGGGAAGTGGATTGTCAGATTTTTCTCCTTGGATGTTATTTCTCTTTCTATATCAGGGGGGATAGTTCTTTTTTTAATAGCCCTTTCAATGATATTTCCATCAAAGGAAAATTCTATTGTGGATGTTAAGGAAGAGCCATTCATAGTTCCTCTCGCGATACCCCTTGTATCCGGTCCTTCGGTTCTCAGTATGATTTTAATATATAATATGAAGGATCCAGGAAATATACCCCTCTGGGTTTTGATAATACTTATCGCATGGATTATAAATGTTTTGATACTTTTGATGTCATCCATGATAGCGGATTTTTTAGGCGAAAAAGGAATGAACGCGATAGAAAGATTAATGGGGATGGTCTTGATTACCATAGCCGTTGGCATGATTTTAGGCGGGATAAAGCAATTCTTTTTTGAAATGAAATTATAGCCCACTTGTAATATTATACATCTAAGTTAGTATAATTTTCTGTGAAGAGTTATTCCAATTTGTTTTTCCCGGATTATTTGAGAGCAGTATAAAACAGGGAAAGGGATAAAATCATCTTTATTAAAATATCCACCGCAGATTATGTTTATATCCCCGGATACTTTCATCTGCGATACAAAATAGG
>Ga0078972_1012031_pt1 | contig 15116 bp, 3 predicted proteins | sample YelNatPaOPGAMG01_FD_67568 | JGI IMG/M metagenome (GOLD analysis project Ga0078972, IMG submission 67568) | Hot spring thermophilic microbial communities from Obsidian Pool, Yellowstone National Park, USA - OP-RAMG-01 (SPADES assembly) (version 2) | ecosystem: Environmental > Aquatic > Thermal... | reverse complement strand
CCGGCGCCATTCAGGCGCTGATGGCGGCCACGTCTCCTGAAGCCAGCCTGGCCTCTGTGCCGCCTCCGCCAACCGTCGCCGCGCCTGCCGATGTTGCACAGGCTCCGGCCGCTCCGCCGATCGCTCTCGCTTCGACTGGAGCGGCCCCTGCTGTCGCGGCCAGCGCGGGCTCTCCGCCGGTCCTGAGCTCGCTGCCGCAAAGCATTCAGCGGGCGGTTGCGGATCCGGTCAAGCGGCCCTTTGTCTACGAAGCCATGGGACTGAAGCTCCCGCCGCCCACGGTTGTGATGAACCCGAGCAACCCGGATGAGTACGCCTACGCGTCATTCGATCCACTGCGGAACGTGTGGGTCGATCCCAGCAGCTGGCAGCCGCTCCCAGCCCATCAGCAACGATGGCTTCCCAAGGACCAACTGCCGCCGGGCACCGGCGCGGAGAGGTACCAGTGGAAGGAATGGGCGGACGCCAACGGGGTGCAGCGCTACGGCGTGTTTGACAATCGCACCGGAGAATTCAAGATCGCGCCGTTCGTCGGCGGGTCACTCACCTCGGACAAATGGCGGCAATTGGAGTTCGGCCTAAGTGCGCTGAATAATGCGCAGGCCGATTTCGACAAGAAGGTGGCGCAGGCGGACCGCGACCTGGCGCAGCAGATCGCCAGAATTCAGGAGGATTTTGCCAGCGGAGTTTACACCAAGGCGATTGCGGACGCAAGGACCACGACGGGCGCCGGTCCGATCTACGACGACACTGGAAAGCAGATCGTTACGCCCGACCAGATGCGCGACTGGATGATTCGAAAGGCGGTCGCGGCCAGGCAACGGCAGGTGGAGAACTTCAAGCAGCACCTGGAGAACCAGCTGAAAGACCGCGTGTACCCGATCCTGAAAGCGGCCGGATGGGAGGATCTCGTGAACGCCGGCCGTCCGCGCGCTCAGCAGGAGGGAGCAACTACTGAGGAGGCGCAGCCGGTCGCGTCCGGCCGAAAAGGCTCCAAGCAAAGTCCGGAGGACTTCGGCTACGCTCCGCGCCATCCGGAACGGGCGCCAAACGCGCCCATCAGCAAAGAAGAGCAGGAGCGTTACCGCAACATGGTTCGGGAGACCGCCCGGAAGTACGGCGTGGATCCTGATCTTGCCGAGGCGGTGGCGCGCCAGGAGAGCGGGTTCAAGCCGTGGGCTCTATCCGAAAAGAACGCGATGGGGTTGATGCAGATCATCCCCAGTACGGCACGCTCGCTGGGTCTTGAAAATCCCTGGGACCCGCAGCAGAATGCGGAGGCTGGCGTAAGGCTTCTGGCGGAGCTGATCCGGAAGCACGACGGCAATTTGGTGAAGGCGCTGGCGGAGTACAATGCTGGACCGAACGTGGCCGCCGAGGCCACGACGCCTTCCTCCATTCCGATCGCTGAGACGCGCAGCTACGTGAACTCGATTTTGGGGTCGCTGGGATTCAAGACCGAGCAGGAGATGGCGTCGGCCAGTGTTCCCGTGCCATCGGCGCAGCAAGTCCAGGCGCAACCCCAACCAGGGCCGCAACCTACGGCTCAGCCGCAGCCCAAGACCAGGATTCCGCCGCGGCAGGAGGTGGACGCATTTTTTCTTCCAGCCAGCGCTCCAAGCGGACCGCCCCGGCCTGTAGCTCCAGGGAAAGGCGGAGCGGCCGGAGCCGCTGGAGGCGGCGGCGGCGCCCGCGTACCGCCTCGGGTCACTACGCCTACTTCTGTGCGCCAGCAAGGCAACACCTTCTGGCTGCCTGGATCGGGAGCGAAATAAACGATGCCGAATCCGCTTCAGGAGGCGCTGGCTAGCACGGGGCCAAGCCCATTGGCTCCCGTCCCCGCGCCGACCGTCGCGCCCACGCCTCTGGGGCTTGCGGGCGCCCGCACCGGAGCCGTCCAAGGCGGAGGCGCTCCGACCCCGGCCCCCTTGGCAGGAACGTCGGCTGGCCAGAATCGGCTCTTGCGAGCGTTGCAGGAGGCCGCGCCTCAAGCGCCTGCCGCTCCGTCCGCTGCCCCGCGGCCCATAGTGGAGGTCCCGGAGGCGCAGCCTCAGCGCGAGATGTCGATTCTGGAGGAGGCGAAGAACGGATTCCTCGGGGAGTTGGGTTCCGCGGTTCAGATCCTGCGGAACGTGACCGATGGGGCAGCCAGGCTGGCTCGGCGTTACAGCCGGTTCACCGGGGAGCCGCTGGCGGACTCTCTGGAGAAGGCCACGGACTTTTTTGAACAGGCCAGGCAGTCCCTGGAGCCTCCTCCGGTTGCCGGGCAAACGACCGCCGAGCGGGTCGTGGGCAAGGTGGTCCGAGGCGTGGCGGCCATGCCGGTCATGGCTGCCGAATACGGCTTAGCGACGGTTGCCCTGAGGAATCCCTTATTGGCATTCGCCGCGGTGGACGCCGCCCGCGAAGCGCACCTTGGGGCTGCATCTGCGGCCAAGGCCGCTGCCATGGGCGCGGCGACCGGCGGAGTGCTGGGCGCGGTAGGAAGAATCGAGTCTGCGGGGATTCGCGCTGGCCTCACCGGAGCGGCGATGGGCTCGGCGGCGGCTGCCCGAGGCGCTCCAGCGGAGGATGTGATTGCCGCCTCGCTGACCGGCGGCCTGCTCGGGGCAGTGGCCGGAGAGCCATCGCGGGCGGTCCGGGAGGAGCCGCCGACCTCGATGCGGACCCCGACGGAAATCGTCAGCCCCGAAAGCCGCATCCCTGGCGAGACTCCATCTCCGCGTTCTCCGGTGAAAGTGGTCGAAGGGGTGGAGGTCCGTGGGCTTGATCCCACCGTCCCGCCCTTTGCGGCATGGTGGATGTCGCCGCACGTGTGGGGACGCCTGGTCCCAGAGGCCAAAGATGCCGTCTACACGGGCATCTTGGCGGAACGCCATGCGGCTCGTCTTCAGAACAAGTGGGAAAGCGCCGCCAGGGAGGTGGAGATCTCCTTGGACAAGGCCAGTCGAGACCGGCTGGCGAAGTACCTCGATGACCCGCAGTATACTCTGGAGCGCTTGCCGCAGGACCGTCCAGAGGTACAGGCGGCATTCATCAAGACACGCAGCCTCCTGAACGAGATCCGGGATAGAGTGCGCAAGGGCAAGGAAGAGGCTGGCGATTACGATCCCTACGGCTGGGGCATGGAGGAGGGCTACTTCCCGCACGGAGCGCGAGGCTACTGGCGGGTCCTCTCCGACGGGGAGCCAATTCCAAACGGCTGGATTGCTCAGACGCAAAAAGAGGCGTTGGAGAAGGCCGCCGAGTTCAAGAGATTGTACCCGGACGCGCCCGATCCGGTAATCGAGTTTGGCTCCCCGGTGGCGGCGGCCGCGTCTGCTCCTGGCTTCGGCCGCTCGGGCCGCAAATACTGGGGCCATGCAATGGCCCGAGAGGCTGAGACGCCTGGATTGGTAGGAGGATTTGACTCGATCTACGACTACATCGCCGGCGCGGCTCGCTATTCGGTCTATGCTCCGCTCCGGAGGCGGCTGCTGGAGGCCAGGGATGCCATTGAGGCGGCCTACCCGAACTCCCGGCTGCTGAAGTCCTGGGACGATTACATGAAACAGGCCGAAGGCGTCCCGGACCGCGCGACTGCCGCCCTCAATGATTTCCTCGTGGAGAAATTCGGCGCAAAGCCTGACGCGGTCCAGCGCGCCCTGGGCTTTGCGCGAGGCGTTCAGACGCTGCTGAAGCTGGGCTACTCGCCCGTGACGGCCTTGTGGAACACTTTTCAGGTCCCCGTCAACACCATGCCGGTCCTCGGGCCCAAGTGGACCATGAAGGGCTATACCGGATTCTTCGAGAATGCCCGGACCGGGAAGTACAACTGGCTGCTGGATGAGTTGGGCGTCCGAGACGCGGTGACCAAGGCTGATGAGATGGGCCTCATGCAGAGGCTGCGGCTTTACGCGCCACGCTCTCTGGGGGACGTCCCAAAGTTTGCATGGGATCAGGCGACCGCGCTTGGCATGTTCTTATTCAGTCGGGCAGAATACGCCAACCGCGCCGTTACCGCCATCGGGGCGTATGAGCGTGCTCGGTCCATGGGTCTAAGCCGGGAGCAGGCTGTCCGCAAGGCGCTGGAGACCGAGGTGAGGACGCAGTTCTCGATCGGCCAAGCGGATGCCATGAGAATCTTGGCCAATCCCTGGTCCAGAACGGCGTTCCAGCTGCGGAGCTTCTGGGCCAAGCAGATCGAGTTCATGCTGGGGATGGGGGCGAAGGACGTCCCAGGGCGGTTTGACACCAGGCGCCAGGAACTGGGCCGGTTTCTCATGGCTACGCTGGCCGCCGGTGGGATCGCGGCGGTGCCTGGAGCGGAGACGCTCGACAGCATCGTAGAGAAGGCCACCGGGTACTCTCTGCTGAAGAAGTTCTGGAAGAAGGGGCCAGCGGCGGAGACGGTGACCTACGGAATCCCGACTGTGCTCGGCGCGGACGTTTCCCAGAATGTCGGATTCGGCGACTGGTTCACCTGGCGGAGCCTGAGCGATCCCTATGGACCTTTGGTGAAAGACCTGCGGAATCTCGGACAGGCGCTCGCAGCCCCGGAAGGACGGGAGAAGGAGATAGCGATCAGCCGCTTCTGGCGCGGAGCATCTCCGGAATTCCGCAGGATGTGGGACTCGTACCTCGGACCGGCGGCTCAGCGCGGCGAGCTTCTCGATGTCTATGGACGGCCGGTTGTCCAGGGGCTGACCGACAGGGAGAAGGCATTGTTGTTCATTGGGATCACCCCTCGCCGCGTGGCGCAGGAGCGCCGGACATTCTCGACCGAGCAGCAGGAGCTGCTCGAGAAGCAGTCCAAGGAGCGCGGCTATGTGGACCAGGCAGTGAAGCTCATCCAGCAGGGGCGAATGCAGGAACTAGACAACCTGATGCGAGAGGCCGAGGCGGAAGGGGTTCACGTCTCCGGGGAATCTGTCCGGAGACGCCTAAGCAGGGTCGCACAGCCGCGAGTGGAGCTCCAGCGGCGGGCTGGCCGCAGGTACGGCATCGGTCAGGAAGAAACTGAGGGCGGAGAGGAATAAATGGCTACGGCTTACACTTCTCTGAATCCGAGTCAGAGACTGGTTGAGGATTTCAAGGCGGCAGTGCTGGACCCAGATCCGGCCAATGACCCGTTCCGGCGAAAGTACGAGGAGCTCAAGAAGAACTATCCGAGCGGCGTCACTCCGGACATCTTGTCCCGCGAGCTGAGCGCGGACCCTGTAATGGCGCCTGTGGTTCAACGGGCCTATGGCTCGGAGATCCTTCCGCCTGGCCTGACCAGCGCCAAGACCGGGGCAACGATCCCGCTGCCGAAGCCCGTCCCTTCACCCGGAGAGTTTGCGCAGAAAACCTTACCCGCTCTCGGGCAGGCGGCGTTTGAGGCCCGTCGGCCGGGAGAGGCGCCTCGACCGCTCAAGGAGTTGCTCGCCCAGTCGCTCACCGGCCTTCCCAAGCAAGAAAGCACCAGCGCTACTGACTTCCTGCATGAGCCGGTGCTCGGGCCGGTGGCTCCATTGGCCGTCGAGGCGGTCACCAGAGTCGGCGAGAAGATCCTGGGAACCCCAGAGGAGACAGGCAAGTACAGCCCTACCAGGGAATTCACTATCGGGCTCGGCCAGGGCCTCACGGAGGCAGGGATTGACCTCACCAGCCCGATGAACATCGGCACCATGGTGGCCCTGGCCAAGATGCCGTGGGCAGCGGTTGCCGCCAAGGGACCAGCGCTCGCCAAGGCAGCCAAGGCGGCGAAACTTGCCCTGTCGGTCTACTTCGGCGGCTCCATGGGCAAGGCTTCCTTGGAGGGCTTTGAGGAGGCTTCAAGGCTCCAAAAAGAGGGCGACTACCGGGGCGTCGGAAGGGAGATGGCCAAGGCCATCGTGGACGGCCTTTTCGCCTTTGGCACCACCAAGCATGCCTGGGAAACTCTGCGCACTCCGAGCGGGCAGATTGGCGGCCGCACAGCGACAGCTGAAAAAACTGCCCAGGAAGCGGCTCCAGCTGCGCCTGCGGCCGCTGCTGTGGGCGCGCCTGAATCTGCTCCCCCTCCGGCTCCGGCTCCGGCGCCTTCCCTTGCTCCGGTCAGAGCGGGGGCGGGGCGCCTTACCGAGTCGGAAGCCCGGCAAGCCAGCCTGGCCATGGGCGAACGCAAGCCCCTGCCTCCCGAAGAGATTGAGGCCCGTCTGCGCTACGCCTGGGAGCGAGTCAAGATGGAGGCGGAGGCCGCCAAGGAGAAGCCCGTCATCGACGAGAAGATGCTCCAGCGCGTGCTGGGTCTTTTGCCGGACCAGGGCGCTGCGCGCGGGCAGGGCATGAGCGCCAGCCATAAGGCCAGAGTGCTGTTCTCGGTTGGAAACAAGCTCGGGCTCTGGTCGGTGAAGGGCACGGAGCTCCCAGCAGCGGCTGCTACGACCCCAGAGCCTGCTCCTGTGGTCAGTGGCGCGGAAGCGCAAGCGCAGCCTCAGACGGCTGCTCCCCCTCCAGTGCTTTCTGAGCTGATGCCCGGCCTGAGTCCTGAGCAGGTGGGAAGAGCGGTCGGGGCGCCGCCCAGAAAAGCCCCTACGCCGCCTACGCTTCTGAAGATGCCAGCGGAAGAGGCGAAGGCCAGGGACATCAGCCGGAGGCTCTACGGCAAGGACTGGGATGAGCTCGATGGCATTACCCAGATCAACATCTTGAGGCAGGTCCGGAGCGGGGTTCCAGCCGACATCGAGATCAAATCGGTCACCCCGGAATCTGTGGTCTACCGCAGTCCAGTGGCGGACACGGACACCACGCTTCCGCGACAGGAGTTCGTCAATCGCTACCCGGCCTACCGTGGAGTCCTAGCCGGTCAGCAGGCCGCCACTGCTGCGCCGGCATCTCCGGCGGATCTTGCGCCTCCCCCGGAAGTTGCTGCCGGAGCGGCGATGCCCTCCCAAGCAGCTCCTGCGGCTCCAGCGGCTCCGGCCGAGGCCGCAGCCCCTCCGGCCGCTCCCGCTCCGCTTGCCGTCGCTCCTATCGAGCCAGCCACTCCGACCACGCCGACCACGCCAGCCGCTGGCCGCAGCAGGGCACGAAGACCAAAGGCTGCGGCGCCAGCGGCCCCTGTGGCTCCAATTGTTCCGCCCAAGCCGGTTGAGGTCGCTCCACCGACGTCCGGGCTTCGGACGTCGGTGCCGCCGGAGGCGCCGCCGGCGCGAACTACTGCTCCTCCTCCGCCGGTGGTCAGCCTGCCGAGCACGGACAATCCGAAGCCTGGCGACCTGTTTGAGGTTCCTGGGCTTGGGCGCTACCGAGTCTCAGATGTTTCTGGGAACACGGTTACCTACGAGTTTGTTCCCTCGGATCCGGCGAAGCCAAGGCTTGTGGTCCCCGTGGACCGCAAGATCTTTGCGGGCATGTCCAGGCTGCGGCCGGTGGCTTCGGTTGCGGCGGATGTGGAATCTACGCCGCCTACGCCTGCGCCTGCGCCTGAGCCTGCTCCGTCCCCCGTGCAGGCCGCTGGTCCGACTGCTGTCAGAACGGGCAGAGCAGCCGCTCGGCCGAGAGGCAAGGCTGAACGCACCTCGGCCAGGGCCGCAGGCGCAGAAGTGACCGCGCCTGCTCCTACTCCGGCTGTGCCAGCACCGCCGGTCCCGGAGCCACCGAGCCCACCTGCGCCGCCAGCGCCACCAGCGCCGGAGCTACCGTCCGCGCCAGCAGCGCCGAAGCCGCGTCGCCCTCCCAAGAGCGGGAAGGCTGCCACTGAGGGACAGAAGGCGGCGCTGGAATCTGCTGCTCCGTCCACTCCGGCAGCTCCTCCGGCACCCGTTGCGCCTGGCCGGCCTTCGGCGCCGCCCGCACGGGCTGAGGCGGCCATGGCAGCAACGCCGCCAGCCAAGACCGCAGCCGGACTCCAGCCCGGGACGGACTACATCGTCGCAGAATCTTCCCCGGACCTGGGCCTGGTGCGCGGCGAGCGGCTGACTTTTGTTGGGTCCGACAAAGGACGACTGCGCTTCCGCGACACGGAGGGCAACCTGAGCATTATCCAGGCATCGCTGGCCGATGTTTTGCCGAGATTGCGCCCGGCAGCAGAACCCGCCGTGACCACGGCGACGCCAGCGGCGCCCGCCCCGGCGCCCGCCCCGGCCGCCCCGAAACCAGTGACGTCGGCTCCGGTTCCCGAGGCGGCCCCGCCGAAACCCGTGGCGCCAGCGGAAGCACCCAAGGCTGCCCCGAAAGCGGGCCGCAAGGCGGCTCAAAAGGCGGCCGCTGAGCCTGCCGTTAAGCCGACCGCAGTTCCGCCAGCCGAGAGCCAGCCGAAGCCGGAGGCAAAAGTCGCTGAGGCAGAAAAGCCCGCAGCGCCGGTTCAGGAGCAGGCGAAACCCGGGGAGGCTGTCGTCGATATCAGCGAGATCCCGCTGGGAGCGCGCTATCGGCGAACCACTCCGGCGGAAGGGACGCCGGAGAGGCAGAAGCTCGTTGAGCAAGCGGAGGCGCTGGAGAAGCAGCACGGGGCGATCATTGAGAGTCTGGAGAAGGCGCGGCAAGCCTACGAGCGCACGAAAGCAGGGACCGATAGGCGCATTCAGCTGAACCAGCAGATCAGCAGACTGGAGAGGGAAGAAGAGCGGATTGCGCCGGAGGCGCGCAAGGCCAGGGCGGCGGTCAGGGAGGCTCAGCTGGAGGATCGCATTGTAGGCGCTCAGGACCCGTTGGCGCAGGCCATCGCCTACTACCGTCTGCTGGAGGAACGGCGGGGCAGCGAGTATGAGCGGCGCCTGCTGAGCGACTACTTCAGGCAGGAATTGCGCCGAAGTGTCGAACAGGCTTACGACAGCGTGAAGATCAAGGGCGAGGAACTGCTGTCCCCGGAAGACCGCGCGCCGACGGTAGAAGCGGCGGCGATGGAAGCCCTAAATCGAACCGGCTACGAAGCCCCGCAAGACGTCCGCAGTCTGATCGAAAGGTCTATCCTCTGGGCGAAGAGGGAGGCGCTGAAGGGCGCTCTGGGCAGGTCCCTTCAGCAGCATGCGGAGAATCTGTCCCGAGAGATCGAGCCGGAAGTCGGCGACAGTGCTCGGGCGATTCTTGCGGAAGCGAATCGGCTCACCCGGACCGTCGAATCGGCAGGCACAGCGGAGGCACTGAACGAAGCCAAGCAGAGCCTGAATCAGATGGCGGAGTCTCTTCGGGCCGAGGGGAGGGCCGAGATCGAGAGGAATCGCATCGACCTTGACGCCCTGCAACCGGTCGCCTCACTTAAGCCTGCCCGAAGCTGGGAAGGCAACGTGGTGGAACCCGGGGAGTTCATCTCCGACGGCGGGCTTCTGATGAGGGCGCGATCTGTCGCGTCCGAGTCTCAGCGGCAGAAACTTTCTCAGGAGCCGAAGGGCGGCGTTCCGAGAAGAATTCGACAGGAAGAAGTTGAACGCGTACTGCGCGATCTCTCCAGCCGGAAGATGCAGGATGCGCTTCCAGTGGGCGCGCAAGAGAATAGACTCTACCTGATCAACAGGCAGGGGACTCATATGGTCGCCGTGGACGCCAAGTCGTTCAATCTGGCGAAGGCGGCCCTGCGATGGGATCAGGCAAAGATGGCCTTCGGGCGCGAGGGCTGGCCGGATCGCATTGTTTACTACAAGGGCGGGGAGATCGTAGGCGTCCAAACGCCATTTGCCGGAGAGGCCACTGCCGACCTAAAGGCGGCTCTGGCCAAAGCGAAGCAGCAGGCCGGGGAAACCGAGCCGGCCCCGCGCCCAGTGAAGGCTGCCCGCCCGCAGCCGGCGGCCAAGGCTGAAGCCCCGAAACCAGTGGTTGAGACAGCGACTCCGAAGTCGCGGACGGCAGCCCCGAAGCCGGTTGCCGAGGAGGTCAAGGCTGCGGTCGCGGCCAAGCAGGAAGCGCGTCGGGCTAGGGGAAAGGCCAAGCCGAAAGCAGAAGCCGAGGCAAAACCCGAGGCGAAGGCGGAAGAGAAGGCCGCCGAGGCCGAGAAGCCGCCGGAGGTCGCTGACGCCATCGAGCGCCTGAAGGCGCTGGTGGCCGACGTCATCAAGAGCGAGAAGGGCGAATGGGACGTTGACCGCGAGGTGCGCTTCTGGAGGACGCTGCTGCGCCGGGAGGTTCCGGAGGAAGTTGGCGAGCTCGGCCGATTTGCCAATGACCTGTACGCAGTCGCGCGGTGGCATCTGGATCGGGCTAGAAACGCGCTTCTTGGCAAGGCGGCGCTCGGGCAGCCGGTCTCCACCGATCAGATTCGAGAAGGCTGGACGGCGCGCATGATCCGGGAGTTCGGAGAGCCGATCCGCGGCTTCCTGGAACTGATCTGGTCCAAGCTCATCCCGACTGGATGGAGGAAGGTCCGGCTGGAGATTCCCTACGAGGAGCTGCGGACGCCGCTGCCGCCGGTCCCGAGGGCTGCGGAGAAGGCCAGCGCAGCCGAAAAACCGGCAGAGCCGGTTGCTGAGCAGCCGACCAGGTCCATCCCAGAGGGAGCCGCGCCGCCGCCGGGCAGCCTGCGGCTCTACAAGGTCAAGGAACTGGCGGACAAGAAGGGCAATGTGGAGTGGTCCACCGTTCCTCCTCGGCCGAAGTACCGCCAGGTGTGGCGGCCCAAAGGGGACACGGAGACGATTTTCAACTCTCTGCGGCAGGCGGAAGATCGGGGGTTCAAGCCGTCGCAGCTGGAGCGGGCCAAGATCGAAATCCGTCCGGCGGAGATGTACGTGGCTCCGGAGCATGCGGAACCGTTCAAGGTCAAGGAAGGCGTCTACCGGATTCCCAGGAACTACCGTTTCCCGGAAGTGGAGCTCCCGAAGGCGCCGCGCCCGCGTCCGGCCGGATATAAGCCTCCTGCCGCTCCGCAGGAACCTGCGGTCCCCATCGAGCCGCTCCGCCCTGGCCGGACTCACCGGCCCGGGCAGCCTCCATCTCCGCTTCGAGACCTGCTGAAAGAGGAGCGGACCGAGCCGACAGTGGTGAGCCGCGGTCCCGCTCCGAGGATTGAACCCACTCCTTGGACTCGGGAAAGCGCCGAGCCCCCCAAGCCCCTGTTCGAAGAACGGCCTGCAAGGAAGGGAGAGCAGAAGCCGAAGTCTGAGGAAGAGTCCGAGCGGTGGGAGCCGCCCGAGGAGGTGAAGGCTGCTGCCGAGAAGGTCGGCATGGACATGCTGAAGCGGCCAGCCGAGCCCGGAGAGTACGTCTTCCAGAAGACCGGCAAGAGCGGCACGAGCTACCAGGTAAAGTTCGACGTAGTTGACGGCGCCTGGACCGCTCGGGAATACTATCCGGACGGCTCCATGCGGGCGCACCGGGGCGAGGGCGAAGCCGCGCTAATCGACTATCTCATGCGGCGGCCGGGGTCGGAGCCGAGGGCGTTGTCAGCCGCAGAACGGCGCATCGCGGAGGAAGCCGAGACGATGCGCCGCCCTGCTCCGCGGCCAATCTTCACAGCGAAACGCCGGGTGCCGGAGGAGGCGCCGGGACAGCTTCCTCCGGCCAAGGAGCTGTTCCAGATCATCCGGGGAGCCATCGACACCTCGGCGGAGTCCTATGCCCGAGAGCTCGCGGCCGCACGCCAGAGGGTGGAAGATCTACAGAAGGCCGCTCACTCGGCCATCGAAACCGCGGTTCAGTACGGCCTGCGAGCTCGCAGCCAGGAGGGCAGGGAGGCCAGCAAGCGAAACAAGATCGCCGAGACTGAGATGCAGCGTGCCGCGCGCCTGTTGCAGACGGCGCAAGAGTACCAGAAGCAGCTGGAGCAGCTGCCGAAGCCGGGCAGGGCGTGGGAGCAGCTGAGCCCTGAAGAGAAGGCCAAGACCGTAGCCTTCCTCGTAGGCGTGGCGCAGTTCCGCCAGTCGGTCGCCGTTCCGGAGGTCGGCCCGCTGGAGCAGCGCCCCTATGGACCGGAGCGCATCCAGCAGCTGGTGACGGCGGCCACAGGCATTGCTCCACCTCCGCCGGTCGAGACCAAGCCCACCAAGGAGACCTTCCGAGCGGTCAAGTCCGGACAGGTAGTGCTCGACGTTAGAGAGGTCTCTGGCGTTCCCGGAGCGAGAGCGTGGCAAGTGATGCTGCGCCATCGCGGGGTACAGGAACCACATCAGGAGGCCAACGTCTACGTGGTGAAGGAGAGGGGCAGGTACTCGGTCTATCGAGGGGAGCAATGGACTCCCGAGAACCGCGTCATCTCTCATCGTTCCCTGACCTTTGCCAAGCGGGCGGCGGCGGACGTAGTGGAGCGGTTCATGCGCCAGGAGTACGGTGCTGGCCGGCCGAGCAGCGGGCCGAAATCTCCGTCCAACGTGGTTCTGCGGCCCGCGGGTGAGTCCTTGTCTCTGCTCACGCCGACACCGCCAGAGACGGCCATCACGACCTCCGCGTCTGCTCCGAAACCGGTGGTGGAGGTCCCTAAAAAAAAAGAGGCTGAGCGGCCGGAGTTTTGGAAGCACCCAGAGCGCGGCGCCTTAGACATCAGTCCGCTGGTATCGGCTGTTGAGCGCATGACCGCCGCGATGCGCCGCGGAGCAGAGAGGCTAAAAGAGTCTTCCGCCGAGAAAGGGGAGACCGCTGCGGCAGGGCAGCCGGTGAGCCAAGCAGGTCGCGCCAAGCAGGGCTCCGTCGCTGCTGATATCGGGCGCATCATTGGGGAGAATTTGGGAAAGAAGCTAGACCTGGCTATGCGCCTGGCTAGTGGCGATTATGAGACTTGGGAAGCCGAGGCCGGGAACCTAGTAAACGCTGCAATGCGGCAGTCCATCGACGCGATTGCTGGACCAATCGCGCGTCCGTCGGGCGCTTATGGCCCGAAGGTTGTTCCGAGCACCCTTCACCCCATCGTGGCCTGGCCCATCAAGCGCTTCTACAGGGAGAGCATTAGAAGGCTGGCGGAAAGTTTGCCGCAGGAATTCAAGAGCGATCGGGATAGGGACCAGACGATAGCGAAACTGGCGGCCGAGTGGGTGGATGGCAGGGAAGGAAGCAACGTGTTTATCAAGCCGGAGTTCCTGCAACGGCTGAGCCACGAGGCCATTCTGGAATCCATCCCGAGGGACTTGAGTAAGGTCCCAGAAGACAGGCTTCGGTTCTACGGTCAACTCCTGGGGCTGGCTCTCAGAGACAAAACTCTCGAACAGGCCCGCTATCCTGATGAGGCTATCTGGCTCGACGATGTCGAGAAGGTGGTTCGTTCCGGTTTTTGGCCATCCCAATGGGAGAAGATTACGGCCGCCAAGGAGGAGAGGGTTATGCGGTACCTCTCGCGGGCGGCGTCCCATCCGGAGGGTGCGGCAGCCATCGTCCGCATGCTGGATGCCTCCGTCAGGAAGAGTCTTGCCTCAGTCTTTCCGAGGTTGGCCAAGGCGCTAGAAGGGCCAGCAAAGTCCGCCGAGCCGTTAAAGCCCGGTACTCAGGAGCCAGCGAAGACGACAGAGGCCTCGGCCGGAGCGGAGGGGCTGAGCCGGAGAACCGCGCTGAAGCTCGGAGCCGCGGCCCCGGTAGCGATTTCGGCTGCCGGCGCGGCGCCGTCATCTGCTGCCCTTGCCCGGGCGGTACAGGCGTCCCTGATGAGCCGGTTCCCAGGATTGGTGGCGGATGTTGTGAAAATGAAGTTCGCCAAGCCAGAAAGCGGCGGCTACGAGGCGTTCCCAGCAGACAACAAGGAGGCGTTGCGGGACCTCCTCCGGAGGCACCCGAACGCGGAGCTCAAGGACGGGGTGATGTTAGTGGACCCCATTTCTGGCGTTTCCATTGCGATGGTCGGGGAGGATCTGGCCTCCATGGCAAAGAAGCCACCGGAGAAGTGGAAAAGCCCATTCGGCGGGGAGAGCGGCGCGGCACTTACCGACGATTTATGGGATGATTCTTTCACTCAGGCATCCACGGCCGCAGCGATGATCGAAAGCAAGTTCGACCGGATGCGGTCCAATCAGTTGGAGTCCAGGTTGAAGCAGGTTGAGACGGAGATCAAGCGGCGGGAGAATCCCGAGGCGGCCAAGGCTGTTCCCAGGCCGAAAGTCGAACCAAAGGTTGCTCCCAGGTCAGCTCCGGGGCCGAAGGCAGGGCAGACGACCAGACTGGAATTCCTGCGGTCTCTGGTGCCAAAGCTCGAAGAGAAGTCCCCGGCTGCGCCGCGCCCGGTGGTCTCGGCGCCTAAGGTCAGGATGGAGTCCCGCGTCGAGAAGGGCATGACCAGGGCGCAGTTCTTCCGCAGGCTGGCCGGAGCGGAAGAGCAGCCCGCTCCGCCTGAGGCCAGAATGAGGTCCGAGGTTCCGCCCAAGCCAGCGCTGGAAGCCAAGGAGGCTGGCCAGACCGGCGCCGCAGCTCCTCGTCCAGCGCTTCTGGAACGCGTCCGGCAGAAGGCAGGCGGAGCCGCACGGAGAGTGAAAGAGGAAGCCAAGCGCTTCTGGGAGGAGGAACGAGGCGAAGCGGACGTCAGCCGCATGGTGGAGACAGGGAAGCGGCTGTTCATGAAGAAGGACTTCCCGAGCTACGCTGGCACCAAGGAGCACCCGATCACGGCGTGGGTGGCTCCAACTGGTGAGAAGGTCGGGTTCGTGTGGGGCCCTCGGGCTGGCCACCACCTCGACGTAGCGAGCAAACTGGTGGGGGGCCGGACGGGGCCAGGAGGGCGCTGGTCGAACCCTGAGGAGGTTTTGCTCGACCAGGGGTGGATCCGCCTGCATGGACACTCCATAGAGTGCACCGACCGCGCCGTAGAGACGCTTGGGCTCATGGAGGCGGTTAACACGGCGGTTGTGAATGCCAAGCGCGACGGCAAGAGCATGATCATACTCAACGTGCACCGTCCTGAGGGCAGGTATATGGGCGGCGTGCCGCTTGAATCTGTGGGCGATTTTCTAGCAGACCCAATTGGGTACCTCAGTAGGTACGGCATGTTTGTCGAGAATCCGAAACTTGCTCGACAGGGGAGGTGAGTGACTATGAAGATTGTCAGCCAGAAGCAGCAGCGCTTCTTGGGCGCAGTGGCCAGCGGGCGGCTGAAGGCGCCGAACCTCCGCCCAGCTAAAGCCCGAATGATGCTGGAAGAGAACCGCGGCATCAAGCTCCGGTCTCTTCCGGTTCGGAAGACCTCACCGAGGGTGGCCGCCCGCCGGTCAACAAAGAGGTGAGCACTACGGCCTCCTCGGCCGAGCGGCGCCTCCTGCGCCATTTCACGA
>Ga0078972_1012030_pt1 | contig 15118 bp, 11 predicted proteins | sample YelNatPaOPGAMG01_FD_67568 | JGI IMG/M metagenome (GOLD analysis project Ga0078972, IMG submission 67568) | Hot spring thermophilic microbial communities from Obsidian Pool, Yellowstone National Park, USA - OP-RAMG-01 (SPADES assembly) (version 2) | ecosystem: Environmental > Aquatic > Thermal... | reverse complement strand
ATGATGCGTCCTTTTCCGTAGGGACCGCTGTCGTTCACTTGCACAATAACCGATTTTCCATTAGCGCGGTTTGTAACACGAAGATATTTTCCTTGGGCAAAATCAAGGCTGGCGCAGGTAAAACTATCCCCGTTTTCGTACCAGGTGGCGGCTCCCGTCTGGGTTTTTCCGACGATGATTTTTGTGCCAATGACTTCAATTTGAGGAACGGGGGGCTTGGTAATTTTGCTTCCCAGCAAAATTCGGCTGGTTTCTTTTCCATTAGTATAAGTGATCTTATAAATTTTTTCTCGAATCCCCGTTTCCCCTTTTTGCTTTATTTCCTGTTTGCGCCAGAGAACAGTATTATCTTCTTTTTCGACCGTCTGGAAGGGAATATCTTCTTCGAGCGTTATTTCTTCGAAATTTATTCGAGTAATGACGATATCAAGATTGGGTTTGAGGGGCATGTTTTTATCTGGAGCGACCTTGTCAGCGTGGGACAGAGTGATATCAGCCTCGTTTATCGCGTCTTGGACCATTGTCCCGAACGTGTCGAGTTTTATTTTTTGCCCGTCAACGACAATTGTGACTGGCAGGGCGCGACGGATTGTCACTCGGCTGCCGGGAAAAATTTTTGCTTCCGGCACTGGGAAAATAAAATCTTTTTCGGAGAGCTTAATGTTATTTTTTTTGAGAAAATCAGCTACCGTTTTTTGCTCTGCCCTGACACGAAAAGTCGTTCCATTGTCGGAAACTTCCACTACAAAAGCTTTGTTTTGATCAAAACTTCTTTTTCCCGATGGCCAGAAGAAATAGAAGACGATGAGAGCAAGAATAATTAGAAATAATATTAAGGTTTTTTTCATAAGGCAGGCGCTTTCGGTCTGGCTTTATAATATACAATGTTTTACCAAAAAGAAAAAGTCAAACAAAAACCGCCTTGTTTTGGGCGTTTTCTTCAGCTGAATATCAGTATATTGTGATCAGATTGACCTTTTTTGGGAATGTCTAGTCTTCTTAGTCGATTTCAGTGGGTTACACTTAAGTGACGATCGTCATCAAGGGTAAGCATGAGGAGTATGAATATTTGAGACTTGGCCCAGTCAAGCGCAATTGCTTATGGTCTCAAAAGCGCTTTCGATTGTTCAAACCTACTTCTTATTATTCAAACCTGTCTCTGCCGGTATTGGATGGCTTCGGCAAGATGGGAGGCTTCAATGTTTTCGCAGTCAGCTAGATCGGCAATCGTCCGGGCAATTTTTATTATTCTATGAAAAGCGCGAGCAGAGAGATGAAGCGAGTCCACCGCTTGACGCAAAAGAGCCATTTCTTTTTCTCCCAATGGGCAGAATTTTTTGATGTGTTGGTTTTGCATTTCCGAATTAGTGACAATTCCGTCAATGCTTTTGAATCTTTCCTGTTGTTTTTGACGGGCTCTCATCACCCGCTCCCGAATAGAAACGCTTTCTTCTCCTACTTTTGTCTCAGCCAGTTTTTCGAATTTCATCCGAGGCACTTCGACATGGATATCGATCCGGTCAAGAATAGGACCGGAAATTTTTCGCTGATATTTTATAATAGCAGACGGTGTGCAGCTGCAAAGCTTTTCCGGATCGGTGGCATTTCCGCAGGGGCAAGGATTCATCGCGGCAATCAAAGTGAAACGAGCCGGGAAGGAAAGAGTGGCTTGGGCGCGGGAGACGGAAATAGTTCCATCTTCCAGTGGTTGGCGCAGATTTTCAAGAACCGCTCGGGAAAATTCGGGAAATTCATCCAAAAAAAGAACGCCGCGGTGAGCCAGACTGATTTCTCCGGGACGGGGAAATTGTCCTCCTCCAACGAGTGAAACAGCTGAAGCGCTGTGATGGGGCGCTCGGTAAGGTCTTTCGGAAATAAGCGATACTCCTCGAGAAAGTTTTCCGGCAATAGAAAATATTTTGGTAACTTCAAGGGCCTCGGGGAAGGTAAGAGGAGGCATAATGGAAGGAAATGTCCGAGCTAGCAAAGTTTTTCCCGAGCCGGGCGGTCCGGAAAGAAGAACGTTGTGCCCACCCGCCGCGGCAATTTCGAGAGCGCGCTTGGCGTATTCTTGTCCTTTGATATAAGCCATATCAAAGGTATATTTTTGGGGCTTGAAAACCTGAGATAGGTCTTGAGGCGGTTCTGGATCAATTTTTTTCTCTCCGGTGAGATGTTGAGTTAGCTCTTTCAAATTTTTGGCGGGGATCACGGTTAAATCATTTACAATGGCGGCTTCCTTGGCGTTTTCTTTTGGAACAATAACCTCAGAGATATTTTGTTCTTTAGCCATAATAGCAATGGGAAGAACGCCATTTACAGGACGGATACTGCCATCGAGAGAAAGCTCGCCAATGAAAAGACGGTTTCCAATCTCAGCTCGAAACTGTTTGGTAGCCAGAAGAAAACCAAGAGCAATGGGAAGATCATAAAGCGGTCCTTCTTTTTTGATGTCAGCCGGAGCCAGATTTACCGTAATATGTCCACAGCGATGCGGTGGCCGAAAACCAGAATTTTTGACAGCGGAATTAACCCGATCCCGCGATTCCTTGACAGCTATATCAGGAAGACCAACGATGGAAAAGATATGGGTCCCGGAGTGAGTATCAGTCTCAATTTCAATCAAGTGGCTAGCAAGACCTAAAGTGGCGGCGGAGAGAATTTTTGAAGACATAAATTCAGGACAAATTCAAACTTCAAAATTCAAATTTCAAAAAATTTTTGATTTTGACTGTTTGAATTTCAGTATTATTTAGGATTTTGGTTTTAGGATTTTGAAAATTAATAAGGTTGCTGTTCCAATTATAATATATACGTCGGCAAGGTTGAATACAGGCCAGATTTTGATATCAATAAAATCAATTACACAGCCGCGCAAAAGACGGTCAAGCAGATTGGAAACTGCGCCGGAAAGGATGAAGATAAGACTAATTTTAGTCCAAGAATCATTTTTTTGCCAAAAAAATATTATTAGAAGGAAAATGATTGCAAGCCAAAGTGGATAAAAAAAGGCCGGTTTAACCGGCACGCTCCAAGCAATATGTTTGTTGCAAATTGGATTGATAAAAGAAATGTTGTCAGAAAAAAAACCGCTGGCGATTTTAGTAAGTTGATCAGCCAAAAAAAGAAAAATGAAAATCAAACCCAAGAAAAACTTCTTCATAGCGACTATTTTTTGCAGTCGAGACACCTTTCTGCTTGGGGATAAGCCCTGAGCCGCTCGAGAGGAATCTCTTTTTGGCAGTTTAGACAAAAGCCATAAGTCCCCTTCTCCAGGCGTTCAAGGGCCGCCTCAATTTTTCTGAGTTCTTCCCTCATTGATTCATCAACAGCTAAATTGCTTTCGTACATTTCCATTTCGTCAGCATTTTCTTCCATATCTCTTTCAATTTCGGGAAAAACTGTTTCATATTCTCGATCAGCTTTTTTTCCAGCTTCTATTTTTGAAATATTTTCTTCAATTCGCTTTTTTTCTTCAAGGAGTTTTTGTTTGAGCTCTTCTAGAATTTCTTTGTCAAGCATAGAATTGGAGTGAATATTTAGACTTTTGTATTATAACATAAGCAAGAAATATGTCGACTGTTGCGAATCCTAATGTTCAAATTCCAAGTAAAACTTTCCGGATCTTTCTGTCTTGTTGGTTAGGTAAGTCTGTTTGCTGGGTTGGAAGCATGGCCAGCAAACGCTTAGGATATTTTGGGAAGGAAGGTGATAAATAGAAATCCAAAATCCAAAATCCCAAATCCAAAATCCAAAACAATATCGAAACCCAAAACCCAAAATCCAAAAATTCCAAAATACCAAAGATCCAAAATACCAAAAACCCAAAATACCAAAATACCAAAAGCTAAAATAAATTTCAGTTTCTGAGTCCCAATGGCCAAAAACTTTCTGTTTTGAATTTTGGAAATTAGGATTTGTAATTTTCAATAATAGATATATTTTAAATGTCGAAGTCTAGCCTTTTTAGTTTCCGTGTCTATCTCAATGGCAATAGCGTCAAGGCGATGAGGAGTATCCTCCAGATTATTTTGGTGCAAGTATCTTTCAATAATACGAGTAAGTTTTTTGTATTTAGCGCGGGTAATTGCCAGCTCTGGATTTTCTGAATCCCAGCTTCCTTTTTGGCGTGTCTTTACTTCAACAAAAGCGATTTCGCCAGTTCTTTTTTCGCAAGCAATAATATCAATTTCACCAACCCGATAGCCAATTTTGTTTTGGAAATTGGTTTCCAAAATTTCATAGCCGTTTCTTTCAAGATAATTAGCGGCAATGATTTCACCGGTCTTCCCGAGTTCTGAAATATTATTCATACTTTTACCCACTAGCTTTTTGGCTTCGGACTTATTACACATAATGACGATCGTCAACAAGCGTAATACAGCTCTTTTATTCCCCTTTGCAGAATACCCCGAGCGATCTTCCGGCAACGTCTCTATCCTGGGCAGGCAGGTTAAACTCGGAGAGCTTCCTTTTCGGCTTATAAATGGCTTTTTTGATGCTTTTATCCCAAAACGTCTTTAGCTTAAATAAGCCGAAAAAATAAATTGGCTACATTACCAAAAAAATTATTTTCTCCTTCTTTTCGTGAAATGTTTTACGTGCTTCTTGAAAGATCGGCTTTGAGGAATTTCCCGATGAATAGTCGGGGGAGGGAAAAGCCGAGCTTTGAAGAAAATAAATTACTTGCGCCTTTTCCCATGGAACGCTTCATATACTTCCTTTAATTGCTTATTTGTTACATGAGTATAAATCTGCGTTGTAGTGACAGAAGCGTGTCCTAGCATTTCCTGAACCGAACGGATATCAGCTCCATTTTGAATAAGATCGGTCGCAAAGGAATGACGCAGAGTGTGCGGATGGACATCTTTCACAATCCCGGCTTTGGTCGCGTAATATTTTACGATTCGCTGAACAGTTCTTGGGGTGATCCGCAGATCATCAGTCTTGTTTTTTTTCTCTAGGTGCCTAACTCCCACCCGCACAAACAATGCCGGATCAACATCCGTTCTTTCTTTCAAGTATCTTTCAAGAGCCACTTTTGCTCGATCGGAAACGAAGACCACTCGAATTTTTGAACCTTTTCCGCGAACGCTAAATTCACCCGTTTTAAGGTTAATTTGATCTCGGTTGAGATTCACAAGCTCTGAAACACGAAGTCCAGAACTAAAGAGAAGCTCTAGAATAGCCCGATCGCGCCGAGATTTTAGATCTTCTCCGCTTGCCGCTTCAAAAATACGTTCTATTTCTTCAATCTCTAGAAAATCAATCTGCCTTTCACTAGGCTTTCCAAGCTCGATTTTTTCCACAGCAAGAGTTTTAATGTCTCGCTTTGCCAAATATTTCAAGAAATTACGGAGAGCAATTATGTGATAAGTTTGAGTAACTTTTTTGAGAGGCGCCCCTTTTTTATCTACAAAGCGGTTAAGCTGAAGACGGTATCGGCGAACCAGCTCGTTTGTAATATTGCTTGCTGAATTTATTTTTGTCCATTTCAAAAATCGTTCCAGATAATGGTTATAGTTTTCAATGGTTTTTTTTGAACAGTTTTTTTCAATTTCAAGATATTCAAGATATTCTTTTTTAAGTCTTGCAAGATTCATTTTTGCAAAAATCCCCCTTTTTAAAATTATTTGATTACTGCCTTTTAGTTCTCTAAAATGTCAAAATTAGTATTAATCTCGCTTGATCGTAAGAGTTTTTTGAAAGCTTAATTATTGGAGTTGAATTTAAGATTTATGACCTGAAAAGTTTGTTTTGAAAATGCCGGCTCTTCATAATGCATTTTCTCCTTAATATTAACAGAAAAACTGCTTTAAGGGGAGACTAGCCAAAAATTGCTTATATAAAATAAATATTTGTCTTTTCCACTTCTAAGAGACTTGACATCATTTGAGATTATGATAACCTATTACCCGTTATAAAAATTAGGGAGAAGGCAGAAATCGTCTCGGTATTTCCGAAAAAACGCTGAATTAACTGCGAACTCCTTCTCCAAGAGAAAGGCAAAATCAATTAGCCGCTTTTTCAAAAATTTTTTCCGAATGACTTGGAAGAGATTGCGAATAGGGCTAAGAAGAGAAAAATTTGTAAAAGATCCGCTTGTTGCCTATGATGCAGGCAGGCAGGCATTTTACTGTAAAGCTGATTATTCTTATTCTTTTCAGAGAAAAGTAGTTTTTTTTCTTAAAAAAAGATTGGCTGCCCGAAAACTCCTTTCTTTTTTTAGAGAATATTCAGCTACTCTTGTTGTAATTGTTTGCGCTGCTGCAGTAGCTTTTATAAATTTTTCTTCCGCAAAAGGAGTCTCAGGATATCTTTTTGGTATCTTCGGATCAGATTCAAAAGATACTTTTAAGCATAAAATTAGTCTTCAAAATAAAGTCAAGAATAATCTTGCTATCGCGCCGCTAGCCAATCCAGTGTATTCTATTTTAGACGAATCCCAAGAAGAATCTTATTTTGAAGAAACAGTCTATTATAGGGCCCCAACCATTCAAAGCCAAGTTGTCTTGGCTTCTTATAATCCCACAGCGGCTGAAGGAAACGGAAGAGAAATAAAAACTTATATTGTGAAAGAAGGAGATACCGCCGGATCAATTGCCGCTCGATATGGAATCTCTGTAAATACAATTCTTTGGGCTAATAATCTTTCCGATACTTCTCTTCTTAAACCAGGAGATAAACTTTCTATTCTTCCTGTTACTGGGGTAAGATATAAAGTCCAAAAAAACGACACGCTTGACGCTATTGTAAATAAATTTAATTCTGATAAACAGAAGGTTCTAGCTTTCAATGAGCTTCCTGCCGATGAAAGATTGACAGTTGGCCAAGATATAATTATCCCGGATGGGTATTATATTTCAGCACCCAATCCTTCGACGGCTCCTCCGCTCACTGCGCCAGCCTACAGAACTAGAGCTTACGGAACGCAATACGCAGCCGCTTCCAATGTTTATCGTACGGATTTCCGGGCTGGATCTGGCCACCGTTTTCCTTATGGATACTGCACTTGGTATGTAGCCCAAAGAAAATACATACCCTGGGGAGGCAATGCTGGATCTTGGCTAGCTAATGCCCGGGCTAGCGGAAAAGCTACCGGACAAGTTCCTAAGCCGGGCGCTATTATGGTGAGCAGAGAATCTCGCTGGGGTCATGTAGCTATTGTAGAATCAGTCAGCGGAAGCAGTTTCACCGTTTCCGAAATGAACTATGCCGGATTTGGTAAAAAATCTACTCGGACTTTAAGTATAAACAGCCCGTTTATAAAGGGTTTTATATACTAAAATCTGTGCAAATTCGCGAATCGGAAAAATCAACGAATCGCAAATGAGGAGTATTTTCTCTGGTTATCTGGAATCTAAAACCGAATTATTTGAGCTGAGCAAGCGACAGGATAAAAATTATAAATTTTAATCAAATTTTCAGTCTGCCGATTAATATTTATTCTCAAACTTAAACTGATAACTGTTCCAACTTTCCAAAATCAGCAGAAATTTTTTTTACTCCGGCTTTCCTAAAAGCAATTGTAATAATGTCGTCTTTGGTTGAAATAACAACCCCTTCTCCAAAAACAGGGTGCTTAATCCGCTGACCATCTTTGAATTTAAAATTATAATCTTTTTTTTGATTTGATTTCTTGTTATCCGAAATTATTTGGAGCTTAGAACCTGAAATTTGAAAGTCCTGTGCCAGATGCGGAGGTATATCGTCTAAAAAACGCGAAGCGGTATTCACTCTCGTTGATCCAAAAATATTTCTGACAGCCGCCCAAAGAAGATAAACTCTTTTTTTAGCCCGAGTAATACCTACATAAGCAAGCCTTCTTTCTTCTTCTAGTTCTCCCTCATCAAGAATAGACCGCGAATGCGGAAATAAACCTTCCTCCATTCCTGTAATAAAAACGGTGTCGAATTCAAGTCCTTTGGCACTGTGAAGAGTCATAAGATGAACTGCTTTTAATTTTGAATCAATATTGTCTGTTGAAGAGATTAGGGCTGTTTCTTCTAAAAACCTATTAACTCCCGAGAAACCCTTTTCTCTTTTATATTTCTCCGCTACCGTAAAAAGCTCTCGAACATTTTCAAATCGAACTTGTCCTTTTTCACCTTCAGAAAGAAGCATTTTTTGATATCCTGTTTCAAACAAAACCGATTCCATAAGATCAATAATTGTGATGTGCTTGGCTTTATCCCGCAAACGTTCAAAAAGTAAGCCAAATTTTGTTATGGTGTCTATTTTTTTTTCATTAAGACCGGAAATGCCGCGTAATTTTTTTGCTGAAGCAATGAAATCAAGATTGTTTTCTCTTGAAAATTTCAACCATTTCTCAAAGGTGATGTTTCCGATTCCTCTTGGGGGAAGATTAACTATTCGCTCAAAGCTTATTTCGTCAGCAGGGTTGCTGATAAATCTTAGGTAGGCTAAAAAGTCTTTAATTTCCCGTCGCTCGTAGAAACGAACTCCGCCAATTATCCGATAAGGAACAGCTGATTCAAGAAAAGCCTCTTCAATGGCTCGAGATTGGGCATTTGTTCGATAAAGAATTACAAAATTATCTAAACCCAAACCATCCTTTTTAGCGATTTTTTGAATTTCACTGATAATAAAATTGGCTTCTTCTTTTTCATCAGAAGCTCTAAATAAGATAATATTTTGACCTTCGACGTTTTCAGTCCAAAGCTTTTTGTCTTGACGGCGAGTATTTTTGGAAATAATGCCGTAAGCAGCATCCAAAATTTTTTGAGTAGAGCGGTAATTGCGCTCAAGTTTTATAATCTTGGCTTCTGGATAATCCTTTTCAAATTCAAGAATATTACGAATATCTGCTCCCCGAAAAGCATATATTGATTGCCAATCGTCTCCAACAACACAGAGATTTCGATGGCGTTGGGCAAGAAGATTGACTAAAACATACTGAGCATGATTAGTATCTTGATATTCGTCTACCATTAGGTAACGAAAAATATTTTGATACTTTTCAAGTATTTCTGGAAATTTTTGAAAAATTTCAACCGTTTTTTGTAAAATGTCATCAAAATCAAGAGCATTGTTCTCAAAAAGGTTTTTTTGATATTCCTTATAAAGACTTGCCACAATTCTTTCAAAATAACTTTCACCGGAAATGTATTCTTCAACTTCTATAAGTTCTCCTTTGGCTTTTGAAATTAATGCTAGCACCGCTAAAGGATTAAACTGATCCGTGCTCAGTTGTCTTTCTTTCATTATTTTTTTTATCAATGCCTTTTGATCTGAATCATCATAGATGATAAAGTTTTTCTTGTATCCAATTTTATCAATTTCGGATCGCAAAATCCGCACACAGATGTGATGAAAAGTTCCGAGCCAGGGCTGATAACGAAAATCACTACCCAATAACTTTTTCACCCTTTCCCTCATCTCTTCGGCCGCTTTATTAGTAAAAGTTACCGCGAGGATATGATGCGGGCTAACCTTCTTCTCTTTAATCAAATAAGCAATTCTATGAACTAATAACTTTGTTTTTCCTGATCCGGCTCCGGCTATTACTAAAACCGGTCCCTCTGTTGAAAGAACCGCTTCTCGTTGCTCTTTGTTTAATCCCTTTACAATTTCCATACAAAGTATATAATAGAACATTAATCAAAAATTTAAAAATCAAAACAAAAAAAGACCAAAAAATGTGAAATTATTGAGATGCCGGGCGCTAAATAGATTTGCAAACCAGAGATATTTTACAGCTTAACATTGTCGTTTTAAATTCTGAAATTTGCGTCTTGAATTTTTATGTGATATTATAGAAACAGCTTAAAATCTCAGAAAATTCAAAAAAAGTAATAATTTATCAGCAATTTTATGGCTTTAACTAAACAGAAAAAGGCGAAGATTATCGCAACCTCGAAAACTCATGAAAAGGACTCTGGCTCTCCAGAGGTTCAGATTTCTCTTTTTACTGAAAAGATCAAGAGTTTGACAAATCATCTCAAAAAGAACAAGAAAGATAATCATTCTCGCCGCGGACTTCTTAAAATGGTTTCCAAACGCAAAAAACTTTTGAATTATTTGAAAAAAAAGGATCCTAAGAGATTCAAGAAGTTGGTGGCAAGCTTAGGACTAAAGGAATAATATGAATACAGGAAAATTTGCCGAACAACGAGTTGGAGTTTTAGTGGATATTCAAAATATGTATTATTCAGCCAGAGTTCTTTATAAAAAGAAGGTCAATTTCAAAGAAATCCTTAAAGCCGCTGTCTCAGGAAGAAAGCTAATTCGTGCTATTGCTTATGGTATTCGAACAATCGAAGGACTGGAGAAAAACTTTTTCGATGCTCTTCAAAAATCAGGTTATGAAGTTCGTACCAAGGGGCTCCAGATTTTTCCGGGAGGAGCCAAGAAGGGAGATTGGGATGTTGGTATCACCGTTGATGCAATCAAGCTTGCCGGGCACTTAGATGTTATTGTTTTAGTAACCGGCGATGGAGATTATATTCCTCTTGTCCAGTATCTTCAAAACACGATGGGTTGTCGTGTAGAAGTAATTGCGTTTGCGGAGTCAACGTCGGCTAAACTCATCGAAGCCGCAGATGACTTCATTAATCTAAGTGAAAACAAGAAAAAGTTTCTTATATAATTCTCAATTTTCAATCATTCGATCAATAATAATTATTTTCAATTGTCGAATATTTGGAAATTGAGTCAATAAAATTTATTTAAAATTTAAAAATCCAGCAGTATCACTAACAAATACCACGCCCATATTTCTAATGAACTTTAGTCCTATGGGCGTGAGATTCGTTTATTGATACTGGCTGGAAAAATCTTCAAGATGGAAAAAGTAAAAAAATTCGAGACTGAAATTGCCGGACGAAAACTCATTATCGAATCCGGTCTTTTTGCTAATCAAGCCAATGCTTCTGTCGTTGCTCGTTATGGAGATACAGTAGTGCTGGCTACGGCGGTAATGAGTCCGGAGGCGCGAGAAGGAATAAATTATTTTCCTCTTATGGTTGATTATGAAGAAAAATTCTATGCCTCGGGAAAAATAAAAGGCAGTCGTTTCATCAAGCGGGAAGGCCGCCCAACTGATGAGGCTGTCCTAAACAGCCGCCTTATTGATCGAGCTTTGCGGCCGCTCTTTAATCAGCAAATGCGAAATGAAGTTCAAATAATCACCACTGTTCTTTCCATTGATCAAAAAAATGACCCGGCTCTTGTCGGCACTCTTGCCGCCTCAACTGCTTTAGCCATTTCTGACATTCCTTGGAATGGACCGATTGGGGCCGTTCGAATTGGGGAAATAGATAATCAGCCAGTTATTAACCCAATAAATGGAGAAAGAGAAAAGAGTCTTTACGATATTTTCGCTTGCGGCATAGAAGGAAAAATAAATATGATTGAAACATCGGCTAAAGAAGTAGAAGAAGATAAAATTTTAAAAGCTTTGCTCGAAGGGCAAAAAACTATTGACCAAATTGTCAGCTTTATCAAAAACATTCAAAAAGAAATAGGCAAGCTAAAAACCAAAGTTAATTTATTCTTGCCTTCGGAAGATTTTGCCCGGGAGATTTTAGAAAAATTTTCTGGGCGTCTCCAGCCAGCTCTTTTTCAGAAAGATCATCTTGCTCAAAAAAAGCTTCAGAGCGAGCTTTTTTTTGATGTGAAAAACTACGTAAAAGAAAAGTACTCCGACGATTGGGAACAAAAAAGCGAGTTAGCTCTTACTGCCATTGATGCGGAAATGCAGAAAATTTTCAATGAAGCAATTTTGGAAAGAGATGAGCGGCCCGACGGCCGAAAACTTGATGAAATACGCCCCATCTCTTGCCAAGTTGGAGTTTTGCCTCGGACTCACGGGAGTGCTCTGTTTACTCGAGGGGAAACTCAAGCTCTCACAACTGTTACTTTGGGCGCCCCCGGCATGGAACAGGTTATTGATACTATGGAGCTTGACGAGAAAAAACGTTTTATGCATCACTACAATTTTCCACCCTTCTCAGTTGGTGAAGTTCGGCCAATGCGCGGACCGGGCCGGCGCGAAATCGGACACGGGGCTCTGGCCGAAAAAGCTCTTCTGCCAGTCATCCCGCCTAAAGAATCTTTTCCCTATACCATTCGGCTAGTAAGCGAAATTCTGTCTTCAAACGGATCTTCTTCTATGGCAAGCGTTTGCGGGTCAAACCTTGCTCTTCTTGACGCCGGCGTTCCCACCACGGCTGTGGTCGGCGGTATTTCGGTAGGAATTGTTGTCGGAGTAGACGGGAAGTACAAACTTCTCACCGATATTCAAGGACCGGAAGATCACTTTGGCGGAATGGATTTTAAAATTGCTGGTTCAGTCAAAGGCATTACCGCTATTCAATTGGATGTAAAAATTGATGGACTTACACCCGATATGATCCGCGATACTTTTGAGTTATCAAGAAAAAATCGGATTGAAATCATAAATAAAATGAATGAGGTTTTAGCTTCACCTCGAACAGAACTTTCCCCGTTTGCTCCTCGCATTCTTACCTTACAAATAAATCCGGAAAAAATTCGGGATGTTATTGGCCCCGGTGGAAAAGTTATTAACCAAATTATTGACGAAACCGGTGTGGAGATTGATATTGAAGACGATGGTCTGGTTTTCATCACAGCAGAAAATCCAGAGGCTGGCGCGAAAGCCCTTGAATGGGTAAAAAATATCACTCACGAAGTTGCTCCAGGCGAAATTTTTCAGGGACGGGTTACTCGCATTATGAATTTTGGTGCTTTTGTGGAAATTTTGCCGGGGCAAGAAGGTCTGGTTCATGTTTCAGAAATATCGGAAAAAAGAATAAAGCAAGTTGAAGACGTGCTCAAAGTTGGCCAGATAATAAAAGTCAAAGTAAAAGAAATAGATAATCTTGGGAGAATCAACTTGACTATGCGAGGATTGGAAAGTAATATAAAATAGAACTAGAGACATCTCTGCAAAATAACCCCTACCGGTTAAAACCTAAAACAAATCACTTTAGCGAAAATCACTGTGGTAACTTTAGAACAAAAAGTTTAGACAGTTAGATTATTCGCAGAAAAAATAAAAATGTTTTCACTAAAACGCTTTTTAAGTAAATCTGATTCAACCGGTCTTGATGCAAATTCATCCCTTTCAAAAAACTCGAACTATATTAGAACTCTTGAAGAAGATCTCGCCAAGCCAAAATCGGGGGAAAAAGAAGATTCCATCGAATCACTTTCTCAGCAAGGGACTGATTTTAATTTTCCCCAATCCACCAAAATAGAGAAAAATTATCAATCAAAAACTCAATTATCCACTTCTGAACAAAATTTCTCTTTGCCCCATTTTGACTCTTCCCAAAAAGAATCACCGGACAAAACAAAAACCAGTGAACTGAAAGATAAAATGCCTAGCCCTTTTGGCTCAGAAACTTTTTTTCAAACCCAATCGCCATTTGATGAAAAAACAACTCTTCCTCAAAAAGAACAACCTCCTCAAAAACCAAATAGATCTTCACGCAAGCTAATTGCAACTTTCTCTCTTTTTCTTATTTTCGTTCTCTTGGGCGGCGGGGTTTATTATTGGTGGTTTTTTATAAAAACTCCAAGAAAAACAAATTCAACTTCAATAACTTCCCCAAATCTTTCTGAAACAGAAAAAAATCAAAACCAAAATTTGAGGCACTGGACTGTTGATTTAAAAGCTGACAAAACTGCCAACAAATTAGCTATTGAGAAAAATATAAGAGATCTTACCGAGTCAGCTACTCCGGGGAAAATAGTGGAAATAAAGCTGTTTTCAAGCGATAACCACCAGATAATCAGCCCTCAAACTTTCTCTGAAATTTTTGACTTTAAATTTCCAATGAGTATTTCCAGTATATTAACCAATGACTATAGCCTCTTCATTTCAATTGAAAATAATGAACCTCGCTTGGGTGCCGCTTTTAAGCTAACACCCACAGGAAGCTTATCAGAATCCCTAAAAAACGAAGAGAAAGAACTTTTTCAAGACCTAAAGTCTTTCTACCTTGATAAATTGCCGACTAATTCACAAACAATCTTTAGCTCTAGTCGTTATAAAAATGCCGATATCCGATATTTTAATTTCTCAAGTCCTCCTAATACTTCTTTAGACTACACGGTTATTTCCAGTAATCAAAATAGCTACTTTATCTTCTCTACCTCTAAAAATTCCCTTCGGGCAATTTTAGATTATATGTCAGAAAAGTGAAACCCAAGCTTTCCCGTCTGCCCGCCGGGCTAGAAGCGTTGTCGGCAGACTACTCGGGGTATTCTGCATAAGGAGGATAAACAGAAACCAAATCTCCACCATAGAAGTTTAGTTTCTGTTTTTTAAATCAGTTTCTAATTTTTCGCTTCTCATTCTCCGCTTCATTTGACCTTTTCTGAAAAATCTGCTATACTATATATGTAGCTTGAAAAATTAATATTTCTGACTTGCTTCTAGAGCTAAAGTCAAAACTTTCCAGTGAGCCAATGAGTTCCAATCGCAATTTCCCCCTATTTGCGATTGGAACTCATTGGCTTTCCCATCTTTCCTTCCCAACGCGGAAGAAAAAACAAACATAAAAATTTTTTGTAAAATAAATAAAAACAAAAAAATAGGTTCTTTTAAACCGTGGGAAAGTTGATGGAACAAAAGACATGTAGTCAAAATACATGCCGATGTCATTGCGATGCCTTTCACCCGGGCTAGCAATACTCATAGCATGTTGTTACATGTCTAACGCCGGCGGGCTCCGCCTTGAAATAATATTTTTTGCGGGCGTTTGAGCCCGCCGGATTAACCGAGCTAGAAAATAAGGGCAAAATAAGAAAAATCGGCTTTTCAAAGGCGGTTTTTTTGTTGCCTTATATTTAAACTGTTTGGCGAGAGAAAATAAAGATATCTTTGAACTTGGAGATTATTTTTTCCCTTTCTTTTTCATTTTTTCTACAATTCTTGTAAGACGATAGGTAACAACAACTACAGCGGCAGTAACGATGACAGCATAAATAAACATCGCAGTAATATCACCCGACCCTTGCGTTCCAAAGATTCTTTCAAAAAGTTTTCGAATAGCATCGTTCCAAGCCAAAGCCGCTACTAGTCCCATTGCGCCGGTCATAAGCGTTACAACCTTTTCGACAAAATATA
>Ga0078972_1012029_pt1 | contig 15120 bp, 3 predicted proteins | sample YelNatPaOPGAMG01_FD_67568 | JGI IMG/M metagenome (GOLD analysis project Ga0078972, IMG submission 67568) | Hot spring thermophilic microbial communities from Obsidian Pool, Yellowstone National Park, USA - OP-RAMG-01 (SPADES assembly) (version 2) | ecosystem: Environmental > Aquatic > Thermal... | reverse complement strand
CTTTGTTTTTGTGCCACTAAAAATCCAACCCCTTGTTAATAGCAAGTTCAGGCATTTTCTGATTTTCCATAAAAAAATTGAATGTGCTGCCTGCCACGGGCTAACTTGTGGGTAATAGTCAGATCAAAGGGCGAGGGGAACAAAAAAATTTTCATCCTTAAACTTTCCACTTTCTTAAAGTGGAAAAAAATTTCTTCTAACGTGCAATTATGAAAATTTTCCCTTTTTCACTTTTCCCTGTAGTTCTGTTTTCTATTATATAAAAATATATACCTTGCGAAATTTTATTCCCGTATTTATTCCTGCAATCCCATAATACCTTTGTTTCATTCGCATATTTATTTATAACATTTTCCCCAGCCAGCGTAAAAACATATATAGCAGAACCCGGAACCAAGTTTTCAAACTTTATCATTCCATCTTTTGAACCATTTAAATTAAAAGGGTTCGGATAAACAACCGGTTTTCCTTTTGGATAAAAAGACATATTTGAAATTACAGGTGGATGTTTACCTGTTAAAGGTGTATAAACGGGGTCATTATAATCAGCCGCAATTACATTTGTTATTAAGCCATCTTTTGTTATAATCTCTTCCATTTCAACAGTAAAACTCATAACAAATTTTTGCCCCGGCAATGGTTCATATCCACTTAAATCCCACAGTATATAATCCCTTCCATTTATTTTAGTTATCTGATACGAAATGCCAGAATTATTTTCTAAAAATTTTATCCCATCCGGTAGCGTATCCCAGACAGCAAGATGTGATACAACAGTATTTGAATTATTTTCTATTGTAATGGTATATTTTATTTTTGCTCCGGGCTTTGGTTCTTCGCCTTCTGCATTTAAAATTATTTTTAAATCAACACCTTCTGGGGTTGGCGTTGACGTGTGTGTTGGCGTTCGGGTTACGGTAAATGTCTGTGTTTGCGTTCTTGTAAATGTATATGTGGATGTGTTTGTCTGTGTGAAAGTAAAGGTTATGGTGGATGTTATTGAATGCGTATTTGTCGCTGTAAAAGAAAATGTATTTGTCGCAGTTTGTGTGGCTGTATTTGTTACTGTAAATGTAAAAGTATATGTGGCAGTTGCCGTATATGTTGTCGTAAAAGTTAAAGTTTGCGTTGATGACTGAGTGCCTGTCCATGTCGGAGTAAATGTAAGTGTATGTGTTTCTGAAAAGGTAGCTGTAAAAGAATTTGTTGCTGTTGCTGTAATTGTATGCGTTGTCGTAAAAGTAAAAGTATTTGTATCAGTTGGCGTATTGGTATTTGTCCATGTAGGTGGCTGACTCCCCGTTACTGTTTCTGTAAATGTGAAAGTTTCTGTGGCTGTAAATGTTGGCGTTTGCGTCTCCGTATCTGTAATAAATTGTGTTGCTGTTATTGTCGCTGTTAGTGTTTCTGTTATTGTCTGTGTAATGGTTAATGTATATGTTAAAGTAGGTGTCTCAGTCAATGTAAAAGTCAATGTGCTAGTAAAAGTATCAGTTGCATTATAAGTCGGTGTGTATGTATTTGTATCTCCAGGAGTTTTTGTAAAAGTATTTGTTGCAACCAGATTCTGTGTCGGCGTATTTGTTGGCAAATCGCATGGATTCTGCCCGTATATCTGACAGGAACCGAGAAATACCTCAATTTTATTTGTTCCTGTCCATGTATTTATGGGTAGTCCCTGATTTGACCAGTCATTGCTGCATTTCCATCCGCTCATACTTCCAAAATGCAATTTCATATGGTATGAATTTCCGGGAATAACTGTTGCACTCGGATAAACTTCATAACTGGTTTCAACATAGTAATAATTTCCACACACCTGCACAGGACCTGAATTTTGCGGATTTCCTATATACGGTGAAGTATAGTCATAAGTTGTATCAAAAAACCAGCCAGTAAAACTTTCTGTTTCATCCATATAAAAATAATATCTTACTTTTACAGGACCAAGTGACATTACATCGTTATTTGTTACCTTTATCTGTATCTGGGTTCTGTATAAATCACATTGCTCAAGATATGCAGATACAGAAACTGCGGGTTTATAAGAACAGGTAAAAGTCGGCGTAGGTGTATTGCTCGCTGTCCTCGTATTTGTAACTGAAAAAGTCCATGTTGGCGTATAAGTGTCCGGTGGTGTATTTGTTGGCATAAAAGTTGAAGTATTGGTAAAAGTATTTGTAAAAGTCCTCGTATTTGTTACTGTGTTTGTAATTGTGAATGTGGCTGTTGGAAACGAACATGATGGTTCAATTCCATAAACAAGACCGCCATACTGATAAACTGCAACATAATTTGTTGGTCTAAAACCACCATTTAATATATTTCCCTGCAATGACCAATCATCATTCGGTGTCATCCATGCATTACCCCCGGTTCCAAGTTTTAATCTGAATTGATAATACGCTCCCGGTCCCAACGGTATCAAAGGTGGAGCATAAATTACATCCACATAATAACAATCTCCACCGGCATTTTGCACCGTTGTTGTCACAGGATTTCCCCCTGCATACGGGCTGGAATTATCATACGGAATATCAACCTGAACAGATGATGCATGTGCTGCGTCAATTGAGAAAAAATATCTTATAACAACATTTGCGGTTGAATAAGAGCCATCATTGTAAACCCTTATGTCAGAGATATTCCAGTAAGGGTCTGCCTGCTGGTTCCATATTTCCACTCGCAGATTTCCAGCAGCAGTTACAGGCGTCACAGTGGGTGTATAGGTAGGTGTCCATGTTGGCCAGCTCGTATTTGTATTTGTTGATGTATGTGTGGGAGTAATGGTAAAAGTAGGAGTAAAACAACCTACATCAATTGTGTATGGCGTCCATTGAGAACCACCATTACCATTTGGCGGGTCATTACCTGCTTCATCAGTTGCCCAGATAAAATATTCTATATCATTCATACCTGTTGGTATGTATGCAATGTATTCCCTGTATCCGCCCGGTAAAATATTTCCCGTTGTAGTCATATTAACAGGCATATAAATTGTTTGCCCGACTTCCCTGTAATTTACACGAGCAACTGTTACCCCAATATTATCCGCAATATACGCTGTAATTGCGGTATAGGTATTGCACATCGCAGTTACAACCGGGGTATGCTGTATTGTTGGCGGATATTCATCTTCATAGGGATCACAGGTTTTTCCATCACCTATGATTACATGGTCAATATAATATGCTGTATCATCAAGCAGCATATCAGATGTTATTTCCACATACAGATAACTTATTTTCCAATTGCTTGTAAGCATTCCAGGTGATGTTGAATAATCAGCAGGATTTGTAAAATCCCAGCGAATTGTATTCCAGCCGGGCCAGAGCACAATTGCCTGGGCTCCAACAGGCGTTTGTTGTGAGTCCTTTACCCACAATTTTGCTTTTGTCATTCCATAACATGGTCCAAGTGTATCCTTACCAAAAGTTGGCGGTGGAACATAAACATCCATCTGAAAAATTTTATTGGTATGCGTGGATAGATCAAGGTAACCAGGGAAATACGCATAATCAATGCAGGAAAGTTGATGCGACAAATCCTTTCTAAATGCTGAACGTACTTTTAAAGAACCCTGTAGATAACTTGCCGTTTCATTTGAATAACCAATCCATATAGCAGGATTATCAACTTGAGCATTCCACCCGGGGTCATGCTGTCCCCAGCCCTCTGCTGTGCCTTCAAATTCAAAACTCGCTTTTCTGTGAGTTACAGGGTCGCAGCCCGTTGTCCCGTTTTGAACTGTGATAGGATAAGTTATTGTCTCGCTTCCATCAGAACCAACAACTTTTAGCCGAACATGTGTATTTTGATGAATATCAGGAACTGAATTCCATGTCCATTCTGCATAATCTTTATAAGCATCAGAAGACAATGTCGGTATGTTTGACTGTATTAAATACCATATTCCGCTCTGAGTTCCATTTGCCTGTAACACATAATCAGGACTGTAATAAAGATTGTATGTAAGTTTGGTTGAAAAATTTCCACCGACTCTATACCATCCAACTTTTATATTTCCAGTATTTACCGTGTATCTTTCAGGTGTCACAATTGCAAGAGAGGAAATTCCTCCCCCATAATGTAATTCATTTGTTCTATTCCTCCATGTCTGCCATACCTGATTTTTATGCCATAAATCTCCGGAATTAGAACTTTCAAGTCCAAAAGTATTCTGGCAGGCGCCATGGGCTCCACCTAAAGCATAATGATAAAAATAAGCAAAATAAGCCATTCCTTCATTATTCATTGCCTGCATTTCTGCTCTACGTTTGAAAAAAATATCTGAAACAGTGGCACTCTTTTGTTCCCAGTAAAGGCCAAAATCAACTTCACCGCCCTGAGCAGAACCACCGCCATTGTCAAGCGTTCCAACCGCGTAATAATTAAAAAAAGTTGGTCTGTTATATGTTTTATACAGATACCAGTTATATTCCATTGCACCTTCTATTATTTCAGGTATTGGGTTCCAGTAAGGGTCGCACTGATAAGGCGGCATCCAGTAATTATCATTTCTGCATGATGAACGCATTTCATGCCATGCCAAAAAATCAAGATATGGGGCTGCATACCCCATTGCCTTATACAAATTATATGCTTCCGGATATCTGCCCCAATCACCGCAGGATAAACCTATTTTCACATTTGTATCAGGAGATAGTGATGAACGTATAGTGTTTGCAAGATTGGCAACTGCAACTCCCCATGCAGGATCCTGCGCCCTTGTCATTCCCTGATTCCATTCTGGTTGAATAACAGCATAAATGGTTCTGCCGCCACGAACATCCATTAAATCCCTGAGCCAAGGTCTGCTCGTAAATTCATTGACAAGTCCACCTGCGTTTGCAGAATCTTCCTGCATCCAGAGCATAAAAACCGGTATATGCCCGTCATCACATATATTTCTTATCCAATCAACTGTTATTGAATTAGTGCCTGAATCATTTCCTGTTACCCAGTGTTCCATATATAAAAAATCTTTACCAAACTCCTGTTCTATGACCTTATATGCCTCCACATAAGGATTTGAGCCACCCTCAGGAAAGGTCTGCTTAAATCTATCACCAAAACCTATATTAAAAACATTTGAAAAAGAAAATAAGGAAATTGTATGTAAAATTATGAAAAAATTAAAAAGAGATACTTTGACAATTTTTTTCATTGGCACTATTTTTTGTCTCCTGAGGATAAAAAAATGTTAATACAAAATTATTCTGTTCTTTTCCCGTATTACTTCATCTGTATTTTTTATTTCAAGAATTGCTATGTATATACCTGCTGATAAAGGAGCGCCTGATGATGTCTTTTTATCAAATGTAATTGTTTTATTGCTCCCGCTTATCTGAATAACTCTGACGAGTTCCCCGCTTAAATTGTATATTTTTATAAAACCACTTGAGTAATTGCCTGAAATTTTGTACTCTATTTTTGCCTCTCCTTTTTTATAAGAACATGGATTTGGATATATTCTGAATGTATCAATTTTAATTTTTGTTTCATCTTTCAATATTGTTATTGCTTTTGTAATTGTTACCTTTGGCGCTGATTCATTGGAACTTTCAAGTTTTATAATGTAATTACCATTATTTAAAATTGAATTCTGGTCATAAAGGTCAATATCTATATAGTCATACGGATTTTCGCTGTAAACAACCTTCATTATTCTATTCTGGTCATTTAACAAATAAACGTCATCCGCAGCATTCATTACCGAAAGTTTTAAAACTGTTTCCTTGCTGTAAATTTTTTTCTGTCTTACAATTTCTCCTGCTGTGTTATACAGAGTAAGTGTTATTTCATTTGTGGAATTTAATATCATAACATCCTTTATTATGTTTGTTGAATGCCCGTAGGTATCCACTGTTTCTATTTTTATAAAATACGAGCCGGTTTTTAATGATTGCCCATTATCATTTTCTCCATTCCATACAAATAATGCTGGCTCGCCATTTGCTGTAATCGCATCTTTGAATTTTAATTGCAATTTTTCTCCAATAAATAATTTCCCATCTTCTGGTGTCATTAAAATTTCATCCACCGGTTTATCTATTGATGTTTCAGCAATGGTTCTTACCTTTTCTCCAGCTGAGTTATATACATAAATTCTTAATATGTAAGGCGTCTCTGGTGGTGTAGGTGTTATTGTAAATGTATTTGTAATTGTCGGTGTATTGCTTGCTGTCCAGGTATTTGTCGGTGTGAATGTGCTTGTAAATGTGTTTGTATTTGTTCCGGTATTCGTTGGTGTATAAGTATTTGTTGGAGTGTATGTTAAAGTATTTGTTGCTGTGTCAGTTCTCGTATTTGTATTCGTTGGTGTATTTGTCATAGTTGGCGTATTTGTTGCTGTAAATGTATTTGTTGCTGTATAAGTCATAGTATGGCTGTTTGTTTGTGTAGGTGAATTTGTATTAGTAGGCGTAAAGGTCTGCGTATTTGTTGCTGTGTTTGTCCTTGTATCTGTTACTGTAAATGTGCTCGTATTTGTTGCCGTATTTGTCGGTGTCCAGGTTGGCGGCGGCGTTCCTGTCCATGTTTGCGTGTTTGTTGGTGTATTTGTAGCAGTATCTGTTCGCGTATTTGTTATTGTATTCGTTGGGGTATTTGTTTGAGTATTTGTCGCTGTATTTGTCGGAGTATTTGTTGCTGTATCTGTAGGCGTGTTTGTTATTGTATTCGTCGGGGTATTTGTCCTCGTGCTTGTCGGAGTATTTGTCGCCGTGTTTGTATTCGTATTTGTTGGCGTATTTGTTATTGTGTTCGTTGCTGTATTTGTTATTGTATTTGTATTCGTATTTGTCGCCGTGTTTGTTCGCGTACTTGTTGGTGTATTTGTAGGTGTATTTGTTGCCGTGTTTGTTGGCGTATTCGTTATTGTGTTAGTTGCTGTATTTGTTATTGTATTTGTATTCGTATTTGTCGCCGTGTTTGTTCGCGTACTTGTCGGTGTATTTGTAGGTGTATTTGTTGCCGTATTTGTTGGTGTAAAAGTACTCGTACTAGTCGGAGTTGGAGTTGGAGTCGGAACCGATGCAATAAAAAGTGGTGAACCGGCAAATGCTTTTGCTTCATGGTCATTATCCTGTGCCTGGAACTGCACTATAACATTTTTATTTGCCTGTATTCTGAATGTCTGGTTTGTTCCATTGGTCTGAAACCTGTATGCCTGGTCATTTGCAGTTGATGCAGCAGGATTATTATTATTCATTGAACCAAGTCCACCCTGAATACTGCCTGTTATTTGAACCGTTGTCCCTGACTCTGGCATTATTACTTCTATTAAACCATTATCACCATCTGTTGAAACATAAAAATTTGTTCCAATATCAAGATGTGTGTAATTTGTTGTAGGATATGTAAATCCAACCTCTGTCATATGGTCAACGCTGCCCACATAATCCCCATCTCCCTGTGCCCACGATTGAAGTATTCTGCCACCCATTGCTGCCTGCACATATCCACCGCCTGTTACCACAACCTTGTAAAATCCTTTTTGACTTATAGAGTGGACACCCGGGGCACCACCTGTTGTAAGTGGACCACCTGATGTTACTAATTGCCATGTCCCGCTATTCCCTGTTACTGGCCAGCTTGTCGAAGCACCTGATGCTGGCACATATCTGTAAATCTGATATGAAGGATTACCACTTACAGCAGTTACAACAATATAACCATCAGATGTTGAACAGGTTCCATAAAGACGTGTATTATCCGCCTTCTGTCCTTTTTCACTTATTGCGTAATTCATTCCCTGGTTATTTGTGTTCCAGTATGGGTCTATTCCTATTTCACTTCCTTTATATACTATAATATTTTCTCCTCCATTTGTTGTTGCATCTTTTACTGACACAACCATATAATCGCCTGCCATTGCCTGCGTTGTGCCGCCATATAGATAAACAGATTCAGGTGCTATTGTTACTGTCCCTAAATAATTCCATGTTGTCCCATTATTAAGTGAATTATATATCATCACTGTTGCATTATTTGCAAGTGATGTATTTATTATGCCGAGCACATCTCCAACTCTTGTTGTATTTGGACAATCTGGTGTTCCACACCCGGTTTTATGATAATAATCCATATATGTAAAAAATGCTTTGTTATCAGATAATTTATAATCTGTTGAATACGGTTCCATAGAATGTCCTGATTTATCAGCAACATTTGGTGAATCAAATTCCCATAATACAGGATAGTCAGCTTCTATTTTATAAAATTTTGTGTTAAAAGGTCCAACATCAATTACCTGCCCGGCATTAATTGTTGTCGGAAAACCCGTCTCAATTGTATTTATTGTCATAGGAGCACCGGAAGAATCAGTACTGCTTGAATACTGTAATCTTACCGTTGTTCCGTTTCGTAATCCATATATGTGTAAATAACCTTCGTTATTTCCTCCACCAGGTGGTTTATCTTCCCATACCCCGTAACTCTTCCACCAATTTGCCTGTGGTCTATTTACTGATAAAGTCAATGTCGCTTCTGAAAAAACAGGGGTCATATTTTCAATACAGTTAATCCCTGCTGTATTATAATAAATATGAGTTCCAAGGTCAGTATCATTTAATTTTACTGCTATTGTTATTGAATGCGGGACCCCATCTGCTGCCACAGTCCCCATATTCCACACCCTCGGACTTACCCCTGGTGTTCCTGCTTGAACCACATTTGCTGATGCACTATCATAAACAATACTTAACCCGAGCGGTAATGTATCCCAGACCATTGTGCCTGTTGCTGAATCTGCTCCTACATTTTTATAAGTTATTATATAAGTTACTGTTTCTCCTGGATTGCCATGCAATTTACTCACACTTTTTTGTATTTTTAAATCCGCCCCCGGTATTGGCGCAACAGCAGAATAACATTTTTCCATTTCATTATCTGCTGACCCCTGTGTTTCATAAAAACAGTATATTGGCTTGTTAGAAGTTACTGTATAAATTCTATTTATTGCAGATGCATACGGGTCAATCATTGTTGCAAAACTGTGTGCTTGATGGTCGCCTGTTGATGTCCAGTTAAATGTTCCCCAGCCAGGTGATGAAACCTGCACGGTTGTTCCTGCATATGGGGCTATAACAACTATTCTATTTGGAACATCCCCACCTGATAAACCGAGCCCATTTCCATTTATTGCATTTGTTGGATAAAAGAGAGAGCCAATAGGTCTTCCTGTATCTGCTGCAACTAAAAAATCACCATCGCCACTTTTTCCTGCTAACATATTCTGCCCTGTCTCAACCTGTAAACTGCCACCTGAATTTACGACAACTCTTACAAAAAGTGGTCTGCCTGAACCAGGGTCAGGCAAGCCATCTTTGCCAAATGCATATATTTTACTCTGCCCTGCTGCACAGGTGTCTGTTGTCCATAAATTCCACGTCCCTGAAGTATTTGCAGGAAACTTTGGATTCCCGGAATTGGTATAATAGTAAATACTGTATGAAGAAGTCCCGCCAATTGCTGTAATTGCCATACTGCCCCTTCCATCACTTCCCCAGTTAGGTCCTCCCATACAACCATAAAGGTCATAACCTATTTTGCTTCCATTTGAACTTGCTGCAACTAAAAAATTATTATCATAATCTGTTGTAAAAACATTTCCTTTATATACAAGTGCATTCCCACCTGTTATTGTTATACGGAAATCTCCTGATGTAGCGCTTGTAACACCACCATACATCCATATTTTACCTGCTGGTATATTTCCCACATTTCCACCTGTTGCTGTTGCAGGTGCCGCAACCCAGGCGCTTCCATTCCATCTTTCCACTGTTGCAGTTATAGCGCCAGTGCCAGGATTTATAACTGCAATTGACATCCCTTCTGTGTTATCCCCGGGATTATTATTATCATGAAATAAATAGGTATAAAATTGTGTTCCAAGCATTGTGCCATTTGTTGATACAACAAATGTATGAGAATCCGGGTATGTATTAAAATCAGCTGATTCCAATTCCCAGTTAACAAGGTTTACCCCTGATAAAGCATTTGTTGCAACTAACCTGAAAAAACTCTGTCCATATCCACCGTTCCCATTTGCATTCATTGCTATTGGATGCAAAGGTGTTCCTGCTGCAACACCATTCCATGTTTGCACGAGTGTTGCAATTGTTGTATCTTCTGTTGATACTCTGTAAAGTGAAATATCTGTATTATTCTGTAAACAATATATTGAAACAAAACATTCATCGCCACCACTCCCGCTGTGAACAACACCACCTGCATCATACCAGGAAGCATAGGAAGTATAACTTGGAGCATAAAGTTTACTTGTGATAAGGCAAAGGATAATTATTAAAATAATTTTAATGTCTTTACTTTTCATAAAACACCTGCCAGAAAAATTATTTTATTACAATAAATTTTTCTATTTTACTTTTTGCTTCTCTTGCCTGTTCATCCTTTATAATTAAAATATAAAAATATGTTCCTTTTGCCAGGTCATTTAATGTTCCATCATCCAACCATAATATATTTTCACCCGCATTTATCTGCCTTTTCTGATTTATTTCTTTTATCAGTCGGCCAGCCACAGTATAAATACGCAGTATGATATTATTTGCTTTTTTTGTAACACTGAACTTTACTGCAAATTTTTTACCTGAATTCGGATTTGGAAATACATTCAAAGGACTTCCATTAACAAATTTTAATTCCCCTGATTCAGTTGGTGTAACTGTTGGTTGTGCAATCACTGTGCCTGTTGGCGTATTGCTGAATGTAGCAGTAAAGGTTGGTGTAAATGTTTGTGTTGCTGTTTGTGTATTTGTACGTGTTGCAGTAAATGTTTCTGTTACAATTTGTGTATTTGTTATTGTATGCGTTGGCGTATTTGTTCCTGTATTTGTTGGTGTCCAGGTCGGTGGCTGCGTGCCTGTTACTGACTCTGTTCTTGTTGCTGTATCTGTTGCAGTTGCTGTCCATGTTGGTGTATTTACTTGCGTAAAAGTAAAAGTTGGTGTCACAGTTGGTATTGTTATTCCTTCTATATTTACTGAATCAATATAAATTGCTCCTATCCATGTCCCTGTAAAACCACCAGGCGGTGCTACCTTTATCCCTATCTCTTTCACATCTGCATGGTCTGGATTTATTGCATCAACATAATAACTTATTAAATTCCATTTTCCTCTTTCCATATTTTTCCACAAAGCATTTTCCCATGTCCATAAAGCTCCGCTTTTTATATATATATATCCACCACTGTATTTTGGTAAATCCCATGGTATATAAACATACGCTGTTATTGTTGCTCCCCTTAAATCATTTGCAACCGGTGCTTGCGTGCCTATGTTTCCACCTGTTGATGATGTAAAAGTGCAAAACGCTGTCAATGACCGCACGCCACGATAATATCTGTTAGCAGCATTTGCAGACCCAACTATACCATCACCAACTGTATCCCAGCCCATTGTTGTCCCATCTTCAAATGGATAGGTTGCTGTATCAATGCCAGGTGTTGGTGTTGGCGCAATGCCGAGAACCTCTACTGTATCAATATACACCTCGCCACTCCATGAACCCGTATATCCACCTGGCGGTGCAATTTTCACACCTATTTCTTTTATCTGTGAATGGTCTGGAGTGCCAGGTGCTGAGTATGCCGGGTTATTTAAATCAAAACTTAATTCTGTCCATGTCCCAGGTATAAAATTTGTCCAGTCCCCGTTCTGCCATACCCATGCTCCACTCTTTATGTATATATATCCGCCACCATTTGTTGGAAAATCAAGCGGCACATATACCCGCGCCTTTAATGTTGCACCTGTTAAATTTGTAACCAGTGGTTCCTGTGTGCCCACATTACCCCCTGTATCTGAAGTAAAGTTGCAACTTACTTTTAATGACCCAATACCAAGATAATGTTTCGTATTATCAAATGCAGATGCAATAATTTCATCACCATAAACTTCCCATCCCATTTTTGTTCCATCTTCAAAAGGATAAAGTGAATTATCTGCTCCTCCTGTTTGTGTTGCTGTTGCCGTATTTGTCGGCTGCTGTGTATTGGTAAATGTTGGTGTATTTGTTGATATTTGTGTAAATGTGAAAGTGTATGTAAATGTTTGTGTTGCAATACTTGTATTTGTGTTTGTTGCCGTGTTTGTTGCTGTGTTTGTCGCTGTGTTTGTTGCTGTGTTTGTTGAACTCGCTGTTTCTGAAAATGTTGGCGTACTTGTTCCTGTATTTGTTGGTGTCCAGGTCGGTGGCTGCGTGCCTGTAACTGTTTCTGTACTCGTTGCTGTATGTGTTGCAGTTGCTGTTGTTGTCCATGTTTGTGTATTTGTTAATGTGTTTGTCGTTGTATTTGTTCTTGTGCTGGTTCCCGTGTTTGTCACCGTATTTGTTGCTGTATTTGTTATGGTGTTTGTTCCTGTGTTTGTTGGAGTATTTGTTGGAGTGTTTGTTTTTGTACTGGTTGGCGTATTTGTTGCTGCAATTGTATTTGTTTTTGTAGGTGTCAATGTAGGGGTCCCTGCTCCGGAAAATACATCAACTGAATCAATAAAGCATGTTCCTATAAAGGAACCACTCCATAAACCAGGTGGTGCAATTTTTACTCCTATTTCTTTTATATTTGTATGATCTGGCGTTCCTGTGGCGCTCCACGCTGGATGGTCAACATCAAGATAAATTGTATTCCATGCCCCAGCAGTAAAATTTGTCCATGGTCCATTTTCCCACACCCAGGAATTCCCACTTTTTATATAAATATATCCACCGCCAAATGTAGGAAAATCAATTGGTACATATACCCTTGCAACTATTGTTTTGCCTGATAAATCAGTTATTGAAGGTGATTGAGTTCCAACATTTCCACCTGCATCTGTTGTAAAATTGCAGGCAACAGCAAGTGAACGAACTCCCCAGTATGCCTGAGTTGATGAATTTGATGAGCCAGTAATTTGACCACCTATTGTATTCCATCCCATTGTTGTTCCATCTTCAAAAGGATACAAAGTAGGGTCCGATGCATTAGGCGTTGAAGTAGGCTCAGGTGTTGGCACTCCTGGAACATCAATACTATCTATATAATAGTTACCGTCATATGCTTTATAATCCCCTGCACTCTGCACAATTACACCAAACCTTTGAACAGGTGTTGCTATTGTTGTGCCCATCCCGGTTAAATTCCATGTTAATTGTGTCCAGACGCCCGGGATAAGATTTACATAAGAACTTTCAAAATAATTCCAGTTTGCATCATTTATAAAAAATTTTGCAATTGTTTCAGGTGCAGAAAGCGGAGCTAAAATGTATGCACTCGCAGTTCCATTAGCAGGACTTATTCCTGGTATCATCATTGCACCCTTTTGATATGTTCCAGCTGCAAATGTTACATCCATTGCCACACTATGGTCTCCATGATATGAGTAAAGCGTGGTATTTGCTATTGATTGTGTTTGAGGACCTATTGATGTTTCTTTTTGCCAGCCCATTAAATCTCCGCCCTCGTAATGATAAAGAGCAGTATCAGGAATATATGCAGTTGGACTCGGAGTAACTGTTGGAACTGGTGTTGCTCCATACCAGTTTTTTAAAATCTGCTGTGCTGGCTTATTCTGCGGAATATACCATGTATTCCCTACTCCACCACCATCCGGGTCTATTTCCCAATCCCACCAGAAAGTTCCATGGATGATATTTTGTTCTGATAATTTTCTGAATGCTGCCTCATAACAATTTTCCTGTTCTACCCCGCTGTAATTTGTATGTGTGCCAAGGTCAAAAGGTTGTATATTTGCACCACCATAACTCCTGTAACCAATTTCAGTGCAAATTAAATTTTTATTAGAATATTTATTTTTAAGATTTGTTAATAACTGTATTAAGTTTTTTCCATCTTTATTATTCGTCCATGCATTATATAAAGCATCTACACTCGGCTCAATACTGTTTGTTAATGGAAAATAAACATCAACCCCAAGTATGTCAACCCCAGGCCATATAACATTATCTAAATTTGAATTTAAAAATTCATCTGACTCATAATAATTTGAACCATTTGCCGCATAAGTTAATTGCCCTGTATAAATACCTTTTATGGAATTTATCACATTTTGCCACATTGCATTATTTCCGGAATTTATTGTTGCAGTTCTCAATTCTGTGCCTATGCAAAATAAATCCACGCCTTTTTCCTGTGCAATTTTTGCATAGTGCATAATAAAATTTTTATAACCACCCGATGTTGTCCCTGTATTTCCAGAAACATCAAACCATGATGTCCAGGAAGAAGGATTAATCTGCCCGCGCCATGTTCCATCCAAAACATCAATGTGTGGTTTTAGCATAATTTTTAACCCGAGCATTTTAGCCCAATCAATTACCTGTTTTAATGCTTCATCAGATGCTGACTTTGTTGAGTGATAGTAAATAAGTGTTGAAGAAGAATTATCCATATACCACGTAGGAATAATTGAAACCCATGTTGCACCTGTTTCATGAAGTTTTGAAAGTGAGTTCCATGCATTTGCACTTTTAAAACCATTTGTTGACCAATCTGCAAATGCTATGCCTTTTAAAAAATTAGGGTCCGCAAATTGCCCTGTTGTCCATGAATATATATTTGAAAAAATTAAAAAAATACTGATTAAAATTTTAATTATCTTTCCCTTCATAATTCCTCCTTTACGAAATCGTTTTCTATAATTATATATTAAATTTTTTAAATTGTCAAGTCAAATTACGAAATCGTTTTCTATTTAGACAATTGATAACGAAAAAGGTTTCGGTATTTTTAAAATTTTTTTTACTCCTACAATATCAATACCTTCCCCAAAATTGTATAATCCTTCTTTTATGATTAGTGATTATATTTCGTTATTCTATTAATTATTAATTACACATATCTATATTTGCAATTTATGGTTGGCAGCTAAACAATTTTTAAATAAAATCAGGACGTTTTGGAACTATATTCTTGCGACCTGTTATTAAAGTTCAAGGGTAGATCTTAAATGCTTTTCCCCTCTCCCTTTTATCTGTCCATTACCCACATCTTTAATTTTAGCCCGTGGCAGGCAGCCAGGCAATTTTTTGAATAAAATCAGGACGTTTAGGGGCTATATTCTTGAATACTGTTATTAAGGTTCAAACTGGGAT
>Ga0078972_1012028_pt1 | contig 15121 bp, 2 predicted proteins | sample YelNatPaOPGAMG01_FD_67568 | JGI IMG/M metagenome (GOLD analysis project Ga0078972, IMG submission 67568) | Hot spring thermophilic microbial communities from Obsidian Pool, Yellowstone National Park, USA - OP-RAMG-01 (SPADES assembly) (version 2) | ecosystem: Environmental > Aquatic > Thermal... | reverse complement strand
TTCAGAATATATATTTTGTTCCTCTTTAATTTTTTCTTCCGGTATCTTTATCTGTCTTTTCAATGCCTCAGCATCTTCTTCTAACTGATATTTTTTCTGATCAAATTGCTGTTTAATCTGTAACTCTTCTGCGATAGTTTCGCTCTTTAATTTTTCTAATTCTTCTTTTTTTCTTAAAAGTTTTTCTTCATCTTCATCTTTCCTTTTTTCAAACATCTTCTCTATTTTTTCAATTTGCTCTTTAATCTGTCTTTGAATATCTTTCAATTCTTGCTCCTTTTTAATTTTTTCTTCCTTAATTCTTTCATCTGTCATTTCTAACTGAATATTCAGTCTGGAGATTTCTTCTTCTTTTTCTTTTAGTGTATTAAGTCCTTTTTCTCTTACATCAAAAAGTTTTTCCTGAAGAAATTTTAGTTTAGACAACAAATCCATCTTGTCGCACCCTCCTTCATTTCATTCTGTCGGGTTTGTACTAATTTCTCTTTATCTCTCTTCAAGGTTAAAGCCTTTAGTTACGAATATTGAGAGCATCTTTATGTGGGCCATAATTCAGGTCTCATGTCTGTTGACCCACAAGAGACGCCTTAAACTGTTCTACAAATTTTTTAAGTTCATGATTCTGTGGATTAATTTCAACCGCTTTTTCAAAATAACTTAAAGATTCATTATATCTACCAAGTGCATAAAAAATATTGCCAAGATATTGATGAACATCTGCATTTCTTGGTGCCAGTTGTAAGCAGTACTCAAAATACGGAATTGCCTCTTCATATCTACCTTCATCATAAAGAGATGTTGCATAAGAAAAATATTCATCAAATTGACCTGAACTTTCAGAAACTTCTACTCCTTCTACGACTAATCTTGGTTTTTCACGGATAAAAATTTTACCTTCACTTTCTAATTTTTTAACAGTTGCTATGATATTATCTCTCTCTTCTTCAATTTGTTCCGGTGTAAGTGGTCTGCCAAATTCCATTTCTTCTTTTACGAGAGAAACAGCGCCAGCACTCATATTGCTAAAAAACTTATTTACTATCTCCTGAGGTGCGTTTCTTAAAGCACGTGCTATATTTTCTATTTTAAGTTCTCTTATTATAACCTGAAGTACCTGGTCTGGAATATTAAGTACATCTTCAAATAAAAATATATGTTTTCTAACTTTTTCATAAAGGTCTGGCTTTTCATTTTTAAGATATTCAAGGATATTGTCTCTTGTTTGTCTGTCAATCTTTTCAATAACTTTAAGTAGCTGGTCAATTCCACCTACAAGAAAATCAATTTTTTGTTTTATTTCATTATCAATCCTCATAACTTCTTCTTGAGGAATTTCTCTTGCTGTAGCAAGTGCAAGCGCGACTTCTGCCTGAAGACCTTCGGGTAAACTTACAAGAACTTCTCTAACATATTCTGGTTTTAAATAACTTATTACAATAGCAATAGTTGAAGGTGATTCTTTTGAAATAAGATATATCAATCTTCTCAAATTTTCATCGTCTACATATTGGAAAGGAAGATATTTCTCTTCTTTTTCTTTCTCCTTTTCTTTTTCCTTTTTTTCTTTTTCAAGCATTTCTGCCTCTGTCAAAGCACCTGCACCACCGGGTCCACCCGGTTGACCACCTTCCATTTTTGAATCTACACTTATCTCTGTCCCACCTCTTTCTCTAAGTGTTCTAACATATTCCCTTAAAAAACTTGCAAGAGGACCAAACAGAAATGAAAGAATTAGCAAAGTAAGAATTAAGGGAAGAATAAAAGATGGTTTAAGAACATTGACCCAGAAAGTGCTAAAAACATCTGAAGTGAATTTTGCTGGCTTTAATACCAAAGCATCACCCCTTTTTGTATTTATTTTTAGTGCAGTTACAATTGCATCTTTTACAATATCAATTTTTTCCTGTGGAATTCTGAAATCATAGATAACAGTAATTGTCTGCCTTCTAATTACAAGTTTTGTTGTTATTGATGCTATATCTGACTGTTGTGATTCTACCTTTGCTTCACCAGGGGCTGTCTCACGCGAAACAGCTTTCGGATTTGGTATACCCGGCAATATGTATTCAATTTCTCCAAGTTTTCTTTTTTGTTCTGCTGTTCTTTCCTTTCTTTCTCCCATTCTTCTTTCTGATTCAAGCCCGAGTTCTAAATCAACAATAACTGATGATTTACCTTCGCCAAAAACCTTATCTAGAATGTTTTTTTGAAGATGGTCAGCCATATCTTTTTCAAATTTTCTCTCCTGCTCAAGTAAGAAAAGTGTAGTATCAACAGAAGGATTAGAAACATCTGCTTGAGAATATAAATTTTTTAAATACATGGAAATTAAGAAAATAAACAAAATGCCAAAGATTATTCTCTTTTTAGATAACATTTTGACACCTCTCATTTTGATAACATTTTGATAAATTTTCTATTAAATATATACATAAATTACTTCAATTCTTCAAGGAACTCCTGAACCACTTTATTAGTCGGGTCAAGTTCAAGAACTTTCATCCAGATTTCTCTCGCTCTATCCGGCTGATTCATCATAAAGAATGCACTACCCATAATTTCTAATGCTGTTATGTTATTTGGTTCAAGATTTAGAACTTCCTGACATTTCAGCAGTGCCTGGTCATATTTACCTTCAATAACTGACTGTCTTGCATCATAAATCTTCTTATCAATAATTGTCCAGCCACCAGGTCCTTCTTTATATGATTCTGTAAGAGGCATATTGTTTTCTCTTTCAATTGTATTAAGTAATTGCAATATTTTTTCATTTTGAGGATTTTTATAATAAGCATATCTTAAACCATTTATAGCACCGGGTATATCATCTTCTAAATAAGAACTTATACCTTTGCGAATACCATTGTGTTCTTCTGTCTCAGAAGTTGCAGAAGGTATATAACCTACAACTACCTGCAATCTCTTTATAAATCTTTGCACATCTTTGTTTGCCGGGTCAATTGCACTTGCTTTTTCAAATCTGCTAAAGGCAATAAGGAAATTACCTCTTCTATATGCCTCAATTCCTTCCTGAAGCAGGCGCTTAACTATTGCTTCTCTATTCTGAATTACTGACTTACCAAATCTCCAAGAACCACTTACCCTCATAGCAGACACTCCAAGTTCATGTAATGCAAAAGCATAGTCAAGCCCATAATCTTTGTACTTGAAACCAAGTCCCATACTGGATTCCCTAAAACCTGTTTCACCGTCAAAACCAACCCTAAGTGCAAGAAAATTCATAATCCAGTATTCAGTGCCAACAGCCCAGTTTAAATTTGATTTTAATCCTTTCATCAAGTCAAGGGATGCTGTGAGTTTATCTCTTAAAAATTTGTGGGATGCACCAAAACGGAAGGTCATAGGGAGCACATCCATTGTGTTGAATCTTTGTGTAAGGAAGTTGTTGATTCCAAAGCCGAGTTGTAAACCCGGCAGGTGGGAATTTAATCCCTTCATGATGAAAGTTATGTCAAAAGTTATAATGTTATCTGTATGTATGTAAAGTGTTCTCTGAAGAAATTTTGTTGAAAGTCCTATTGAAATGTTTTTCATGACTTTTCTTCCATAGGCAAGAGTAAAAGCAAGTTGATCATCACTGAATGTTTCTCCTGTTGGATTAAAAGTAACTGTTTGGGTCTTTTCATCGTAAGAAAATTCTACAAGTTCAAATCCGTCCGTGAAAAGACGGGTAAGATTTGCTCCAAGAACACCATATCTTGCTGTAGGATAGACAAAAGAAATAAAATCATAATTTGTTCCTGCCCAGAGATTAGTATGAAGTGCCATAACCTCTTTTCTGTCAAGTTGAACAAGACCCGCTGGATTCCAGTAAGTTGCACTTGCATCGTCAGAAATACTGAAAAATGCTTTACCCATACCAAGAGAGCGAGCTCCTGCTGCCCACTGTAAAAACTGACCTGGCTGACCACCGGTTGCAGAGCCATAACAAAGAATAGTTAGTAAGCGAGTAAGTGAGTAAGTGAGCAGGAAAAGATAAAGAATTAACCTTTTTATTTTAGTTTTTATTTTCTTCATAATTGTAAACAAAAAACCCGGCCAACTTTAAGCCGGGCGAACATTGTTTACAACTTTGTTACATATTCTGAGAAAAAAAATTTTGAACCCAGAATATTATTTTTTTCGGCAACCCGGCCGACCTGCATGAACTTACAGGTCCCGTTGGCTTTGCGTCCCCGCTTCACAGCAGGTTTGCCTTTATCGATAAAATATTAAAGAACTTGTAAGTGGAAACCTAAAGGTTTCCACTACAAATCTGATTTACATTTTTGTTTACAACTAATTTAAATGGATTCTGGATAGCCCCCTATCCTTTCCCAATAAATATATAATTCAGGTTTCTTGCTTTGTCAAGAGTTTTTTTAAAAAATCCCTTAATCCCCCTTTAAAAAAGGGAGAAACTAAAAAAGAAATACTAAAACTACCTTATTACTCCGATTTTCCGAATAGCAGTGACAATGCCTTTGTCTGATTTAACTTTAATCTGGGCAATATACCCACCCTTTGAGACATAGTCACCCGCCTCATTTTTACCTTTCCAGATTACTACATTTACACCCGCTGCTCCACCTTTACCTTTTCCATCAATCCATGGTTTACCTGTGCCTGACCAGACCTCACCAGGTGAACATCTCCATTCATATACTTTGTAACCAAGCAAGTCATAAAGTGTAATTGTAACTTCAGCATCCTGATTCAAAACATAAGTAATATATGTTTCATCTGCTTTTCTTAAATCAAGTGGATTTGGATAATTGCTAACAGAAGTAATCACATCCGACGGAATTCCAGTATTTATCTTTGAAACAGTTGACCAATCACTCCAGTTTCCAGCACAGTCCTGTGCTCTGACGCGATAATAATAGAACTGTCCGCCTTCTCTTTCAAGAGTTATATTCTGTTTTGTAAAAGGAACAGTTGCTATTGTTTTCCATCTTGGGTCTGTCCCTTTTGATTCCTGAACCTCATAAATTCTTATTCCTGACAAATCATCTGTTGCTCTTTCCCACAGAACTTTTATTGTGTATGTTTTTGTTGCTTGATTCTTAATTGCTGATTCTCCTGTCAGTCCAGCAGGTGAAGATGGACTCTTCACATCAATTCTATATATACTTGAAAGTATAGCAGGACCTTCAACTCCACTTAAATTGACTGCTTTTATACGATAATAGTAATATGCATTTGAAACAACTGTCCCTGATTCATGTGTCTGTTTATTTGTTCCAAGTGCTGCACGCTGGTCTACATTGAAATAATATCTCCATGTTTCTTTGCCACCAATTACTTCTTTTTGACTTGATGCTGTCTTATAGTGCATAATTTCTGCATTTTTACCAGTTCCAACATATATGTATCCTTCTGATTCAACATTGAATCCCTGCAAACTTTCTACTTCAACTGCAAGTGTTTTGTCAATAGTTGGCTCATCAGTTTCTTTTATACGAGATACAAGTTTTGTAAATTTGAGTTCTTCAAGTGAAAGTCCACTCATTGTGATTCTTGGCTCTTCAGTTGATATCCATTCTCTTGAAGCAGAAATATCAACAGGACCATTACCAAGACCAACATAATACTCTTTTGCACTTGAAGTATGAGCCCATTTTGTCTCAAGTTTTACTCTTGACTTATTCCATCTCAGAGGTAGATAATCATCAATAGTTCCGTCAGCAAAAAGGTCAATCTCAGGAATACCGTCACCATTCATATCTGAAATTATTCTGTCTTTATATCCATCGTAGTTTATGTCAACATCAAGTATTCCATCTCCGTCAATATCTATTTCATGCAGACGGTCGCCATCAATATCAACTTCATTTTTAATTCCATCGCCATTCAGGTCCTCAAGGTCATTTGTTCCATCGCCGTCATAGTCAAGGAAGACCTCACCATTTTTGTAAATCCTGTCTGGTTTTCCATCACTATTTACATCCATTGCAGGATAACCATCTCCAAATGGGTCTGCCCAGATCACAGGTATCAGTGTATAAGGAAGTGGAATTACTGCATTTACATTTAATATCTGAACTTCACCTGATTTGTACGGGAATGAATTACTTGAATCAGAAAGTGCTGTCTGAGGTATAATATTGAAATTATTAAAGTTTGTAACTTCAATACCTGCATAGTCACCTTCTGTAGACCTATCAGCAAGGTCTTTAAGACCTATGTCAGCAACTATAAATATTCTGACAACTCCAGTAGAAACATAAAGTCCATTAGTGCCAAGTGAAATCTGGGCTCCCCAGACGGTTTCACTTGGTTTAGATGAGTCAGGTGCATAAAGTGAAGGCGATGCTGATGAAATCCATATATCTGTATTGGCATCAAATTTTTCATCTCCATAGGGTTGAAGTTGAGTTGGTCTGTCAAGCCAGATATTGAATTTTGAAAAATCGCCTTGGCCTTTGCCAGGCACTGTAGTTCTGGTAACTGTGCCAGTTTGTTTGATATTTAATTGTTTTATTGTTATATTGTTTCTATCTGTCCATAGACGCATCTGTAAAAGTGGAACATTTTGAGCAAGTTGTTTTGCAGAAGTTGGTGCAAGATTTTCACTTCTGACATTTAGTTTTATTGCACCTATTGTTATAAGTGATGATTGTAAATCAGCAAATGTCTTTTGTTCACCTGTTGGCTCTTTAATAATTGTAGATGAAACATCATTGGGCAGACGCACATAAATCCAGGCGCGGTCAGCAATTCTTGCTCCTACTGAATTTCCTGCATCTGCGTTATTTCCTATATCATAACCAATAAAGTATGTTTGAAGTGTTGGTGTTAGTTTTTGTGGCTGAACAAGAGTAACAATTTTAAGTTTATTTAAGTCATCGTTCAAAGCAAACATATCTACTTTGGAAATTACTGAGCCTGTTGTATGGGTTAGTTTTTGTGTGCCATATTTTCCTCTTTCAGAGATTTCTATATAAGGTTTAACTCCCTGAACAGTTGAGGTTGAACCTGCAGTGCTATAACCCATAACTTCATCTCCTATTTGAACTAATAACTGGCTGGCACCTGTTGGAAATGCTCCATCTGCTGTAACTGTGGATTCTACTAAAATAAATATTCTGTCGTTTGGTGGTGAATATATGCTTTCCAGTTTATCAAGGAATACACCATTTACAATAAAACCTGTTATTTTTGTCTGAACCTGGGAAATGCAGGTATCAGTTGCATCAAGTGTCTGATTGAAATTGGTGTCTTTGTAGATTTTTATATACTTTACATCTTTATTTCTTCCTTCAGGATAGCTCTGATTCTGTGAACCACCTATTCTTTCTATTTGAATTGCATCCCAGATTGCATCTGCTTTATCTGTGCCAAGTTTGAGTCGCAATATTTCAACTCTTTGCTGTGCCTGATATGTTCCGCCTGCTTGCTGAATATCATAGGCAGTATCATAATATCTAACTTGAACATAACTTTTAACTTCCTGTATAGTTGCAAGATTGCTGTCAAAAGAAGTAATAATTTGGCCTTCTGTATTTCTCATTTCAATAACATCAGGGACTTCAACTGTAAATGCAGAAATGTTTTCTATTCGACAACCAACTGTCTTTCCAACCTGTGCATATTGACTTATATCAAATGTGATATAATATTCAGTCGGTGAAACTGGCACTGTCTGTATATTTTTCAAACTAATTGTAACCTGCCTATCAGCAAACATTTCTGTTCCATAACTTATAAGACCACAGGACTTGCCATCTATTGTTGCTGTTGAATTGTATTGAGAATATTCTTCTGGCAAAATATTTGCTTTCCAGACCTTTACTCTTGATATATCTCCATCAACACAACTGCCAAGTAGTGCAAGTTTAATTTTTTGCCATATAACAGTGTTTCTATCTGCATTCAGTGTGAGTTTAATTACTGGAACATTCATCTGATACTGGTCAACATTTGAAGTTATTCTTGATTCAGGAACAACTTTTAATGTGTCAACTGTTGCAACAATAGGAATTGGTGGAGTATATATTGGAAAACCAGCAGGTGAAATAGTATGTAAAAGTGGTGGTGAACCCTGCGGGTCAGGATGAACTACTTTAATATAACTTGACTCAACTTTTCCGCCAATTACCTCATTTAGATTTTCTATTTGAGGATGACAGAATTTTGCAGCAGGATCTATATCATAGGTTATAAAATATACCTGAGTTACTGATTTTATTAGTTCATAACCTTTGTTAATTGCAGGGTCGTTGAGATTTATTATTGCTTCCTGTGGTAAAACTTTTCCAAATTTACCACTGCCAAGAGGAATATCTACAATTACAGTTCCCCTTGTAACTTCATAGGTCATATCTCTGTCAAGACGGCCATTGTTATTTGCATCTCTGAAGATTCTTACTGCTGAAATATCTGAATCTTCACCATTCAAAAGACCTATTTTTTCTCTCCATACTGTTAAAGTAGACCACTGAACCTGAAAACCATCACACCAGACCTCAAGTTTTACCATGCCAAGATTTCTTGAACCCTGCCTTGCTTGAAGTCCTACTATAGAACCTGAAGAATGAGAAACAGCGGTACTACCAAGTATTCCTCTTGAAAGATTCAACAATGTATCTGATGTTTTACCATTGTATTCAATGATTTCATTGTCAATTACAATATACCCTGAGTCGGGGAAACCACTCGTTGGCGAGTTAGGCCCAAGTGGCCCATGGTCATTTGTGTAAAGTGTTAGATATGTCTGGGTTGCTGTAATATCACCATTAAGACGCGGTACTTCAAATGTATAAGAAGTTCCAGTTGCTGTCTCGTCACCAAAAATTGGTGTTGCTTTAACATAAACAGTTCTTGAACTTGCAAAAAATGTAAACATCTGGCTCTGGTATGGGAACACGCCTGTATTTACCGTATTTGGTTCAGAAACAAAATCTTTCGTCGGGTCAAAAATTCCGTTTGGCTCCATTGGAATACTTTCTGCTGTAAGATATATTCCAACTGTCTGCTCAGGATATGCATTATCAGTTACATCAAAAGTCACAAAGTATGTCTGAGACCTATTTTCCTGCATTGCTCTTGACTGTGTTATAATTGTCTGAACTCTATTTGATGGGAATTTTATCTCTGTCATAAGCGGTTGACCTGTATTTGCAAAAGCATCAGAACCAATTAAAACATCATAGTCAGTCCCGGTATAAGTATATGGCTCTGTAGGATGTTTCTGAAGTGTTCCATTATTGTTTGCATCATACCAGATTTTTACAAGTTTTACTTCCTCAAGTATATCATTGTTAGCAGTTGCTGTGCCTGTGCTGTAAATTCTTATGCCATACCAGAGTGCTTCTGACATATCTGTCTCAAGTTTAAATTTATAGACAGGTTTATCAACTGTTCCCTGAACAAGTTTCTGGTCACTTATTACATCCTGGCCTGTGCAGGTTACAACATCAGGATATTCGTCAATTGTGGCAATATATGATTCAGTATTTCCAAATCCTCTTGGCGGTTTTAAGCCAACATTACTTAAGACATTGCCCATATAGTCGGGTGAAACAATTGCAAAATAACCTGTGGTTGGCATTTCTACTCCAAGATTTGATTTGTCAGTAACAGTGCAGAGTGGATTTATATCAAAACTTATAAAGTAATTCTTAGACGTCTGAGTTATTTCCTGACCACCAAGTGTGCCAAGAATTGTTAAGATTGCCTGACCACTAACTATAGTGCCTGTTGAATGTGACTGTGCAGTTGTGCCATCAAGCCCGCGTGTCACTCCTGTAAATAAGTTATTAGCCATATCTACGCCAGTATAAGTTACAATTTCAATTTTGTCGGGAGATGCACCGTCGTTTATAATTAATCGACCAGGAGCATTCGGGAATGGGTTGAAATCAGGGAAGAATTTTCTAATATCATTAACTTTAATAACATTTGTTGAACTATCAATACTTGTAGCAAGATAATCGTATGGGAAATATGTCCTTGAATATGGTGTATCAATAGCATTTACTCTTTCATCTGTTTCAGGGTCAAGCAAACCATTGTTATTTTTATCATACCACAATTTTATTTGAGTAACATCTGTTGGTTTATTTATCGTTCCTTCTGGAATACCTGTAATACCATTTCTTGAAATTGTTCTGTCAAGTTTAAGACCTTTCCAGATCGCTGTTCTTCTGTTGGTACCCATTTTAAGTTTAATCACAGGAACATTTTGTGTCCCCTGTACTACAGCATTTGGAACTGTAAATGGCGATTCATTTACATAATAGACATTTGCTTCATCAACTGTAGGATATACAACAACTTTACTTGATTCAATTGCAGCATATGGTTGCATTGTTCCTTCACTTAAACTTATAACATTTATTTTTGCACCATGAGTTAAATCAGGTGTAGCAGAGTCAGCAACTTTATAAGTTACAAAGAAATATCTTGTAGTAGGTGTTATTAGTTGTGGTGTTATAAATGTACAGGATGCTGCACGGACTACAAATGGTCTCCAGTCAGTCAATTCCATATCTCCACCAGGGGTTAATATCCCATCTACTGGAGAACCTGGATCTGCTTGTCCATCAAAATTGTTATCAGTCCCATCCATATATATTTTCATACCTACTAAGTCATAGTCAGAACCAGTCCCTGTTCTACCAATTGAAAGTCCTCTTATAATTCCATTGAATTCTTTTGTCCAGAGAGCCAATCTTAGCATTCCAACATCTTCAACTCCCTGATATACAAATGGATGTCTCTTTGTTTCAGTGTCTCCTTCAAGACGATACCAAGCAGCAATATCTTCTATTTCTGCATAGACCTTTGCTGGTTCTTTTTCAACAAGCCATGTGCTTGTTCTTATTTCAAAATTGTTCGCAGCAACATTTACTGTTCCTGAACTTGTTATATACTGATAATCAAGAAGTCGCAAGCCAAAATTCCTGTTTGTAACTGCAGTATTTGAGACCCTTATTGCTATCCAGAATGTCTTTTCAGAAGTTGTAATTGTAGATTCTGGTTTTGAACTTAGATTCTTGAAATACCAGGCATCAGTTCCAGCATCATATTCTCCTACTGATAGTTTTGTATCTGTTGGATTTCCACCAGGAACAAGTTCAGGGTCAAAATAGTAGTTCTTATCAGCATCATAATAAAGTGCCATTTCACTAATGTCACTTGCAGAAAATGTTCCTACTCTATCAACTCTTATCTGGTCAATTTTGCCTGACTGTGCTGCTTCAACTGGTAAAACAACCATTTTAAGTCCAAGCATATTAAATGGCTGAAATTTTTCTTGAGTGTTACCATCTCCTTGATAGATTTTTTGTCTTCCATCATAGATTGTATTTTTAAGTAATTTTGATGGGTCTGTAAGTGGAGTTACTGTAATTCCAAAAGTAACAAGATCTGGGCTTGAATACGCAGGATTTGTCTGGCCCCTGTCTTTATCTGTATCATTTGTGTATCCATAGACAACTCCTTCTGCAGGAAAATCAAGTGCCTGTGGAGTTATCATTGCATAATGAGTTGTCCAGATTCTCAATGTCTCTTGAATCTGGTCTACAACCTGCAATGACATACAGACACCTTTATCACCTTCTGTGAAAGGATAAAATGTAGCACCACCAATAACATGATATGATTTTAGAATAACTCTTTCAGGTGTTCCTGAATGGCTGAATGCAATCTGACCTGTATAATACTGGCCATTTGTCGAGTCCCCTTCTGCAACATTTCCGTATCTGTCTCTTGCTTTTACTGTAATTGTTGCTGACTGTCTAACTGAAAGAGGATTTGTAATAGGATGATTGTGATGCAGTGTGAAATATCTAATAGGTGCTGGTGTGATATAAAAATCTTGATATGATGCTTCAAGTTGTCTTCCAAACAGATTGCCTGTAATCTTAATTGTCTTTGTACCTGTTTTGACATCATAGATATAGAGTTTGTGTTCAGTACTCCCAGGAGGAATAACTGCAAGATAGGCGCCTCCCTGAGTTTCACAGATATTTGGCCAGGAGGCAAGTTGCATTAAATCAATAGATGGGTCTTCACCGCCTCTTGCATAATCAGAATTTGGACAGGTATATACAATATTTACTGGCTCTGTTGAAGTTGTAACATTGTCAAATTGGTCTCTGAGTTGAACTCTTATTGAAGAATCTGATTGAGTTCTGTTGCTATATACAGTTATTGGCATTCTAAGTGGTACACCTGCATAAGGATTAAATGAACTTACAGATGTTGTTCCTATTGCAACAAGTGAGCCACTGCCTTCATATTGAATTGTAGTTCCAGCAATAAGTCGCCTTGGTGGATTTAAGAAAGCAAGATGGTGTGGAGGTGCAGGTATAATTGTATATGTTTGAATTGCAACCACCCATTCATCTGTTCCTGAACCTTCAGGGTCAACTGTAACCTGCCAACTGCCAACTTTTGTATCTATCAAATAGAAACTTGTTGTGTCAGAGCCAATATCTATTCTTGCAGTTCCCGGCTGTTCTGTCCAGGTTGAAGTGCTATAAGGAGATGCAAATTTAACAGGACCTCCATTTGGTGTTCCGGGACTGTTTGAAGTAAGTTTGAATGTAATTCCTTCCATACCTGCAGGCAATGGCGAAGGATTGCTGAATAAGTCCTGGGTCTGTATTAAAAATGTCTGTGAAGTTGTTCCTGCTTCTATTGTCTGCTCAAGTGAAGCAAAACCTGCTTTTCTTATTGTAGCAGGCATAATTGGTATATACTGACTGCCACTCCAGCCACCACCAGTTGCGACTATTGTAGGCATTGTAGAAAGTGAAATATCAAAATATGGCGGATATGTCTTACTTGCTTTTGTATCAGCATAATAAAATGTTGCTGAATATTGACCTGACTGAATTGTTACAGTGTCAGTGTGCACCCAGGGTGCACTGGAAACGCAGAATGAATATGGTCTCCCAATAGGAGTTGTAGGATTCTGTGATTCCGGATCTCTTGCACTGTCAATCAAAACACTGTCGTCATCTACTCTAAGTGAATCAGTTGCACCTGAAACACTATTTAAGTTAATAACTGTAGTTGCACCTACAGGTCTTGGGTTTCCATAGGAATCCTGTGTCTCTATCTCTATTATTGAATAGTTATTATTTTTGTCAATGTTTAGTCCTGCTTTGAGTGGAGTTGTTGTTGAAGGATAAATATCAAAACCAATACGAGCAATTGCACCTGGGTTTACTGTAATTGTAGTTGTTCCTTTTACTGTTTCTGTCCACTGGGCAGTAATGAGCCATTTGCCTGATGATGGCCTTGCAGGAAGTCCTGCTGTTGCAGAATTCGGTGAACCATCTTCACCTGCTGGCCAGGATGAATATGGGTCAGAATATCTGAATTTTGCTCTTGAATATTCTGTCGGAACAGGCCATGAAACTGTTGTATCTGTCCAGCCGGGTATAAATACCTGGGTGATAACAGTGTCAGTTGTGTGATGCCAGAATCTTTTCCCACTGGAAGGAGAATTTGAAATTAGTCCAATGTACATATCGTTTTCACCAGTTGGGTTGTCAAATTCATCTCTTTTTTCTATTTCAAACACAGTTGATTTCTGCCCTGCTGTAACTTCAACCGGTTCCTGTATAAATGCAAATCTTGCAGGATTTCCTCCTGTTGTGACTATCTTTTGTGAAGTACCGGAAATTGTTGCTCCCGGTCCTGTTGAAAGTTGAATTTTTGCATAGTCACCACCTTTTGTTGAAATGTAGTAATATAAGTTTCCATAAAGATTGCCAATATATCCCTGAGAGTCAGTCACAGTTGAAGTGACTACATTGTTAGATTCATCTTTAACTGTTCCTGTTGAACCAAAAACATCAACTATTGAAATTCCTACTGGCCAGTTTGCCTGTGGAACAACATTGTCAAACTGGTCACTCAAAAATGCTTTAAGTTGAATCTTACCAGGAGATGCTACAGTATTTGTTTTCACATAGTTTGGGTCTTTTGTTGAGTCAGGACTTACAAATGCTAATTTCTGAGGTGGACCAGGATTGACAACAATATAAGGTCTTTCTGAATACGGACTTCTTTCTGTTGAAATATTCGGGTCTGAAACCTGATACCATTTTATCCATCTTGAAGGTGACTTCCTTAGACGAATCTCAAAAACATGAGTTCCTGCATCTGTTGAAGTATAGGTATAATATGATTCTGCACTTCCTGGAACAGGTGTTGGATTTTGCAATGGATTTATAAATGTCTCTGCATCAAATGCAACCTGCTGTGTATATCTATTCACACCTGTTGAACATAAATTACCATACTGGTCATAGGCATTTACTCTTACATTGAAAGGAGAGCCAGCGGTTGCCTGAGTTGAACCAGTAACTTCATCTCCTGTTGCAGGGTCCCAACAACTTACTACTTTTAAGTAATGGCAAACCGCAGGCCAGATTCTTAAATTGCTGCTTGTCTTAGAAGTGTATTGTGGTGTTCCTGAGACATCAACTGAAGTAACTGTCCAGGTTGAAGATGCGGTCTTTGCTCTGACATAGAATTCTTTCATCCCTGAAACAAGTTGTGCTGAAGAAGGTGTTATATCATAGTCAGGAGCACCCGGGTTAACCTTTGGATCCCAGGTTGTAAGTTTAACCCATGGCATTACATAACCAGCAGAAATTCTATTATAATAAATATCAGTCAGATACACAGTAAATGTTGACCATTGACCTGCAAAATTATCATACGGTGTTCCAGTTCTTCCATATGGTTCAACATTGTATCTACCTTGTGCCAATGTCTCACCACGAGCAACTACATGTAAAAATGCAGGTGTTGATGGATTTACTTTGAATTGCTTTGAAGTATCTGAACTATAAGTTGGGTCATAAACATCATTATCAAAAACTGTGAGTGTATGCCATGTTGCCGCTGTGACAAGTTTTACTTGCAATTGGGCAGTAAACTGCGGGTCGGTCAAAACTCCTGTTGGTTCTGTATCATACTGGTCCTCAGATTTAACCTTTATTCCAATTTCGTTTTCCCTTCCTTGATATTCAGGTGGCTCTGAAAGTTGTGGGAATACCTGTCTATTATAAGGATTGTAATATTTATCACAGAGATTTACTGTTACTGTAAATTCTTGTCCTGCTGTTTTTTCTTCAGGAGGCAAATCCAATTT